>SXGU01324722.1_pt1 | contig 75448 bp, 61 predicted proteins | sample 3174531 | NCBI WGS metagenome assembly SXGU01 (sample SAMN11356863, study PRJNA531348) | freshwater metagenome | isolation source: freshwater sample F1-140 | place: China: Fuxian Lake, Yuxi | collected 2017-12-25 | reverse complement strand
GATTTCCGTGGCGGAGAGAAGTCCCTTTGTCGGTCCTATATGTCCGACTACAGATGATGAATTTACCGCTCCCCAACGGAGGCCTTCAGAGCAAGATTCACCATGCATAAGCGCTCCTAGATAGCCGCTCGCGAATGCATCGCCTGCACCTGTTGCTTCGACGAGCTTCCCAGGAAAGATCGGGCAGAATCGTAGGTCACGTCCGCCATATTCGTACGCACCGTTTTTTCCGTCTGTGATGATCACGTGCTTGGGTCCGCGCTTGAAGAGGGCTCCGGCAAGTTTGTGAACCTCCAGAGATTTTTCACCAGAGAGAATCTGCGCTTCCTCACGGTTCACAAAGAGGACTTCTAAGTGGGGCAAGAGGTCGTAGAGGGATTTCCTATGCTCCTCGACTTGGATGCTTCCAGGGTTCATCGCGATCATGACGCCATCTTTCTTTGCGTAGTCGGCTACTTGTCTGTAGACCTTCTCATAGCCCTCTCCCATCTCACCCACATACAGCCACACCGGTTTTGGGAATGTCTTGGGGAGATGGTATTGGTGCTTAATGTGTCCGGTGAGGATCGTTTTTTCGCCTTTGTAATTGAGGACGACCGAGTACGTGCTCTTTTCGTTTTGAATGACTTCAATGAGGGAGGTATGCACGCCTTCACGCATAAGATGTTCGATCGCCAGCGGGCGAGTCGTGTCTTCTCCCATGACCGAGAGGATCGACGTCCTTTTTTTCATGCGTGCAAGGCCGACTGCCACATTTGGTGCCGAACCAGCAATCTGGGAATCAACGATTTTTACGTCGATCTTGGCGCCGTAGTCCAGGCAAAGCTTCGCTTCTGGCATTTTAAGTGAGCATTGTGTCGGGTTTCCATCTAGCACAACAAATGTATCGAGCTTTATATCGCCAATAGTGATGAGGTCGTAGGATAGCTTGGTCATACTGCAAGCAGTATAACAAATAAGAGCCGGCGAGGCTCTTATGTATAGTTCTTCAAAGTTACTTTTTGCATGGCAAGTAGTTTTTCCCGAGCCGCGGTGACGTGAGCGGGAATCTCTGGGACGCGATTGCCGAGCTTCCGTTGGAGTACACGGTCGGCAGCTAGTGCGATGAAGGGCGCGGTGAGGCCCAGAGCTTCCTGGAGCTCTTGAGGGGTACCGCTCTCGCCGAATCGATCTGGGACGCCGATGCGTTCCATGGGGACAGGTGTGGTCAGTGCAAGCGTTTCCGCGACAACTCCCGCAAGTCCTCCAGCGGCTTGTGCTTCTTCGACCGTCACGATCGCGCCTGTTTGTTTTGCGCAGCGGATGATCATCTTCACGTCGACGGGCTTGATCGTATGCATATTCACGACACGGCATTCAATGCCATGATCCCGGGAGAGCATTTCCGCAGCCACGAGCGCCTCATAAAGAAGGGGACCAGCGCCGATGATCGTGAGATCCACGCCGTGGCGATACACGTCAGCACGACCGACTTTAAATGGGGTTTTTTCCGTGGTGAACAGAGGTGACTTCTCGCGGGCAAATCGCAGATAGCATGGGCCGTCGAGTTTTGCCGCGGCGAGGGTCGTCTTGCGTGTCTGGATGGCGTCGCACGGAACAAAGACGCGCATGTTGGGCATGACGCGCATAATCGCGATGTCCTCAATCATTTGGTGCGTAGCTCCATCTGCTCCAACGGAGATGCCTGCATGCGCGCCTGCAATTTTTGCATTGCTATTTTGAAGGGCAATCGTTGTACGAATTTGCTCCCAATTGCGGCCTGGGGAAAAGGCGGCGTAGCTGGAAATGAACGGAACTTTTCCCGCAAGCGACATCCCTGCGGCGATTGATGCCATAGATTGTTCTGAAACACCCATTTGCACGAAACGATCAGGGAAGGCTTCTTTGAACGCCAGCGAGCGAGTTGACTCGGTTAAGTCTGCACACAAGACGACGACGCTCTTGTCCTTCTTTCCAGCTTCGACGAGGCCCTCGCCGTAGCCATTGCGTGTCGGGACTTGCTTGATTTTTTTGTCATCAAACAACTCGCGCACCAAGTACGCCTCGCGGTTGATGCCTGTTTGTTGTTTTACTTTCGCCATACGTTGAGTCGGGTGATTCCTTTCCATCCAAGCCAAATAATCAGCGCGAGTGGCACACCAACACCGATGCCTACGATCACGATCCAGATAACGGCGACGACCAATGCCTGTGCAATCGCCACAACGGCCTGAGCGGCTTCTTTCACACTTGTGCCAGGACGGAATTCCTTCCCTCCGATGGTGATAATAGGCTCTTCAGAGAGGGAAATGGTGATGGTCGAGAAACCGGTGAGGCTGTCGAGATAGTTGAGCTGACCTTGGAGAGACTCGATGTAGCCGCGAATGTTTCCAAGAGCCGATTCGATCTGGAGGATTTCTTCGACGGTGTTGGCAACATCCAAAATCTCCACATAGCGATCCTCCTGTGACTCTGCATTTTTGAGTCGTGCGGCAAGGTCGATGTACTGCTCGGTGACATCTTCTGCACTGCTTGTTTCGCGTTCAACGACTACGGCGAGTTCTTTTACAAGCGCTATGGTGATGTCGAATTGATCAGCAGGGACACGAACGGTGACATACCCAGATTTGGTTCCATCCACGTCCTCTTGGAGAGAGGATGTCTCAATATACCCACCCTTTTCGGTAATGATTGTTTCTACGTCCGCCAAGCTTTGTTCAGCCTTGTCGACAACAAGATCAAGTGACCCGGTTTTGATGATCTTTTGGTCGACTTCAGCCGCGATCGCCTCATCGTAGAGGAGACCCTCTTGGCTAGGTGCCTGCATGGACCGTTCTTCTACATAGATGACTGATTCCGAAGTAGCCATGTCGTCACCTACATATCCAAACGATGAACTTGTTGTGACAGAAAAGGTGTTAAAGAAAGACTGTCCGACAAATGTGACAATAGCCAAAAGGCCGATGATGGCCAGACCGCGTTGGAGCCAGGGGAGTACTGTTTTGAATGTCATATTATTCGTGTTCGCTTATGATGCGGCCGGCAAGGGTCCGCAGCTGATTGATGGCGAGTTTAGCTTCATCTCCAGGGGCAGGGGGTTTCCCGTGCCAGAGGAAGTCGTGTTCCATGAATTGTACGCCGTAGCCTGGAATGGTATCGGCGATGATCACCGTGGGTTTTTCTGAGACCCCATGGGCTCGCTCAATAGCCGTTACAAAGTCGCGAATCGAGTTTCCCGCGCAGCGTACAACGTTCAAGTTGAAACTTTCAAATTTTGCGGTGAGAGGTTCCAACGGCATAATCTCTTCCGTTGTCCCGTCGATCTGGATGTTGTTGCGGTCAATGATGAACGTGCAGTTGTAGAGTTTGTTGCGTCCGGCAAAGAGCATCGCCTCCCAGGTTTGTCCGGCCTCTAACTCACCGTCGCTCATCACGCAGTACACGCGCCATGGTTGGCGATCCATGAGAGCCGCATAGGCAAGACCTACCGCCTGTGATGATCCGGACCCCAATGGTCCAGAGGTTGTCTCAGCGCCTGGAAGCTTTTCTCGCTCAGGGTGTCCTTGCAGCGGGGAGCCGAACTTGCGCAGAGTCATGAGGAGCTTTTTGGGGAAGTAGCCGGCATGTGCCATGGTCGCGTATCGAATCGGGCAAATATGCCCATTGGAGAGGATGAGTCGATCACGATCCTTCCAGTCGGGGTGCTTGGGATCGTGCACCATGACGTGAAAGTAGAGGGCTGTGAAAATGTCGGCCATCCCTAGCGGTCCTGCTGAGTGACCGCTTCCCGCTTCAACAAGCATTCTTATCAAGTCTTCACGAATGGCCGATGCTTTTTGCTCAAGCTGCTTGAGCTTTTTGTCGTGAAGATGGAGTGGTTGTCGAACTTTTGGGCCCTGTGTGAGGTCTGGCATAGTGCGAGTATTTTAGCACGAAATCAAAAACCACCCTTCGACAAGCTCGGGGTGGTTTTCATTCTTATTCAACAACGAGAGTTCCCATCAGGTCCTCATGGTAGGCACAGTGGAAGTCGTAGTCACCTTCTTCATCGAAGTAGCGGGTGAAGTTCTCGCCTGGGTTGAGTGTTCCTGTTCCCCAAGAACCATCGTCTGCAGAAGCGGTGTGCTTCGTGGCACCATCATTCACGAATCGAACGGCACGGCCGGCAGAGAGCTCAAGTTCTTCAGGGCTATAGCCATCGTCAGAGATACTTACCGTGAGATAGGTCTGGAGCCCCTTATCAGCATCGATGGAGAATGCATCTGCCTCTTCCGCGGCTGCGTCAAATTGTGAAGCAAACTCGAGCGTTGATCCCATTGTGTAGTTGGAAAAGAATCCATCTGCAACATCATCAATCTGTTGGTTCCAGGTAGAACCATAAAGTTCTTCCGCTACTTCCTCTGATGGGATCCCCATGATTTCACCACCAGCTCCAACGACGTACACGGTTGGATCAGAGTTGATCTTGATCATTTTTATACCTGGTTTGTAGGTGACGTTTCCACCGATCTGGATATCGGCAAGATCTCCATCGGAGACCCATTTCACATCATCAAAATCGGTGTACCAGGTGAAGTACGTTTTATCGTTTGGAAAGACGTATCGGAAGCCATCAAGCCCGTAGTAATAGACGGCTGAATAGGACTCTCCTCGGATCAGGTCGCCAGCCTCGATGTCCTCCAGATCGACGATTGTTTCGGCGCCAACGGGGACAACGCTCACAAAGGCCATGGCCACGAGACCAAGCATCGCAAGCACGGAAGCTGACAAAACAGTGGTTGTTTTTGTCATAAGTGGGGGAGTGGTTAAAAAGGTGAACGGGAGAAGTATAGCATAGAAAAAACACGGGTTGAATCCGTGTTTTCCCCAGCTACTCAACAAGGATCGCCCCTTCAAATGTGTTGCGGTCGCCGTAGGTTGAGTAATAGTGCCAAGTGCCTATTTCTGGGAAATAGCGTGTGAAATGGTCCCCTGGACTCATGGTGCCCGATCCCCAAACTCGATTCCATTCTGTGGCGGAGTGGTTTTCGTTGGTGGTGTTGAGAAAGCGCACAGCTGTCCCACTTGAGATAGTGGTAGTCGAGGCGTCGTAGCCTTGGCCCGTGATTTCGATGAGCACGTACTCACTCAGACCCCGATCAGAACCGATCGAATAGGCATCCATCTCCTCAGCGTCAGGGTCGAATTGTGTCGCCAGCTCGATAGAACTCCCAATCTCATAGTTCCCAAAGAACCCATCTGGGACGTCATCAATCTGTTGGTTCCATGTCGCTCCGTAAAGCTCGATAGCGATTTCTTCGGAGTCGATTGCCCGCAGTTCTCCTCCACCAGCGACGGCATACACCGTTGGGTCTGAGTTGATCTTGAGCATTTTTACCCCTGGTTTGTAGGTGACGTTTCCACCGATCTGGATGGTGGCAAGAGTCGCATCAGAGACCCACTGCACATTATCGAAATCGGTGTACCAGGTGAAATATGTTTTGTCGTTTGGGAAGACGTAGCGCAGACCATCGTCCCCGTAGTAATACACGGAGGAATAGGTTTCCCCACGGATGAGATCTCCCGGCTCGAGTTCAGATTCGGCGAGCGTGAGTGCATGCGCAGGGAAGGAGAGCGTGAGAAGCGGAAGAATGGTCAGAAATGTGAGGAGACGTTTCATAGGGATGCGATTAACCCATTGAATGATTTGAGTGTTTCTGTTGGATCTTCTGATTTGAAGAGGGCTGAACCGATGCATAATCGGTTTGCCCCGGCGCGAACAAGCGGCTCGATGAGTTCTTGTGTAATCCCTCCGTCAACTTCAATCATGAGATCAGGACGATGGGATCGAGCATCACGGATTTTTTGTAAGATGGTTTCGATGTCGCCACCATGCGGTGCGTCGCCGAAGGTTTGGCCTTGGGTGCCGGGATGGACGCTCATGACGGTGAGTTGATCGACTATGTGCAGGACTTCTTCCACTTCCTGAAGCGGTGACTCAGGATTGAGCGCGATGCCCGCTTCAAGTTTGAGATCGTCCTGAATGATGCCCGTTACGACTCCCGATGGCCGATGCATTTCGGTATGCACGATCGCTCGCTTAAACGTGGGCACATGTTTCTTCCATGCCTCGATGATGGGTAGGGGATTCTCAACCATGAGGTGGAGTTCCATCTCGACATGCGTTTTGAGGTTGCCGATTCGCTCCGCGTCGAACCAACAGGTGTTGGGGAAGAGACTGCCGTCGAGGACATCAACCTGAATGAGGCTGCAATCATTTTCCACAAGCCGGAGGTTACGTTCAAATTCTCTTTCTGATTCGACCAAAAAGGCCGGGACGATTTGGATCATACGCCGAATTCTTGATTTTCGATGTCCGTCACTTTCTTGAGGCGTCGCACATGTCGCTCAGCGCCGGAGAATTCTGTCGTGAGCCACATGTCGACGATCTTGATCGCTTCTTTTTTGTCTAAGTGTCGTCCGGGGAGGCAAAGGATGTTGGTGTTGTCGTCCTCACGGGCGGACTTAGCGACGTCTTGGTTAAAGCCTGTTGCGGCGCGTACGCCCTTCACCTTGTTGGCGACAATACAGATACCTTGCGCGTTGCCGCAGATGACGATCCCATGGGCGTTATCGTCTGTTGCAACACGTTTGGCGACGGCATATCCAAAATCTGGATAGTCGTCGTCATTGACCAAGTTGTCATTTCCCATATCGACAACCTGAAACTTTTTTTCTTGGAGATGTTCCTCGAGTGCCTCCTTGAGCTCCCAGCCGGCGTGATCTGCGCCCATATAAATCGTTGGTTTCTTCATAGCAGGCAAATCTTACCATATTCGTTGATTTTTCTCCGTACTCTTGGCATACTCCATGCGTATGAATTTTCCAGAACAAGAGTCTGAAGTCCTGAAATTTTGGGAACAGAATGGTATTTTTAAAAAGACGTTAGAAAAACCAGCTCCCAGGGGCTCGTTTGTCTTTTTTGAGGGCCCACCGACTGCGAACGGTCGTCCGGGCATTCATCACGCGGAGTCCCGGGCATTCAAAGACTGCATTCCTCGCTTTAGGACCATGCAAGGCTATCGTGTCATGCGTAAAGCTGGTTGGGATACGCACGGACTCCCTGTCGAACTTGAAGTTGAGAAACAACTTGGTTTCACCGGCAAGGCACAGATTGAGGAGTATGGAATCGCACCGTTTAACCAGATGTGTAAGGAGTCGGTGTGGGAGTACAAAAAGGATTGGGAGGAATTCACCAATCGACTAGGTTATTGGGTCGATCTTGAGAATGCCTACATCACCTACAAGCCAGACTATGTCGAATCTCTATGGTGGGTCGTGAAACAAATTTGGGATCGAGGACTGTTGTACAAAGATTATCGCGTAACGCCGCACTGTCCCCGATGTGGGACGAGTTTGTCATCACATGAACTTTCACAAGGGTATAAAGACGTGAAGGATTTGTCGGTGACAGCGAAGTTTAAAATTCTGGGCACAGACAACGAATATCTTCTTGCGTGGACAACGACGCCATGGACACTCCCTGGGAACGTCGCTCTCGCTGTCGGGAAAGACATCACGTATGTAAAAGTGAAGGTCGGCGACGATTATCTGTGGCTCGCAAAAGATCGAGTCGCAGAAGTTTTGAAAGACGGCGGCGAGGTTGTTGAGGAAGTGAAAGGTGAGGCGCTTGTAGGCAAGCAATATGAACCGCTTTATCCATTCATGGGTTCGCTCGTCACAGACGAGAACAAAGAGAAACTCGAGTCGACAGCATACCGCGTGCACCCAGCGAGCTTCGTCACGACGGCAGATGGAACCGGCATTGTGCACACGGCCGTGATGTATGGAGCCGATGACTTTGATTTGGGTCAAGAGGTTGGGCTCCCAAAGCACCACCTGGTGAAACTCGATGGAACGTTTGTGGAAGGAACAGGATTTCTCACTGGTCGACTTGTGGTCGACGAGGAAGTTGCCATTGATATCATCAAAGACCTTGCACATCGAGGACTTCTTTTCTCGAAAGCGAAGTACGAACATAGCTATCCGCACTGTTGGCGCTGTAAGACCAAGGTTATTTATTATGCCAAGGACTCGTGGTACATCCGTATGAGCGAGTTGCGCGACCAACTTCTTGTGCAAAACAAGAACATCCATTGGCAACCAGAGCATATTCGCGAGGGACGCTTTGGCGAGTGGTTGCGAGAGGTCAAGGATTGGGCGTTTTCGCGGGAGCGTTACTGGGGGACGCCGCTGCCCGTGTGGGAGAGTACCGATGGCGATCGACTTTGTATAGGCTCGTTCGATGAACTACGTGAGCTTGCCAAAGACAAGTCACTTGTGGGAGAGAATTTCGACCCACACCGGCCATTTGTTGACGACGTGATCCTTGTGAAAGACGGGAAGGAATACACGCGTGTCCCTGATGTGTGTGATGTGTGGTTTGACTCAGGGTGCATGCCGTATGCCCAGTGGCATTATCCGTTTGAGAATAAGGAGCTTGTCGACTCGGGCGAAGCCTATCCAGCGGATTACATTTCTGAGGCCATCGACCAGACACGAGGTTGGTTCTATACGTTGTTGGCCGTCTCAACGTTGTTGGGACGTGAGAGGCCGTTTAAGAACGTCATCTGTTTGGGTCATGTTTTGGACGCGGAAGGCAAAAAGATGAGTAAATCACTCGGGAACATCGTGAAGCCGATGGAGATGATCGACAAACATGGAGCAGATGCTGTGCGTTGGTACATGTACACGATCAATCAACCAGGTGAGAGCAAGCGATTCGACGAGAAGGCCCTGCAGGACATGGTGCGAAAAAACTTTACGATCCTCATGAATGTGGCAGAGTTCTATAAGATGTTTTCACAGACGTCACCTGGTGACGTCGGACGTGACCAGGTGACGTCTACAGATGTTCTTGACCGATGGATTCTCGCGCGCCTCAACAAGCTTGTTGCAGAAACCACATCTCGACTGGAAGGTTACGTCATCACAGAAACGGTTCGAGACCTGGGCGCGTTCATCGATGATCTTTCAACGTGGTATGTCCGTCGGTCTCGAGATCGGATGAAGGGATACGATGTGGCTGCTCGACAGGCAGCAATCGCGACTCTGCGTGAGAGCTTGCTGACCCTCTCAAAACTCATGGCTCCGTTCGCACCATTCCTCGCCGAGACCTTGTATAAACAGGTCGGTGGCGAACGAGAGTCTGTTCACCTCGAAGATTGGCCGGTTGAGGATCAAACCCTCGTTGAGGAGCATGTGCTTGAAGAGATGGGACGAACCCGGTCTGTTGTTTCCAAAGCGCTTGAGCGCCGCTCGGACGCGGGTATCAATGTACGACAAGTGTTAGGTGGGATGACCGTGACGATCCCAACAGGGGAGTTTGCCCTGGAGTATCAGGAACTTGTGAAAGATGAGGTCAATGTGAAGACGATTCAGATCGCGAAGGGGGACTATGCCGTTGAGCTCGATCTGGCGCTCACACCAGCCTTAGTCCGGGAGGGAACAGTTCGCGAGATCATCCGTCGTGTGAACGACATGCGTAAGCAAGCGGGTCTGACGATTGAGGACCGAATCGAGTTGTATGTTGCAGGACCAGAAGAGGTAATGCTTGCGGTGAAGGAACACGAACCAACGCTTGTGCAGGGAACATTGGCGAAATGGGTACGCACCAGTGGTGAAGTTCCATCAAATGTGAAGGAACTCAAAGCCAACGAGTTTCAGATTACGCTTGGGTTCTAGGAATCTATCAACAAAGGAGCCGCTGGGCTCTTTTGTGTTAGGAATCAGCTTGCTATACTGTTAACACTCACTTTACACAACCATCTATTCAAGGCTCAACGAAGATTTTTTTCTTGTATGTCTGTTGATTTCATGAAGCTTCTCACCGAGCTCGGACTGACCCCCACCGAAACGCGAGTCTATCTTTCCTCGCTTAAAAGCGGCCCGACATCTGTCCAAGAGATTGCGAAGCGGGCAAAGTTATCTCGTACTGCCACCTACGACGTGATTGCCGCGCTGCAAGATCGTGGTCTCATGTCCACGTTTGATCGGGGCAAGAAGAAGTTTTTTACTGCTGAGGAGCCAGAACGGGCTGTCGCGTACTTTAAGAGTCGTGTCGCAGATTTGACTGACCGGATTGATACGTTCAGCCGTTCTATAGAGGAGATGAAGATGCTCGCGGGTGGCGAGCGGCCAGTGGTTCGATTCTTTGAGGGCCGTGAGGCACTCTACGCGCTTTTTAGCGACCTGGTCGCCCAGCATCCGCAAGAGCTTCTTGAACTCGCCAACATTGATGTTGTGTACGAAGGGCTGGACCAGAATGTGCTCCTGGATGCCCGCAAGGCTTTGGATGACTCGCGCGTGAAGATTAAAATGTTGCACCGTGGTGAGCTACGCAATCCGCGCAAGAATGCCGAGTACTGCCGATTGCTTCCCGAGTTTGGTGAATTCTCCGGTGAGATCTGGATCTATGAGAATCGTGTCGCGTTTGTAGAGTTCGTTGGAAAGATGGTGACCGTCATTATCGAGAGCAAAATCTTTGCCGATATGGCACGCGTCCTTTTCAACGCGGCTTGGGCCGTGTGTCGCGCTGATCCTTACCGAAAGCGATAGCACAAATAGAATACCGACCCTGTGAGTCGAGATTCGTCTCGACCTGTGGGGTCGGTTTTGCGTTGGCGAAAGGTTCGGCGAAGTGGTGGTGCTCGCCCGGCCCGGATCCGACACGTAGTCGGAGTCCGGACCGGGGTCATCGCACGCTGGTGGGTTCAGCCACCCATGTACCACCTCCAATGCAGGTTCACGTCCAGACAGGTCACTCATCTGAGAGTCTGCGCCGGACGTGGATCGTTCGACGCCTAGGTCACGCCGACGATCGGCGGGATCTGATGTCGTACGTCTGCACGGAGATGGATTTTCGGAGACACTTCATGAGGCATGCCTCGGGGGTTGGTGGAAACTTTTCTGTCGCGGCGGGAAATCCGCATTTTCGGGGCCAATCTGGCGAATATTGATCTTCTTGCTGATTATCCGTTCATGGCCCACTCCTCTTTTCATAGCGAATCCGTGCTTGAAGCACCTTTCGCCAGAAATGCAGAACCGAGGACTCTAGCAGAGTTTTCATTATGTGTCAATACATAAAAGACAGAAAATTAAGAAACAGAAATGCGGACGCATTTTTTATGTCCGATAACTTTGAACAAGACTTTTAGCTTAAATTAGTGATTTTTTCTGAATAAGGCAAGAAACTATTGACAGTATTTTGTTCTTGTGATAGCTTGTCACGTTCACTCATGTCAGAGATTGCGAACATAAGAGAGAGTTTTGGGGAATCGCCCCAGAGATTTGGTCCGGTCTACAGCTAACCCCCAGTAGCTGGCAGACTGGGTCAAATTCCTGGGACGCTCCCTTTTCCCCGTGACGGCTACACAAGTCGCGGCGAGGAGGGAGGATGCAAAAATGAACGTAGCCTTTGTCACGTACAACACGGTCGGTGAAAACAGGCTGAGCGGCTGGGTTGAGCAGAACGGACACCGGGCGTTCGTGATGCAGAACACCAAGGGAATCAGCTGGGGCGCTGGTGTCGCTCCGAAGGACTATGGGACGATCGAAGGTCCCACCTCGAAGCTGACCGAGAATCGCTTCTCGGAAATCGAGCAGATGTGGCTCATCCTACGAGAGATGATTCACGAATTCGACCGAGTCGTCGTCTACCTTGGTGCCAGCCGTGCCCAGGCTCGCATTATCGAGCTTGTCTCGATGGTGTCTGCAGCGAAGATCACGTTCGTTTCCTGCCGGTGCGATCTCGTCGCAAAAGAGATCTGTGTACAGCTTGCGGGCTTGGACGCCTGCGAGCGGCGGACATGTGAGTGCGGCGGCCACCGCACCATGGAGACCCTCTTGGTCTCCTATCTCGAAACCGGCGAGGTCTAGCTCTGAACTCCCCTCGACCACGGCGCAGCCACTCTTTGAGAGTCGGCTGCGTTTTCCATTCCAAAGAAAAAACCCGCCGCTCTTTCGAGTTATGGCGGGCAGGCCGACCCGCGTGTGGTCGGTACGTCTTCGGGGCAAGCCTCGAAGCGTGAGCTGGTTATCCACCCATATGAGAGCCTCCGAAATGGAGATTGTGGGAGCCTGTGCCCCCGTTGCCGTGGGATGAGGATCCCTGCCATGGTCTTCTCTGCTTCATGTTCGATCAATATGCTTCTCAGCCGTTCATGGCCTCGTCCTCATGAGTTATTTTATCGCTATAAATGATCGAAAAACATTGCTGTTTGCACAGCTTGGATGTTCAGTTATCGTGAACAGAATCTCTGCTATAATGCACCCGTATGGATCAGAAAAAATCTGTTTTAATCATTCCTCCCAATGATGCAGAGGCGATGATGATCCGGGTCCTAGCGGACAAATTGAAACTGGCGGTAATTGAATCCAAGCAACTTCATGGCGCTTCTTTGGATAAAGGACATGACTATGTGGGCGAGGTAAAAACAGGGGGATACACACATGTCATTGTCGTGGAGATGCCTGGACCCAAGGCAGAGACATGCTTGAGAAAGATGGGGGTGACGCTTGCTATCATCGATCACCATCACTACACAGGTCTCTCTCGTGCGCATGATGAGAAAGGTCACCTACTCCCCAGTTCGCTGGAACAGTTTTTAGCGATGTTTAAGATCACAAATACACAGCTCAAGAAATGGGGGTTAGATCCGAGGCTTGTGCGTGGAATTGGCATCCAGGATCGGGGATATGTTTGGGCTCTTCAAGATGAGGGATATTCTAAGAAGGAAATCGCGCAGGTTATGGCATTTCACGATGCTCTTACCGCGCATCTCCACAATCCAAAAACAGAAGCCAGAAAGGATCGAGCGGCAAAGTTTGCTTGGGCGCAGCGGAAAAAGTGGCGAGAGTTTTGGGTGGTAACCACACGGGCTGATGTGCAATTGCGTCCACGACTTTCACGCATGATTGCTGAAAAAATCGGGAAACCGACTCCGCTGATTATTGTCGAGCATGGACGAGGACTCATTTATGTTCAGGAGTCTTCCTATGCTCTCCACTTGTTTGAACGCTTTGGTGGGTTTACCTTTGGCTTGGATCGCAACTGGGGACATAAAAACGTGCCCGGAGAAACAGTCGTGTCGTTGCGTGATGTAAAACGAGCGATAGATGCCATTCATCACAAGAAAGAGTAAAGATGACGCCGTTATTTGATATGCGAAATCTTCTTATCGGACTCGCGGGACTTTCGGGAGCAGGGAAATCGACCCTGGCAGAGCATCTTGAAACTCAAGGGGGTGTGAAGAGGTTTCGCTTCGATGCCTACTACAAGACGGCAAAAGATTGTCCCAAACTTCCCGACGGTCGGCCTCATTGGGATCTGCCCGAGAGCCTGTATGTAGATGAGCTACGCCATGCGCTCATGGAGCTCAAGTCCGGCAATGATATTTTCATTCCCATCTATAACCGTCGCCTCTGCGATCGCACGGGGGAGATGTTGTATAAGCCTGCTCCGATTGTGTTCGTCGAAGGGATGCAACTTTTTGCCGATGAACGTGTTCGAGACCTGTTAGATTTTCGGCTCTGGCTTGAGATCGATGAAGAAACCGCGCTTGCTCGACGACTGCAAAGACAACCGGATTACGATGTGGAGTATCACCGCACGGTCGCTCTTCCAGCCCAGCGAGAATTTGTGGCTCCACTGAAAGCGTATGCACATGGCATTATCGATGGCGGGCAATCAATCAAGGCGGTAACCGAAACAGCCGACGAGATGATTCGCCAATTTTTTGGTAGAATGGGGTGACATGTGGCGGTTTGAATCTACTCATGAGCGTAAAGAGTCCCAACATCTCGATTCCATGATCGGGACGATTGAAATTGACTCACACCTGTTCAAACATGCGGAGTCCGTTTTGGACGCGCATGCCCACCAAGAACCGCTGATCGCGCAAAGTCTCACGACTCCCCAAGATGTTCGCTATCACGCCGAGGGACCGGTGATGCGAGATCATCTCCGTTTGATGCTCATGTTTCTTTTCGCTCTCGAAGAAGAAAAGGTGCACCTCGTCGACATTGAGGAGTTTCGTCGGATGAAGGGGTATGAGGGGGAGATTCAAGAACTTGAGGATTTGATGAAGGAGAAGGTGGCTTTTTTTCAAACGTATATTTTGTGTCATGACATCGCCAAATGGATGTCCGTGACGTTCAGTTCAAAACCGGGTTCTGCAGGCGAACAGCTTGGTTTCAATACCCCTCGACTACATCATTTTGATGAGGCAGCGCATGAGCGAGTGAACAAGATGCGCGAGTACCTCGAGCTGTACGAACAGTTTACACAGCGGGAATTTCAAGGAACGGATCGGCAGACCCAGGCGCAGTTTTTCCTTCAGTATGGAATTCAAGTGCATTATCCGCAACACGCTCGCAAAATCCACGCGCCGGTGTTCGAGGCGTTGTTACGACGAGTGTGCCGAGCCCATGATCTTTCCGATCGAGACCAGGAACTCTTAGAGGATCTCATCGCACACCACATGGAGTTTGGATTTGATTTTAAGGTCGCTCGGCCCACGCGGATTCGTCGCTACACGCATCTTGCGATGAAGCGGGGATACGATGCGGATGATTTTATTGACTTGGCCCAAGCCTGTCTCTTTCTTGATCATAGTGTGGGATCGATACGACTTTCTGCCCATGGGTATTGGCACGAAACAGCATCGATCGTGAACTTTTTACAAAGTGAACATGACTACGCTCCCCATCGTCGGGGTGAAAAGGAGGTGATTCGTGAAGCCTCGGAGAAAAAACAGCGCAACCGCGTGCTTCGAGAAGTCGGTCTGGATGGGGTAGCGATGATGGATGTCCTGGGCATGGAACCCGGACCAGAGTTTGGGTTGGCACTCAGGCGCATCCACGCGGGTATTTTCGGCCAGGCCCAGATGCCGACCTTTGGAAAAAAGATGGATGCGGAAATTGAAAGACGTGCGGGTGAGTACTATAAAAAACTGTTTGAGAAGGGGGAATAATTATGATGGCGTATCTACAAGGCAAGGTGTTGTATCACGGTGTCGGTTATGTGATCGTGGAGAACGGTGGCATTGGGTTTAAGATCACGATGCCTGAGTCTGCTGCACATCAGATTCAAGACCCCGTTACGCTCTATCTCCATGAAGCGCAGCGGGATGATGGTCGAGAGTTGTTCGGGTTTTTCGAGATGGAGCAGCTCGAACTTTTTTGGAAGCTGGTGGCCGTCTCAGGAGTGGGTCCAAAGAGCGCACAAAAAATCGTGTATAGCGATGCCGTCGATCGAGTAAAGATAAAAATCATGAATGGCGATCTTGCGGCGTTAACCGACGTTCCAGGCATCGGAAAAAAGACGGCGCAGAAGATCGTCTTAGAGCTTAAAGGGGTCCTTGTGGAAACGTCCGATGTCGCATCGCTCGACAGTGATGCCATTGAAGCTCTGGTAGGACTAGGGTACTCTCGTCGCGACGCAGAGGCCGCTCTTTGTGAAATAGAAGAAGGGGATACCGAGAGCCGGATTCGCATCGCACTTAAGAGACTGAGCCGATAATCATGGATCGAACTGCGTGGAACCAATTTGTCTTGGAACACGGCCCGCACTCGGGCCGATTTTTACAATCATGGGAATGGGGTGAGTTTCAGAAGGTTGTTGGCGAAATCGTGCTTCGTGAAGAATATGTTGAGGAGGAAGAGACCATTGGCGTGGCTCAGTGGCTCGATCGGCAAATTCCACTTTTTGGATCGTATTCCTTCTGTCCAAAAGGTCCTGTTGGTGCCTGGCAGCCGCGAGCTTTTCGTCAGATGTTTCTGCGGGTCGAACCATCAGATGTAGGTTTTTCTGGGGAGCTGTGTAAGTCTATTGATCTTAGTCCTGCACACACACGGATCACGGATCTATCCATGAGTGAGGACGAGCTTCTTGCAGGGATGCATTCAAAGACTCGCTACAACGTTCGTGTCGCACAAAAGCATCATGTCGAGGTCCATCTTGCTGCACAGGATTTCGATACGGTTTGGTCGTTGTTTGAGCAGACCTCCACACGAGGAGCGTTTCGACTCCATCAAAAATCGTACTACAAGAAGATGATGGGTGTGCTTGCACACGGGGATTGCCGCGCGTTCCTTGCCACGGCTTCTCATGATGGGGTCCTTCTCGCAGCCAACATCATGATTGATTTTGGAGATACCAGGACATATCTACACGGAGCGAGCTCGAACCAACATCGCAATTTGATGGGACCCTATCTTTTACACTGGGAATTGATGCGTGACGCTAAAGCACATGGGGTGAGGTTTTACGACTGGTGGGGGGTGGCACCGGAGGATGCATCTGAGGATCATCCATGGGTTGGGATCTCCCGTTTTAAAAGAGGCTTTCCCGGTGTAGAATATGCCTCGCCTGGAACGTACGACCTTGTCTTCCAACCGTTCCGCTACAATCTCTACCAATTCAGTCGCTCACTCGTAAGATTCGTTCGTCGCTATGTTTGAAGCCTTTATCGTCATTCTCGGGCTTATCGTCTTTGAGGTCATTTCCTCCGTCGATAATGCCATCGTGAATGCGCACGTCCTAAAAACGGTTCCAGAAAAGTACCGCAAATTTTTTCTCTTCTGGGGATTGTTGTTGGCAGTTTTCGTGATGCGTGGAGTCCTCCCATTCGTCATTGTCTGGATTGCCAACGCCGGGATCGGCTTCGGGGAATTAATTGATCTTGTTTTTTCCGACCCCCAACGCATGGAGGAGTCGCTTGAACACTCGAAACCTCTTCTCTTACTGGGAGGAGGTGTGTATCTCTTCTTTGTGTTTCTTGCGTGGCTTTTTCTTGAGGAGAAGAAGTATGCCTTCTTTGTCGAACACTTCATTCACAAACAGAGTGTTTGGTTCTATGCCCTTTCCTCGATTTTTATTACTGTCGTTATCTACATCTCTGTAAAGGTTGATCCTATTCTTGCGCTTGCCGCCTCAATCGGTGCCTCCGCCTTCTTTCTTACAGATGGATTCAGACACAATGCGGAACAGAAAGAGAAAGAATTGCATGGTTCCAACATGAGCGCCTGGAGTAAGCTCTTATACCTCGAGGTCCTTGATGCATCCTTTTCGATCGATGGTGTCATCGGTGCGTTTGCTTTTACGATGTCTGTCCCGCTCATCTTGATCGGAAACGGAATCGGGGCGTTTGTGGTTCGTGAAGTGACCGTGCGCGGGATCCATACGATTTCGAAGTTTGCCTATATTAAAAACGGAGCGATGTATTCGATCGGAATGCTTGGGGCTATCATGGTTCTTGAGAGTTTTGGGAAACACATTGATTACTGGGTCGCCCCTGTGAATACAGTCATTCTTCTTGTGGTGTTCTTATATCTCTCCATCCGTGAAATTCAAATGGCAAAGCAAACGGTATGAAAATCCTACTGATTCTGTAGCTCAATTGGATCTGGATGCCAGATCACATCACTTCGCTCGGAAAAGAAAAAGTCGACAATGAACCTGTACCCGTAGCTCAGTTGGATAGAGTGTCAGCCTCCGAAGCTGAAGGTCGTGGGTTCGAGTCCCACCGGGTGCACCACTCGGCTTTTTCTTTCCACTCGCTCCGGCTCGTGATAGAGCGTCTCCCTCCGAAGGAGAAGGTTGTGGGTTCAAATCCCGCCAGGATCACCAAAAACTACCGAAATTCTCGGTGTTTTTTGATGGTCTATTTGTTCATTGCATTGACAAGAGGAGTGAGCGAGCGTAATCTATCGTCTTGTCCGTCGTGGTGACGGCATGTCTGCGGCTCTCCCCGGTCTTCGATGGGGTCCGCAGAGAATCCAGGGATGCCCTGGTCAGCTCGTCCTTCAGGGTTACGCTGAGCGTAGTTCCAGTGTGTTCGTTGCGCTGCCGGCCAAAGGCCGATTCGGCGCGTGTGGAAACGCTGTGACCCGGTGAGCTGTTTCACTGCTCGACAGATCAGACAGGCGAAACGATGAGCCGAGTCTGCAACAACAAGGAGGTGTGCCAAGGAGAGTTGGAAACAATTCTCTGATGGCTCCATGGCGTAGAACCCCCTCGCCCACGTTGCCGGTGCGGAATCCGGCATGGCATCTTCTGAACACCCGTTACAAGAGGGAACATGCACAACGCGAATGGGTAAGGTCTACGGCGGCGAGCCGTCCCTGGGCTGACAACCCAGGAAGCAGACTGTAGACCATAACGACGACCGGGCTCCTCCGACGGCGGGGGAAAGCCTTCCTCGGCCAGAACGGCCAAGACTCGCCCGAGGCAGCTACCCGCCAGCCTCCGGCAACCCCCAGCCCACCGACCAACAACGACGGTCATCGGGCGGGGGTATTATTTTGTAAACAAAAGCCGAGATCACCCATGCATCTCGGCTTTTTATAACTAGTTTACGACCACTCCTTTCCCAAGCCCGAATTCGTCGTTGGGGAGTTCGGTGGTGAGTTCAGAAAGAGATTCACTGAGAGATTCGCCCGTTGATGAATCCTTTGCTTCGAAGCTGGTCGTTGAGGTGAGTTTCATGAATCGTCCAACATCACCCGAGTCGGGACTTACCGCAATCTCGAACCAGGCACCTGCGTGAGCAAGTTCTGCCAGAAGTTTGGGAATCGTCCATGTCACCAGTCGGGTCGTTGAATTGTAGCTCACTGTTCCAATGTCCGTATCGGTGCCCTCCAGCCAGGCGACATCCTGGGGGAGCGTTGCCGTCATCCGAACGTTTTCAATGGTGTGAAGCGAGTTGGAGATATTCCAATACACGCGATAGCTTGTCGTCTGACCGACTTTTGGGGGAATGGGACCGCTGCCGATGGCTGTACCTGATTCTGCGTAGTAACGGGCCTGTGCACTTACAGAGACGTCCGAATTGAGCGTGATGACAATGGGGGTTGCCTCCAGTGTTCGTGTCGAGGTGACGGTGCCGACACGGTTGAGTGTAAGAGTGGTTTCGATGGAGAACTGATCTGCCTCGCCTGCATCAATGGTTTCATAGAGAGGAAGACTCAGATCGATCACGGCAGACGCTTCGGGATCCAATGCTCCAAGATCTTCCCAGCTCACTTCATTTCCCGAACGCGTTCCACCACCAAGGTTTGCTCGACTCCAGTCAACGGGAATCGTGCCACGGTCGCTGTATAAAGAGAGGGTGAAGCTCATATCCTGTGCCACTTCTTCCCCGTTGTTTGCGTAATCGAGACTCACGCGCAGCGTTTCGCCGATTTCTGCCGTTTGGCTCTGGGTAGAGCCATTCACAATGATAGAGAAGGAAATGGATCCTCCTAAGACATCGGTGATGAGTTCCTGTACGTCTTGTACATACACGAGATCTTGGTCCACGAATGCGGCGGCGACAGCCATGGTCTGCTCACCCGACGCCGTGGATGTGAATGCTCCCTCTATCGTAATGGCTGTAAGCTCTCCGGGTTCTAATGCATCGATGACCCAATAGGCTTGTCCTTCCTCCGGGATTGGTTCAGAGCTCGAGGAGGTAAAGTCCGTGGGGAATGTTGGGATGATGCGAATGTTGTAAATGGGTTTGATGCTGGTGTTTTGAACGTTCACGACGTACTCCGAAGTATCTCCTGCGAGTGTCTTTTCAGGCCCGGTAAAGGAAAGAGCGACGACCGAGTCTTCGATGTCGATTTTTTGCGTCAGAATATCCTGGAAGTCGGAGCTGAAGTTGGCTGGCTTGTAGGTGAAGAGAGCTTGTAATCGTTGGGAGGAAGGGACCTCGGCTAGAAAGACACCTGTGACCGTAACCACTCCATCCGATCCAGCACTCAACGATCCAATCGTCCATTCGAGCGTTCCTTCAGGTTCAGGGATACTTGTGTATACGTGAAAGGTTGAGGGGATGGTGAGCTTCATGACAAGCGATGCGATCGGAACATCTCCGATATTTTCATACCGGAATGTGTAGGATACTTCTTCACCAGATTTTACCTCCTCTGGACCCTCTGTGGTGAGTTTGAGGGTTTCGCTTTCTTGGAAGAGACCTTTTGTAAAGACAAAAAATCCAATCCATGCAATCAGTGAGAGCACGGCCAAGAGCCCAATTGTTTTGAGAAGGAATTGGGTCAGACGTGAGCGTCCCGCTCGTTCGAGTTTAGAGAGATCAGGAACACGTCCATCGTCTCCTTCATAGATTGAGCGCAACTGTCGTCTGATTTCTCGAGCGCTCCGACGCTTGGGAGTTTTTCGTCCGGTACTCATAGAGATTCAAACAAGATAGCAAACAGGGTGTCAGCGTCGTTTTCGATTTCTGTCTGGGTGAGATCATGCGAAGACCAGAGGGGAGAAAGATCATCTGGGAGTTGCACCTCAACACGCGTGGTTCGGTCTAGGATCCCAGGTTGTTTTTGGACGAGCAAAGAATATTGTTCTGTTTTCGGAAGGCCAATGAGGGACTTCAGACTCGCCAGAACAGCAGATCCCCCCTCCAGGGCATCAAGTTTGAAAGGAAGCGTATAGCTAAACGTGACGGTTGAAGTTGTTCCAGGTTTTGTCTGGACCCAGTTTCCGAAGACCGCTTTGCCATGTTCTTCGCTTATCAACGTTCCGCTGACAGGATCAATGGTTGTCGTGAGTAATCCATAGGCCAAGTCGTCGTCGATCGTCCAGTCATCGTCCGGAACATCAAAGAGAGATTTGTCTGGGATGCTGAAGCCTGTGGCTGAAAGAAGAGTGCTTCCTTTTGGAACGTACACGCGTAGGTAGTCGACGTTATTGACCCCTGTGAAGAGAAGGCCTTGGATTCCATAGTGCGTACGAGAAATGGTCAGGGTATTGGTGATGGTGCCATCTTCAGAGATATTCACCTGTACATCCACATCCTGTTCAATGACCCCGTCGGTTTTTCCTCCGCCTAAGTTTGTATCAACAACCATGAGGTAGTCTTGGTCGGTCCACTTTACTTCGCCTCCCCAACCGCGTTCAATAATTTCTCGCTCCAGGGTTTCATCAGAGAGATAGAGCTGGAGATCTTTACGCGAGAGTCCGGCATTAAGATAATCAAGTGTGGCCATGAAATCCTCAGCCGTTTTTTCGATCGCACGTTCTACAAGTTTTGGGGCGAGGTCACCGATGAACGCCTTGGGAGTATTTGCCGCCTTGTCGTATGTGTACTCGACAACTTTTTGCGCTTCAAAGATGAAGTTTTCCTCGTTTATCGTGAGACCATAATCCTCCATTTCAATCGGACCCAAGAGACCGATCAGCTCCGCGACGAACGTGGCGTTTACGGCCAAGACTCCATCTACGGAAGGTCCTCCGGCATCTTGGTAGAACTGCATGAGTTGTCGAGCAGAGGTTGGAAAGTCTGGGAACCAGTTTCCGTCTTGGAATTCCCAGCGAGCCGAAAGAATTTGGAGAGGCTCAGGCGCACGATGGTTTTCTTGAAGGGTTCCTTGCAGATCGTAGGAGCCACCTCCAGGAACATTGAGGTGTTCAATGACCCCATCGCGAACCTTCACTTCCGCGAAGCTGCCGATGAATCCGCCGGTTGGACGGATTTCTGTGTTATTTTGGAACACAATCAAGTATCGCTTTGTGCCCTCTGCGCCAAGCAGTTGTTTGGCAAGCGCATAGAATGATCTAAACTCTTCAATCGTTGCAATGAGGGCTGGAAGGCTCGATTGGACACGTGTGAGGGTTTCACGATGTTGCTCAGGGACCGCGTCGAGATTTACTTTCTTGAGTGCGACTAGAGCGGATTCAAGGTGGGGAACCGTCGAGAGGAGATAGACTTCCAACAGATTGAGCCGTGAAACAGGGGTGGGAGAGATTTCGTTCTCCATGGCCACATAACCTTCACTGATACGACTGCCCGCAATGGCAAGTTCATGGCCGGCCTCAACCAATGCTTCCCCCGAGCTATAGGATGATTGAATGGCGGGGAGGACAGAAAGAAGCAGGTCGGTTCCAGCCCCGAGATCCGCGATGCTCTGCTTGGCTGATTGGAATCGGTCTGAGGCTGATCGGAAATCCTGACTTGCTGAGGTCGCGTCGCGCGCGAGGGCGGCCTGGGCTCCCAAGGAAAGAAGGGAGACAGCTTCTTCACCCGTGGTCTCAAGATCGGCCTTGGTGGAGCGTAGATCCTGCACGACATTCATGGCATGCAAAGGCAGAACAAAAACAAATGAGAGCGCCACGAAACTCACAATCGCTCGTTGCCATCCAAAGTCCAATGTGGGCAGCTTCCAAGAGGGTCGTGTCCAGAGTTTTTGCTTCGGGGCAAGAGGTTCTGGATCATCCTCCAGTTCTATATCAAATGCATCTAAGGAAACAGACGTATCGACCGTCACCTCCTCCTCATCGGGGAAATCAAAATAGGCGAAGATATCTTCGGGGAGCGTTTGTGGGATGAAGGCATCAGAAGAAAATCGTGGAAGACTGGGGGTGTCGTAACGCAACGCTTCGTGATGCGTTTTGGGAAGAGTAAGTCGGAGAGGAGGAAGTACCGATACAGGAGTTGTGAGGGGTCGTGAGAAGGCGCTCCATCCACGGGCGGCAAGCATGCCGTCTGTCAGTTGGGACACAATGCGTTCTTCATCCAGGTGTAGTCCATCGGTAAGAGGAACCGAAACTGTGCGTCTAAGCTCCGGCGCAGAGTGTCTCCACAAGAGATTCACTTGAAGGTTGGGGAGATGGGCTTCTTCAAGCAGGCTCTCTGGTGAGGGGATTGTGGGCTTCAATTGAAGAACAAACGGAGAGAATGTGTGTGAACCGTGAAGGACCGAAGGCTTGTTGGATGTGGAATAGGTTTTGAGCATGCCTTGAAACAGCATGGCTTTCGGGACCGCGTGATCGATCAATTCTGTGTGTGTTTGTCGCTTGGTTCGACGCGCGAGAGCACGTTTGAGCTCCAGGCTTTGCGTTTTACTCGTCACATCCTCCGGGGACGAAACATGCGCTCGTGGTTTCGAGCGTGCGTTTGTCGTTTTGGTTGTGGCGGGTTTTTTAGGCACAGGATTCGTAGAGGTTGAGGATCTTGTGGGCCATAGCCGACCAGGAATAGCGTTTGATTTGCTCTTGGCCTTTGGCAATGAGGGAGTCACGCAACGGTTTGTCGATGAGAGCACGCTCCATAACCTCGACCATCTCTTCAATGTCATCTGGGTTGAACCAGAGGGCAGCGTCTCCGAGAATTTCTGGGAGTGAGGTTGCCCGAGCAGCGGCCACCGGAACCCCGAAGCTCATGGCTTCCAATGGGGGAAGGCCGAAGCCCTCGTGTCGGGAAGGGAAGAGATAGAGGGTTGCGCCACGGTAGAGTTGGGCAAGTTTCGCGTCGCTGGGGTTCAAGATGAATTCGACGGTTTCGGGTGGGACATCTATTTCGGCAAGTTCTTTTTTCAGGCGCTCGTAAAAAATGTCATTGCGCCCCGCAAGCACCAGTCGAACTTCTGGGTGGAGTTTGTGAAAGAAGGAAAAGGCGTGGAGGAGTGATTGAAGGTTCTTGTGCGGATACGCATTTCCTACATAGAGGAAGTAAGGTGGCGAAGGTGGATGAGGTGGCGAAGGTGGATGAGGGAATTTCGTAAGGCCTTCATAGACGACGTGGATCTTCTCGCTGGGAACCCATGGGAAGTGGCGGAGGATGGCGGATTTGGTGTACTGCGAAACGGCGATAATGGCCCGGGAGCGTTTGAGCGCGTGCTTTAAAACCAGTCGATGCGCGATTCGTTTGGACCAGTAGATCAGTGGGTGGCGGGTTGTCGCTTTGGCCGAGCTGGGTTCGTCGAGCAGGATCAAATCGTGGATGGTGACAATGAACGGGGTGCGAAGAAAGATCGGTACATTCCAGTGAGGAAAATGGACAAGGTCGAGTTTCTCGTGATCGATGACTCTGGGCATCGCGAGCTGTTCCTTGAGGGTGTACCAATGGGTGTTGGCGAGACGTTTTTCTGTGTCCATCGCCGTGGTCTGTAGATTCTCTGATTTCAGGAACAAAACATAGCGGTTCTTGTGGTCGAGTTGTCCGAGCTCACGTACAAGCTCTTCAACATAACGCCCAAGACCGCCACCCCCCACATTTGGACCCAACATCCTGGCGTCGATACCGATTCGCATGGCCTAATTATAGCAAAATATCCTGAACTTGTGCTCAGGATATCCACATTTTTTTATTGATTTTCCGTGCGTTTGAATACCTCTAGTGTTTCTCTAGCTGTTTTTTCCCAGGTGAAGCGCTTGGCGCGTTCAATTCCGCGGTCACGGAGCTGTTTGTGAAAACTTGAGGAGCCCATGAGTCCACGTAGAGCCTCACTGATATCCCGACTGTTGTAGGGGTCGATATAGATGGCCGCATCGCCTCCGACTTCGGGCATGCTGGAGGTGTGCGACGTGATAACGGGCGTGCCGCTGGCCATCGATTCCAGGATCGGGAGGCCGAAACCTTCGTAGATAGACGGGAAGGTGGTGACGCTCGCGGATCGGTAGATCGCGGGGAGGTCTCGCACGTCGACATAGCCTAGTTGGTGCACCCATCCGTAGGTATCACGCTTCCAAAGACGGCGCTGGACCGGATGCGACCGCCAGCCCCACCCACCGATAATAACCAAATGGAGATCGTCGTGTGTCCGATCGCGATATTCTTTTACTCCTTCGATCAACGCCAGGAGATTTTTTCTCGGCTCAATCGTACCGACAAAGAGAGCGAATCGTTTTGGGAGTTTCAGTCGAGAACGCGCGCCGTGATCAGAGGCGAGCATCTTATCCGTGAACGTTGGAGAGACGCCATGGGGGATGACCGTGGTTTTATCACCTGCACCAAAGAGTTGCTCAAGGTCGTGTTTTGTCGAGGATGAGGGAGTAATGATGGATCGGCTCTGTGTAATCAACTCCTGTGGTCGAGTGGCTTTATGCCAGAGTTGCATTTTGTGTGAATAGAAATCGATATACAGTTTCCAGGAGAGGTCATGGATCGTGAGTACCGTTGGGATATCTGTAGGAAGTGTGGTGATGGCGAGGTTAGGGAGAAACAGAAGATCGACTGGCTCACGCACTCGCCAGTTGAGTGATGGATGACGAAGGAGAAGGGTTCGAAGGTTTAAAAGTTTGTTGGGGAGGGGAATGTGCAGGTGGGTGCATGTGGATGATGGGAGCGTGTAGACCCCGAGGTCAGGTGTCCGACTACCGCTTGAGAGTAGGACATACTCGTTCTCTTTGTCGATTTCAAAAAGGGCGTGGAGAAGAGCTTTGGTATACCCTCCCACGCCCGCCGTCTGTGGTGACGATAGATGCCGAATATCAACGAGTACGCGCATATTGCTCGTTTACAAAATCGGTGAGTTCTTTTTCGAATCGAACTCGTGAGAATTTTTCCGCGTAGGCTTTAATTTCGTTTGGATTCCAATCTGTATCGCGGAATTGAAGCATGAAGTCGGCAAGTTCTTCCCAGCTTTGTTCATCGAAGAATTGTCCCGACAATCCTTCCTGGACTGTTTCTGTTGCTCCTCCTTTTCGCCAAGCGATGACTGGTCGGCCTGCGGCCATAGACTCCACAGGTGTAATGCCGAAGTCTTCTTCTTGAGGGTGGATGAACGCACGCGCGCCTGCGTAGAGTTTGGCTTGTTCCTCATCGCTGACACGACCAAGGAATTCAATGTTTGGTTTGGCCATCCGTTTGAGATCGGCTTCGATCGGCCCGGTTCCAAAAATTTTGAGCGGCATGCCGGTACGATTCGCTGCCTCAATTACAAGATCATACCGCTTGTAGGCCACAAGGCGACCTCCCGTGAGAAAGTACGTCTTGGGTTCGTTTGAGATAGAGAAGCGCTGGGTGTCCACCGGTGGGTGAATGACGGTAGCGTCACGTCCGTAATATTTCTGAATGCGACGTTGCACGGTCTGGGAGTTGGCGACAAACACGTCGACTCGATCTGCGGCAAGACGATCCCATACGCGCAGTCGAGACAGCAGGGGAGGCAGTATTTTTTTTACGAGTTTCGGCACTCGCAGTTCTTCGATGTAGGAGTGAGTGTCGCTCCAAAGATATCGTGTAGGGGTGTGACAGTAGCAGATGTGCAGTGTGTTCTCTCGTGTAAGAACTCCCTTCGCAAACGCGCTCGTCGAAGACACAATGACATCGTACTCAGATAGATCATAGTGCTCTGTCGCGGTGGGCATGAGCGGGAGATACCACTGATATCTGCTTCGACCAAAAGGAAGGCGTTCCAAAAACGAAGTGCGAATATCCCTCCCTGCAAATGCAGGTAGGGACTTGGGATCAAATAGGAGGGTGTAGAGGGGGGCGTCTGGCCACAGGCCATGCATGATGTTCACCACCTTTTCCGCACCACCGTCTTGGATTAAATAGTCGTGTACCAGCGCGAGTTTCATAAGCGGATTCATCCTAGCAACTCCCCCCTGTTTGATCAACGAAAAACCGGCTCATGCCGGCTTTTCATCAGGATGCCCCTCTTCCAAACAAGACGATCCACGGGGTTTTGAGGAGGATATAGAGGTCCAGCCACGGGGACCAATGTTCGATGTAGTACGTGTCGAGCCGCACTTCGTCATCAAAGTCGAGACTCTCGCGGCCGGAGATTTGTGCCATGCCTGTGATACCCGGTTTGATGGTGAGGACTTTGCGCTGTTCAGGTTTGTAGCGATCCACTTCTTCGGGGAGATGAGGGCGAGGACCCACAAGACTCATGTGACCACGCAGGACCAAGAAAAATTCAGGAAGCTCATCGATCGAAAACTTGCGAATGAATTTACCTACGCGAGTGACTCGAGGGTCATCTTTAATTTTGACCAGTGGGGAGCCTTTGCGAGTGTCTTGCTCAGACAGCTCCCTATAGCGCAGAGCGTGAGTTCCGGGGCGCATGGAGCGGAATTTAAAGTAGGTGAATGCTCGTCCACCTTGACCGACGCGTTGGGACAAGCTCCCGTCGTCGAGTTTGGCGAAGAATACTGGTCCACGCGAATCGAGTTTAATGGCAATCGCAGTCAGGAGCATGATCGGTGAGACAAGCACGATCAGAATGAGGGAAGCCACGACATCGAAAATGCGTTTGTAGATTGCCCCCCAACCATCGAGAGGTGTTTTTTGCACTTCGATGACGGGGATGCCGGCATAGGTATGAATGATTGAACGACCAATAGCGGCTGAGAAAAGGTCAGCACAATAGCGGAAGCCTAAGTGTTCTTGTTCGGTAAAGGAAATGATCTCAAGCGTTTCTTGTCGGGATGCTTCAGGATCAGCTAGGAGGACTTCATCAATTTTATCCTGCCGTTTTTTCTCGCGAAGTTCTTTCGCAAGAGATTTGGTGAAATTTTTGTAGTGACCGACGACCTGGAAGCCAAGATGTTTTTTTCGATGGAATTCTTCCAAGAGAGCCTCGGCGGCTGAGGTCTTCCCAATGATGACAACTCGGTGTGTTCCAATACCCAACCGCAGGAGTGAACGCTGTAAGGCACGCACGGTCAATCGCTCTAGAGCGACAAATAGGATAGCGAGCACCCAGCCGGCGATGGCAATAAAGCGTGACTCGAATAATACGCGAGAGAAAAACGAGATGGCAAACACAAGCGCCATGGAGCTTGAACAGGCAAGAACGATGCGAGAGAGCTCACTTGCGATCGACCGTCGTGTCACGGAGTACAGACCTGAGACGGCAAAGACAAGAATAAACACGATGACCATCGGGGTCACCACTTTGAGGTATCCCTGGAGAGTGAGATCGAAGATGACCGGTCGCACCGCGGTGAATACCGGATGGAAACGCGAGAAGTAGGCGGCAATACCAGCGGCCAAGAGGGCAAGATAGTCAAAGGGTACGAGGGCGAGTGTAAACGTCAGTTCGGATCGCTTCATAGTGACACTATCTTAACAAAAAATCCCGCATGAAGCGAGATTTTTGTTGTCCTAAGGAAAGGTCTGTAAGCCGAATTTTGTCAGCCCAGGTTGAACTGGGGTGATGGCAATCTATCTAGTCCCACAATTACTCGTGGGCTCTATCGAGCTACCAAATTTGCTCTTTCACCAACAAGGGTTTGCCACGCTTCCATGTTGCCATGGAGCGAAAGGTGTAGCTGCTTGCGCAACATCACCTCACTTTTCACGTTTTGCCGTAGGCATCCGCCATAGCTTTAGCGACGGCGGACACGTTTGGCTAGTATAGTCTCTGTGGTACTTTCCCTAGGCTTTGAGTCAGGAACCATGGAATAGATTTCTCCAATTCCGCGAACCCTGATTCGTATACCTGGTCGCCGTTAGCGACTTGTTTTGTCGCGACATCTTGCGATGTCACGGGTGTTCGGACTTTCCTCCCCTCGAAGCTCGGCGAAACCGAGCGAAGTGGGGTAGCCATCCAACCTTCCTTAAGGACAGGGGGAGGATAGCGGATTTGAAGGAAAAGGTCAATGAGTTGGCTTGATTCATTGACAAAATAGAGGTTTTCAAATAGTATTCCGTGTCCGTGCTATAGACGCGACTCCCGCGTCTTACGCATCGGCAAGAAAGGAAAAGATCATGAAGAAAGGACTTCTCGTCGCGGCCCTCATCATGGGCGCGCTCATCTTGGTCTGTGGCGGCATCGGCATCTCCACCAGCAATTCCGAGGTCCGTCTGCGCAACGAGGCCGAGGCCCAGCAGGAGAACCTCAAGGTGGTATTCGACGCCACCTGGAAGATCATCTCCCAGAAGGCCGGCGTCTCGGAGAAGTACGCCGACGACTTCAAGGACATCTACCCCAAGCTCATGGAAGGTCGCTATGGCGATGAGCATGGCGGGGCGATGATGAGCTGGATCACGGAACACAACCCGGAGTTCGACACCAGCCTCTACCAGGATCTCATGCGGTCGATCGAGGCGGAGCGCACCAAGTTCGCTCGCGAGCAGAAGGTGCTCCTGGACATCGTGCGCGAGCACAACAACGTCCGCGAGACCCTGCCGGGCTCGATCTTCGTGGGCTCTCGCCCCGAGATTGAGGTCAAGCTGGTAACCAGTGCCAAGACCGACGAGGCCTTCTCGTCCGGTCAGGAGAACGACATCGACCTCTTCAACCAAGGGGAATAGGATGATCATCTGGGGCGCCATCTCCATACCCCTCATCACGGCGACCGTACTGTTCACCTGGTTCCGTCACAAGACGGTCTGGTGGGAGTTCATCGTCCCGGTCGTTGTTTCGATCATCTGCATCGCTCTGTTCAAGTTCACGACGGAGAAGGTGCAGACGTCGGACACTGAGTACTGGGGCGGATGGGCCACCCACGCCGAGTACTACGAGCGGTGGAATGAGCGCGTGCCCTGCACGCACACCAAGTACTGCTCGGAGACCTGCCGCAATTCGGACGGCACCACCTACTCGTGCTCCAAGCCCTGCGGAACCGAGCACGCGTACGACGTAGATGACCACCCGCCCTATTGGGTCTTTCACGACTCCAATGGCGGTTCCCAAGGCATCAGTAGGGGCAAGTTCGAAGATCTGGCCAAAAGTTGGAGCAGCCGGAAGTTTGTGGATCTGCATCGTAGCTACCACACGGTGGACGGCGACAAGTACGTCACCACCTGGGACAAGGACGAGGCGACGTTCGTCGCGGTGACCACCCAACACACCTACGAGAATCGTGTGCAGGCCGCGACGTCCATCTTCAACTTCCCGGAGGTGGATCCGAAATTCTGGAAGCTCTACGAGTACCCAGCCATCGGCACCTACGACCAGGTCGCGATCCTCGGCGCCAGCGGACCACAGGCTCAGGAAGCCGATACGCTCCTGCGCCGATCGAACGCCAAGTTGGGACGAGCCAAGCAGGTCAAGATGTTCATCCTGGTGTTCGGCCCGGGTTCGTCACTGGACACGGGCATCTCTCAGGAGCACTACTGGAAGGGCGGCAACAAGAATGAGTTCATCCTCACGCTTGGAACGGATTCCTCCGGGAAGGTTACCTGGGCGCATCCCATCTCCTGGACTGAAGTGGACCGTCTCAAGATCGACGTGCGCGAGTACGCCCTCCAGCAGGACACACTCAACCTCATCGACCTCGTGAACTACATGGTCCCGCAGGTGGAGAAGAGTTTCCAACGCAAACAGTTCGTCGACTTCTCCTACCTCACGGTGGAGCCACCAGGTTGGGCTGTCGCGCTCTCCTACATCCTGACGCTCCTGGTCAACATCGGCCTAAGCTTCTGGATCATCCACAATCAGCACCAGGAATCGACGCCCAACGAGCATCGCTTCCGTCGCTACTGAACACTCCACGCCCGCCCGCGCTCGACAAGAGTACGGGCGATTTTATTTTCGGCAAACAAAAATCCCACCGGGGGTGGGATTTTTTCTAGAGCTGGACGCCGATTTTTTGTCGGACGATTTCCATTTTTTTCTTTGCGAGGATCTTGGCGCGAGCCGCTCCGTCATCGAGGATTGCTAGGAGCTTCTGTTCATCTTGCAGATACTCGTTGATTTTTTCTTGAAGGGGAGCTAGGTACGCACTGACGGCTGCCGCGAGTCCGACCTTGAAGTCGCCATAGCCCTTGCCTTCGTAGGCAGAGACGATTTGGTCGATGGTTTGTCCGGTCACCAGCGAGTAGATTGTGAGAAGGTTGGCGAGACCTTTTCGCTCCTCGCTGTATGCGATGGTCGAGCCTGAATCAGTGACGGCGGATTTGAGCTTCTTCAGTACCATCGCCTCCTCATCCATGACACTGATGTAATTCTTATCGCTTGGGGCAGACTTGGACATTTTCTTTTCTGGATCGTCGAGTCCCATGATGCGTGCACCCTCTTTTCTGATTTGTGGCTGTGGGACGACGAACGTCTCACCAAACCGATTGTTGAATCGCTCTGCGATGTCGCGAGCAAGTTCGACATGTTGCTTTTGATCGTCTCCCACTGGCACAACAGTGGTGTCGTACAGAAGAATGTCGGCGGCCATCAGAACTGGGTAGTCGAATAGGCCAACGGTCACCGATTCGCCCTTACCGCGTGCCTTATCCTTGTACTGTGTCATGCGCTCCAGTTCTCCCATGTGCACCAGGCAGTTCAAGATCCATGTAAGCTCGGTGTGCTCGCTCACGCGTGACTGCTGGAAGAGCATCGTCTTTGTAGGATCGATGCCGGCGGCCAGGTAGGTTGCCGTTGCAAACAAGATATTTCGTCGCAATTCGGTCGGTTCCTGCGGGACCGTAATCGCGTGGTAGTCGACCATGAAAAGGAGGTTCTCATTCTGGGCAGCCTGAAGCTTCACCATGGGTTCAATGGCGCCAAACAGGTTCCCAATGTGGAGAATTCCTGAGGGTTGTAGGGCAGTAAGGATTCGGTTCATACGATTGGCATAGTAACACATGCTATACTTTTTTCTATATGAAAAATGTCTTCATGGGTTTTTTGATGGTATTCCTTTTGGTGCCATCCATTGTTTTTGCAGAGCTTCCCTCCGTTCATTCTGGGACCGCTTGGGTGAGCGAGATCGAATCACCAGAAGCATATACACATGTCCGTGACGGGTACATTTTTGATATTTCGTATGAGACGTACTTGAACCGGTATCGTGAGCGTCTAGGCGTCCCTCGGTTCCGTGTGTCGAGTGACTTGCAGGAGAGTGCCGCTGCGCACGCGGCCTATCTTGCCGCTAACGGAATAGGTGCAGATCCACACGGTGAGATTTCTGGGAAAAGCGGGTTTACAGGCGAAACCATTCTTGATCGCTGCTGGAATGCGGGCTATGAACATTTTTGTACCGAAGTGCAGGCGGGCGGGTCTTCAGACGGGGATGGGTACAGCGCGATTGATGCGCTCATGATGACACCGTATCACCGCCTTTCCATGATGTATCCGTACTTTACTGAAGTTGGCTGTGCGATTGATTCAGGATATTTCGTCTGTGACATTGGGTACACCCTTGAGGACTATGGAAGTGAGTGGACACAAGAGACCCCACCCATTCAGTATCCCTACGATGGTCAGGTGATCTCCACAACGTTTTATGTCAGTGAGAACCCGATGCCATATCCAGACTATGCGTATCAATTTATCGGACCCACCTTTATGTATTGGCCGATAGGCACCTTTCCTTGGGATGTCGAGGTTGGCTTGTACGATCTCACAACGCAAACCTCTGTCGAGACACTCCTGCGTCTGGATCTTGATGATGCCTATGCGGACGGAGCCATCTTCTTCAATCCGATTGAGCCACTAGAACTTGATCATGAATATGCGGTGCATGTTCAAGGACAAACACTGAATGGTCCGTTCGATGTCTCGTGGACGGTGAAGACACAGAAGAGTTCAAAGATCGATTTCCCCAATGGGGACGAGATCATTTCCTATGATGCCCTTGTTCATTGGGCAGGGGAGAGTGGCGAAGATCTTGTGAGCACACCAGACACGGCAACGCGATTGCTGATTGATCGTTTGGAGGGGTGGATCATGCTTGCCGTGGACCGGGCCGGAGAGGCGTACTATGTTGATCCTGTCACAAAGGCTCGATACTACTTGAAAGATGGAGCGACGGCATATGAGTTTCTCCGGACCTTTGGACTCGGAATTACCACGACGAACCTTGAGCAAATTCCAGAAGCAGGTTCAGGTGAGACACCTGGGTCGCTGGCGCAGAATTTAGCGGGCCGCATTCTTCTCCAGGTCGATTCCCACGGAGAAGCTTGGTATGTTCATCCTGAAACATATGAGCGTCATTACATGGCAGATGGGACTGAGGCATATCGCATCATGCGTGAACTTTCGGAAGGAACCATGTACGACTGGATTGCAGACATCCCTGAAGGAATCGTTGAGTAGAAATTCAAAAACCACCCCGGCTGGGGTGGTTTTCTTTAGACTTCGATAATGACAGGAAGGATCATTGGTCGGCGTTCCGTCTTTTGGAAGAGGAATTTGCCGATCTCGTCACGAATGCGGTCACGGGTGTACTTGGGATCCGCAGCGGATTTAGGATCGTTGTCATCGATGGCCTTCTTCACTTGGTCACGGGTCGCTTTGATGAGCTCTTGGTGTTCCTTCATGAAGATGAACCCACGGGAGATGATATCGGGATAGCCGACGATTTTTCCCGTCTTCTTTTCGATCTGTGCGATGACAATGACCATGCCGTCCTCTGCAAGAACTTGTCGGTCACGTAACACCACTTGGGAGACATCGCCCACACCCAGTCCGTCTACGAACACATAGTCCGTCACGATCTTTTCTTTGGTGAGCATTCCGCCGTCTTTCCAGAATTCCATGACTTGTCCGTTATCAACAATGAAGACGTTGTCCTTGCTCCATCCCATGGAGTAAGCGACTTTCGCGTTCTCGCGCAGGAGGAAGTGGTTGCCTTCGATTGGGACGTAGAACTTTGGTTTGAAGAGCGCCAACATGAGTTTGATGTCCTCTTTTTTGGCGTGTCCACCGGCGTGTACGTCCATCATTTTGTAGTTGATGACGTTTGCTCCCTTGCGGTAGAGGGTGTCCATGAGACGCTGCACGGATCCTTCGTTTCCAGGGATAACCGATGAGGAAAAGATCACCGTATCGGTTTCTCGAACACGCACGCTTCGATGCTCGTTGTTGGCAATACGATTGAGTGCAGCGTTTTTCTCTCCCTGGGCTCCGGTACAGATGAGCACGATCTTTTCATCTGGGTAGCCGTCCATCTGTTCAGGTTTGATGAGCGTGGATTGGTTGCATTTAATGAATCCCATCGTCTTAGCAATTTCGACGTTGGTCTTCATGGAATACCCATCGATTGCCACTTTCTTACCGAGACGTTCTGATGCTTCGATAATTTGTTTGACGCGAGCAAGCAGGGAGGCAAACGTTCCGACGATCACACGGCCAGGAGCTTTCTCGATGATGCTGGTGAGTTCTTCGCCAATGACTTTTTCCGAGATCTGATGACCTTCGTGGTTGGCGTTTGTGGAGTCACCCATCAGTACAAGCACCCCTTCTTTTCCAAGAGCTGCAATTTGTTGGAAGTCTGCATGCTCCGTCCCTTCGGGGTGGAAGTCAAACTTCCAGTCACCTGTGTGACACACACGGCCAGCGGGTGTGTCGATGACAATCCCGACGGCATCAGGAATGGAGTGGTTGATATGGAAGAAGGAGACGGTGAGATTTCCCAGGCGCAACACATCGCTCACTTTTGTGATTTTTACGTTGAGCTGACGTGTGTGGAAATCTTCTTGGCGACGTTTGATGATCGCGGCCGACATGGGAAGGGCATAGATCGGTGGATTGCCGATATTGGGAACCGTGTGGGGAATGGCGCCGATGTGATCGTAGTGACCATGGGTGATGATCACGCCGCGGATGTTTTTTTCCTTCCCCTTGAGGTAACTCATGTTGGGGATGATGTAGTCCACGCCAGGCATGTCTTCTTCTGGGAATTGGAGACCCATGTCGACAAGCACGATATCGTTTTTGTATTCGATGAGGGTGCAATTGCGACCAACTTCTTCACAGCCACCAAGGACCATGATGCGAAGTTTGTCCCCGGAGGGAGCGCGAACGACTTTTGTTTGAGTCTGTGGAGTTGCGTCAGGGCGGGGTCCTGGTCGATTTGATCGGAACACACGGCCCTTGAACTTAGGTTTTGCCCCGCGGTGAGGCTGGGGTTTGCCCGGCGGAGTGCCAGGTTTACCCGGCTGGTTGCCGGGCTTGCGTGGTGAATTTTGTTGAACCATAAAATATGGAATAGAGAAATTAGGGAATCGAATGATTGAATAGAATGAAAGAAATATTAGGTTGTGAAGGGACGGGGAATCGAAGGTGATCTTTTGGGAAGAGACGAGCAGAGACTCATCTCTTTGGCAAAAAATCAATTTCTGGTGCGGATGGAGGGACTCGAACCCTCAAGGTTTGCACCATACGCTTCTGAGACGTACGCGTATACCAATTCCGCCACATCCGCAAATTTTTTAAAATCGCGATCTGCTCGGGTTTCGGTTCGCAACTCTCTCAACGTACATCTCTGTACGTCTTGGTCGTTGCTCACCTCCAACCCGTCGCATCTCATCGATTTTAAAAGATTTGATTATCTTAGGGCCTTTTTTGTTTTGATGTACCAGCTTGCGATATTTGAGAACCGATCAGATGGGGTAATGATGCTCTCGATTCCTGGGTGATGGATCTTCTTGGGGAGCGCATAGCCGTAGGTGGACTGATAGAGATACACCACTGGCACATCTTGCGCAAGCAGCGCCTGGAACGACTTGTACTTTTCCGCTCGAGCATTTTCATCCGTGAGCGATCGAGCATCGACAAGCAAGGTGTCAACTTCCGAGTTGCTGTATCCCGTGAGGTTCAATCCCGAGCCTTTGCTCTGAGTGGAGTGCCATAGTGGATATGGGTCAGGATCAGCTTCTAGCATCACCGGAGCGAGGAGGATCTCGAAGTTGCGAGGGGCAATGACGTCGGAGGCGATCAGTTCAGGAGAGACGAAATTCAGTTCGAGATCGATGCCGACCGTTCGGAGATTGCTTTGGATTTTTTCCGCGACGAGACGCATGTCGGGCAGGTCTGGTGTCGTGAGGGTCAAGCGTAGATTTTTTCCTGGCTCCTCTTCGGATTGGAGGGAGGCTTTCAGGAGTCGAATGTCTGAACCTTCTACAAGGGTGTATCCCGCATCGGTGAGGAGGGTCTTGGCTGCATTCTGATCGTAGGCATCGATGAGTGTTTCGTCGTATCCAACTTGTCCTGGGAGGATCTGTGCGTGGATGACTCGGGCGGACTCACCATACACGTCGCTTACGAGAGTCGTCTTATCGACCCCCTTTTGAATCGCCTGACGTACGCTGAGATCTTTGAGAGCGGCGTTTAGGTTTTGGTTGAAGTAGAGGATGACCTCGCGAGGAATGAATGCCTCAACCAATTCGATGTTGCGATTGCTGTTTGCATCATTACGAGCCTCATACCCGATCACACTAGCTCCTTCGACATTCTTGTTGGCTAACGCTTCGGTGAGTGCTAGTGCATCCGGATAGAACTTGAATGTGAGGTTCTCTATGTACGGAGCTTCTCTGTAGTAATCGTCGTTGCGTTTGAGTGTGTAGCTTCGGATGGAACCCTTTTTATCTTTGGAAAATTCAGCGAATTCGTATGGTCCTGATCCGATTGGTTGGAGATTGAGAGCTGCCAGGGGAGCATTCTGGGGGAGAATTTCTGCCCAGAGACCAGCCGGGAGAATGCCAACGGTCAGGTACTGAACGAACGGAGCGTAAGCGTTTTCAAGGATGAACGACACCGTCTTGTCGTCCTCCTGCACGACGGTCACGTTATAGAATTGGTCAGCAAGCGGACTGCGGTAGCTCGTGTTTTGAATCGCGTTAATCGTGAAGAGCACGTCACGCGCTCGGACATCTTCTCCGTTGTGAAACTTGGCGTTGTCACGGATTTTAAGCGTGTAGACCGTGCCGTCCTCGTTTACGGTGAGTGATTCAGCAAGATCAGGAATAAATCCTTCTTGTGCATCCCAACGTAGGAGCCCGGAATAGATGAGACTTGTAAGGTCTTGGTCAACATCGCTTTGACTTGCGTACAAAGGATTGATGAATTGAGGCTCACCGACAAGTCCTTCTGTATATTCTCCTCCGACGGCAGGGATATCGATGCGATGTGCGGCGACGTAGGATCCTCCTAGAATCAGCAAGCAGAGTCCAATGAGACCGACGGCTCCCTGAATGGTTCGGCGTTCTGATAGTGAGAGGATCTGCGGCAGCTGCTTCCACTGTTTCCAAGAAGGGAAACTTTTTGTTTTGCGAACCGAAAGGACTTGGCGCATGGTCAGGTCATGGGCTTTGGGCTTTGCGTCTTCCTGTCGTCGTTTAAACAATGTGCGTATATCAGGCACAGGTTCGGGCGTGCCCTATTTAGACGAGAGCGTTCACTAAGGCAACACCGAAAAAGAGAATAGAAAGCACGATCGTGAGCTGGAAGATTTTTTTCTCCGCTCCACGTTTGGTTCGATAGACATTTCCTCCTCCGCCAAATGCCGCTCCCAGACCGGTTCCGCGTGCTTGCAGCAAAATGGAGGCCCCAAGAAGAATGGCGAGAATAATTTGTGACGTATTGAGGATCGTTTCCAGGTTCATACGATTATGATGTTCGCACAGATGCTATCAAATAACATCATTCCAGTCAATTCCATGATATACTTTTCGCATGGGAAACGCTATGGAGGCAGATGATCACATTCATCGAAAGCGCGGGCTTGTAGCCACACTTGGCACACTTATTGTGTTGGTCTTGTTAGGAGTATTTGTCGTTCGGGTTGTGTACTATGCCAACCTTATTCGATCGGGAGAATTTGATCCGGCCACTCTTTCCTACACGACGGCCTATACGGTCAGCCAGACACTGGCGAGTCAGCCCATCGAAAATGGAACGTTCGATGTGGTGACCGTGGACGATCCAAGTTTGGGATCTCAGGACGCTTCCGTGACAATCGTCGAGTTTGCCGATTTCGGGTGTCCGTATTCAGAGGATTCTAGTTTCGTTGTGCGCGAACTTGCTCTTGCTTATCCCGATGAGGTTCGGTTTGTGTATCGCGATTTTCCACTGACAGATTTGCATCCGATCGCCCAAAAGGCCGCGGAGGCAGGAGAGTGTGCACAGGATCAAGGCATGTTTTGGGAATATCACGACAAGCTCTATCAGAACCAGAATAGCCTAGATGAAGATCGGCTCGTGGAATTTGCCTCAGAGCTCAACATGAATGTCTTTCAGTTTGAAACATGTCTTGAGTCTGGACGATACACAGATGAGGTGACGGAAGATTACCAGGCGGGTGTCGAAGCGGGAGTTCGTGGGACACCAACCTTCTTCATCAACGGCAATCGGGTTGCAGGCGCCATCCCCAAGGAGATTCTCGAAGCCGTTATTCAATCGATTTTGACGCAGGAGAAATAGATCCTATGCATCTTCGTCATCGAATTACCAGAAAGAGCACGGCCGTTTTTTTGCTCACCGGAGTGATTGGGATGGCGTTGTGGGGCACGGCACAACCGACGTATGCCTCTGCGAATACATGCGATTGCTATTGTTCTGTGGAAGGCCAAGGAGCAACCGCCTATCCGAGTGACGGCTCACGTCTCACCTCCGCTGATTGTCAGGAGGAGTGTCGTGAAGCGGGCTATTCTGTTGCCGCGTGTGCGTTTGATTCGTCACAAAAGCCGCAATACAACGTGAATTGCTTCTTGCCTGATGAGTGTACGAGTCAGAATGGGGAGTTGAGTAAGACTCAACCAGGAGAGTGCAAGCAAGGCATGTTTTATTGCTATCCTGATCCGTCCAAGGCCGCAAAAGCCCCGCTTCAAGTGCGCATCGGGGATTATGACCTTTCCGGCGATATGGGAGAGTATGTGAGTGTGCTCTATCAATGGCTCATCGGAATCGCGACAACCATCGCGATCGTCTTTTTGATGGTTTCTGGACTCAGATGGTCATTCGGTGGATTGAGTGCGGAGCAAATCGGGGCTGCAAAAAAAACCATAGCGAATGCTCTCGTTGGATTAATCCTCCTCTTATCAACATACCTCATTCTCTTCACGGTCAATCCACATTTAGTGAATTTGCAGGTCCCAGCCTTTCCCATGATTAAAACGGTTTCTATCGTGGGAGAAGGGAGTTGCGGGTATCTCAAGGGTGTCTGGGGGACACAAGCCTATTTGGTAAAAAATGGAGCCCCCTTCGATTCTCCTTACGCTGAAGGTCAAGATCCAGGGAAACCATATACCTTAGCGAACCCAACAGATGGAACAAATTGTGGCTCAATTTCTGATGTGACAAATGACCCGGAAGGGAATGCCGTAACAGAACGCACCTGTCAGTTTGATTATTGCCCTGATCCAGGAGATCGTTGTCTTGCCACAGCGACGACGGGTGAATGTGTAAGCTGCGGAGAAATTATTCCAGGTGGGTCTACCACGCCAACCTCATCTGTTTGTTCATCGTTGAAAATTTCCGATGAGATGTCGGGAGGTGTGTTAAAAAAAGCAAATTATTGTTTTTATACCAACGACCCGCACATGGTTGTTTCCGGCCTCACGCTTGCGTTACTTGTGCCTACTACAGTGGTCGGATTCGCTCCCATTACGGCTTTAATCGGAGCGGATGCTGTGACAGACGCGACGACTGGAACGTGTGCGAGTCTCCAGATTGATTGTTCGACCATAAAGACATGTGGAGATTATGATAATCAACAAGTGACAAATTCCATCACAGATGATGAACTTGATGATTTAGTTCCACGCTTTTATAGCGGATCAGTCAACATCAAAACAATTTGCGAAGCAGATCCGTGCAAGAAGAGTCGAACGAATCCAGATAGTAGTTGTACCTATGAAGAAACGACCGTAACAGCGGATTGTGAAGGAGGATAGGAACTAAGGATGAATGTCTATGAAATTTCTCTTGTTTTCCATCGTCGCGTCTAGCACTATCCTTCTAGGAAGTGCTGTGCTCGTGTCGCCTGTGCTGGCACAATCCTCCAGTGACATCTGTACCTGTTTTTGCGCGATCGAAGGCTCAGGAGCAACGATCCCTACCAATGGGAGCAGTGTGACCAGTTCTGAATGTCAGAATTTGTGTCGGGGACAATATTCAACCGTTGCCACATGTGCGACGACTCCCAGACAATATCCTGAGTACAATGTGATGTGCTTTAAACCGGACGAATGCACGTCGCAGGGGGGAGTGACCACGGCGAGTGGAACGGGGAAAGCGACCCAGCCGGCCGAGTGTAAGCCAGGAATGTTTCATTGCTATCCTAATCCGGATAACGCCAAGGAAGTAACTCTCTCAACCGCGGTTGCTGGTCTGACGGTTACAGGTGATTTAGGTGAATACATCTCCTCCTGGTACAAGTGGATGTTGGGCGCGGGGACGACGATTGCGATTGTCTTTATCATGGTGGCCGGGTTGCGATGGTCGCTAGGAGGAACAAGCGCGGAGCAAATAGGGCAGGCAAAGAAAACGATTTCAAACGCCGTAATTGGTTTGGTGCTTCTCCTGTCGACGTACGTCATTTTGCTGACCGTGAATCCTCTCCTTTTGAAGCTTCAAGTACCGGCATTCCCGATGATAAAAACGGTCTCCTTAGTGAACTCGGACACAAGTTGCGGATACCTTACGGGTGTTTGGGGTTCGGGAACCACGCCATACGTCACGAAATCTGGAGCCCCATCAGATTCCCCCTATGCGGCTGGAGGTGCGGTTGGGAAAGGGTATACGGTTACGGCTCCTGGCGAGGGTGGAAAATGTGGTGAGGTCACGACGGTCGAGAAAGATCCGGAAGGAGTCACGACGTTAGAGGGTGAAACGTGTACCTATGATTATTGTTCCGTGCGGGGAGAGAAGTGTTTTGTGAACGCCGCGGGAGGACAATGTGTTGGTTGTAAACAGGTCATTAGTGGGAACGATTATTTTACGCCATCGACCAGTGTGTGCTCGCAGCTTTCCCTTCCTCGGACATATGTAGGATCTGGGCCGTTTATCCAGGAGTGTTTTTGGACGACGGCTGCGTATATCAATACGGCGGACATTACAGCAAATTATTCAACGTGGGATGATGGGGCGTGTGCCATGTTGACGATTAAATGTAATGAAATAAAAACATGTGAGGATTATGATACAAAACCCACCGTAAGTAACGACAGTGCAACGATTCCCTTGGAACAGATCATTTTTGCTGGGCTGAGTGGTTCAACCAATATGGGAGATAAGTCACTCAAAACCATCTGTACAGAAGATCCTTGTGGAGTTGGAGCCGCGACAAAAACGCGTTGTCAAAGTTCATGGGAGTACGTAGTGGGAGACGGTATCACCGCGGCAACCCTTCAGATTTTTGAAGGCAATGACTGTAACAGTGTTGCCCCATAAAGTTTTTTTCAAACATCAGGCCGAACTCTTGCCTGGTGTTTTGTTTTGTGGTAGTGTGGCGAGCGCTTCGTATTTGTTCTCTTTTTACAGACTATGTCCAACAAGATTTCTGTTCGGGGGGCTCGTGTCCACAACCTCAAGAACCTCAACGTCGATATCCCGAAGAATCAACTTGTCGTGATCACCGGACTTTCCGGTTCAGGAAAGTCTTCTCTCGCCTTTGACACCATTTACGCGGAAGGGCAGCGCCGCTACATGGAGTCGCTCTCAAGTTACGCGCGCCAATTTCTCGAGTTGCAAGACAAGCCAGACGTTGATGAGATCCTCGGTCTTTCCCCGACGATTGCCATCGATCAAAAATCTTCCTCACACAATCCCCGGTCAACCGTGGGGACGGTGACGGAGATTTATGATTTTTTGCGCGTGTTGTTTGCCCGTGCCGGTCGTCCACATTGTCCGCAATGTGGAGCCGCGGTGTCTGAGCAATCCGCCCCCCAAATTGTTTCGCAGGTTGAAAAAGCCCTTGGGAAGAGTCGCGTGTTGCTCCTTTCCCCCGTTGTCCAAGCGATGAAGGGAGAACATAAGCCTGCGCTTCAGGCGGCACTCAATGCAGGATTCACCCGTGTTCGATTTGATGGTCTAACCATGGACACACAAGAAGCGCTCGCGATGCGCAAAGACAAAAAGAAGGCGCACGACATTGACGTGGTCATCTTTGACTTTACTTCTGAGCATACGCATTCCACCGAGCAAGTAGCGGCACAGGTAAAAAAGGCACTCGAGTACGGAAATGGGTTCGTGACCCTTCTCAATGACGACAATGGATATGAGGTGACGCTTTCCCAGAGTTACATGTGTACGAATTGTAACCTTAACCTTCCCAAACCAGAACCGCGCTTGTTTTCTTTCAACTCGCCGATTGGCGCCTGCATAGAATGCACAGGGTTGGGAGAAAAGTTGGTGCTTGAGCCAGACTTAGTGATCCCGAATCGTCGACTCACCTTTGAGGAAGGAGCCGTGCGACCTTGGACTCGCATTGCGGGCAATCAGACAAGTTACATGGATGTCTTGAAACTGGTTGCAAAGAAGCATCGGATTTCTCTTGATACTCCGGTGGGAAAAATTGCCAAGACGAAACTCGACCTTCTTTTAGAGGGAACCGGTGAGGACGAATATAGCTACAAAGGGGAGATGGTGACCTTTCCAGGGATCCTCGCTCAGCTTGAACAGAAGTATCGCGAAACCGATTCAGAGTACGTTCGTGTGGAACTTGAGGGGTACATGCGTCGCATGATTTGTCCGGGATGTCTTGGAAAGCGATTACAGCCTGCCGTCTTGGCGATCACGATTGCGGACAAATCGATTTCTGACGTCGTCAACATGCCGGTAGAGGACGTGAAGAAGTTTTTTGAGCAGGTAGCGAAGGTGGAAAAAGTGGCCAAGACAGTTCAAGGACTTACAGGCGAAGAACGTCTGATTGTTGAGCGTGTTGCAAAAGAGGTGCGGTCTCGTATTGATCAGTTAATGCAGGTGGGTCTTGGGTATCTTACGTTGGACCGTAGTGCTATGACGCTCTCGGGAGGAGAGAGTCAACGTGTCCGACTTGCTACACAACTTGGAAGCCAGCTTTCAGGTGTCATCTACATTTTGGATGAGCCTTCGATCGGCCTCCATCCGCGTGATAATGATCACCTCATCGAAACTATCCGTGCGCTCAAGGATTTTGGAAATTCCGTGATCGTCGTTGAGCACGACGAAGCCATGATTGAAGCTGCGGATTACGTTTTTGATGTGGGTCCTGGAGCGGGTGAATACGGCGGACAGATTGTGGCGGAAGGGACACCTGCTCAGATCAAGAAGAACAAAGACTCACTCACCGGTCAGTATCTGACAGGAAAGAAAGAGATTCCTGTCCCGAAAAAATATCGAAAAGGAAACGGTAAGAAGATTTCCGTCCAAGGAGCGACGGCTTTCAACCTCAAGAATGTCGACGTTGATATCCCGCTTGGGAAGCTTGTCTGCGTCACAGGGGTATCCGGTTCGGGTAAGTCTACGCTCATTTTGGATATTCTTGGAAAGGCGCTCAGTCGGAAACTCTACCGTGCAAAGGTGTATCCAGGGGAACATAAAGAGATCAGGGGCATTGAGAATATCGACAAGGTTGTTGCGGTTGATCAGTCACCGATTGGGAGAACGCCTCGATCAAATCCAGCTACGTACACAGGAGTGTTCACGGTGATTCGGGATCTGTTTACCGCCGTACCCGAAGCAAAGATGCGTAAGTTTGATGCGGGGAAGTTTAGTTTCAATGTAAAAGGTGGGGGGCGATGTGAGACCTGTGGCGGAGATGGCATGCGTCGGATTGAAATGCAGTTTTTGCCAGATGTGTATGTAGAGTGTTTAGAGTGCCGCGGGACACGATACAATCATGAGGCGCTTGAGATTCATTACAAGCAAAAGCATATCGCCGACGTTCTAAACATGACCGTTGAGGAAGCTCGACGATTCTTCGCTGATCAGTCTGCGATTTTTGAGAAGCTCAATGTGTTGCATGAGGTCGGGCTTGGATACCTTCGTTTAGGGCAAAGTGCAACAACTCTTTCTGGGGGAGAAGCGCAGCGCGTGAAACTCGCAACCGAGCTGTCTCGCCGCGCAACGGGTCGCACACTCTATATCCTAGATGAACCCACCACCGGTCTTCATTTTGAAGATATTAAACGGCTCTTGGGTGTCCTGCACCAGCTGGTCGACAAGGGGAATACCGTTGTCATCATCGAACATAACCTGGACGTCATAAAGGGAGCGGATTGGGTGATTGATATGGGTCCAGATGGGGGAATTAAGGGTGGTGAAGTCGTGGCGGAGGGAACTCCAAAGGATGTCGTAAAGGTGAAAAGGAGTATCACCGGAGCGTATCTGAAAAAGCTTCTAAAGTAGGAAAAACAAGCCGTTTCTTGTGAAAGAGACGGCTTTTGTATTGACAAAAACCCTATTTTCTGGTATCTTTTTACGTTAAATTGGCAAAAAAAATTATCAACCTATGCTTAAGAAATCACTTATTCTTGCTGTCGCGGTAGCGATTTTGGTGAGCCCATTACTCCCACGAGTTTTTGCTGACTCTGGGGCCTGGTCTAACACCGTCGCTTCTGCGGCTTGGGACTACGATTTTTACCATGTTGAGCGCTTGTCGCTTGATGAGGTTTCGGGTCCCTACGACCTTAACGATGCCGTCTTTGTTACCAAGACTTCAGATTCATGTGAGTATGAAGAGTCTTGCGAGATGGTCGACATGACGATCTTCCAGGACGGAGAAGCCTTTGAGATTGAAGGTGTCGATGAACGCGTGGCCTCTGCTTTTTGGCACACCGCGCAGGATGGTCGCTTCATCTACCTCCTTCCGTCTGATGACGGAGAGATTTGGGGAACCGTCTTTGAGTACGACTCCACAACCGGTACCAGCACGATGCTGACAGACATACAACAGGATTCAGACGATCTTGATTTCATGACATTTGCAACCGACGATGACCGTATCTATTTTGGTACGATCCATACCGATGAAGAGACTGGCCAGATCGAATCTGAAATTTCTGTATACGATTACGGGTCTGGATATGACCGTGATGACTTTACGTATACACTCACCGCGCCTTGGCAGGAGATTGTCGATGTCCAAGATGGACTCGCTCTGGTCAAGTTCCAGTTCTCTGGTGGCTTTGAACAGCTTTGGCTTGTTGACCAGACCGCGCGTTCTATGGAAGCCGTTCCTGACACCTGGACCGAAGACCCAGGCGAAATCGTCGGCGCACACTTTGTGAGCGACGGCTCATTGCGCTTCTTCCGTAACTTCCGCTTATATAGCTACAACCCGCAAACCGATACGACCCCGACAGACGCCGGTGGGGCGTACCTCTCATGGTTTGATGAGGTTGGCGATGCTGTACAGATTGTCGACGACCGCATGGCCTACATCGATGATGAAGACGGTCTCTACGTCTCTGATGTGGATGGTGTGAGCAAGTTCGGTGTTGCAACCGACGGCTTGTTTAACCTCGATGAGGATGCGATTTACTTCCAGAACCAGACTGGCGAGTATGTGGGTTACCACTTCTCGACTCGAGCATGGGAGACACTCTCATTCCTCGTGACGGATACCTATGAGGATATCCGTGTGGGAATTGATGCAGATGATAATGTCTGGTATCAGAATCTCACCACCGGACACCTCTTGAATGTTGGGTTCGGCAATGAGCCAGTTGTGCTCTCCGACCGCGAACACGCGTACTGGATGGGTGCAGATGGAAACATCTATGAGGTAACCTTCTCACCACTACTCGATCTTGCTCGTTCGGATGTAGAAGCCTTTAGCTCCTACACCTCTGACGGGATCTACTTGGTTGCAGACGATGGTATCTGGCTCATCCCTGACGAAGCGGTTTACTTCACCTGGTTTGATTCATGGGATGATACCCTTGAGGTCAGCCAGGCGACGATTGATGTCTACCTCGAAACCTATGAGTATCAGGGTGATCTCAAATTCGCCGCGGGTACGCGTGTGAAGAGTGACGTCTCTAATAAGGTGTATGTGGTGGGTAGCGATTCCAAGCTCCACTGGATTACCACGGAGACCGTTGCCGATGAGATCTACGGTTCTGACTGGAACCAAGGAATCGTCGAAGTGACGAGCACGTACTTATGGAAGTACGCGACAGGATCTGAATTGACTACTGCAGATGATGTCCGTTCAATCTAATAACCGCTGATCAAACACAGCCTCTCAAGCCCGCGGTTACGCGGGCTTTAGGGATCCGTGTTGGACATTTCGTTCTTCATGGAGTTCTCCAAGGGGGGATGAACCATGTTCCGCATTGCCTTCCTCGCGCTGTTCCTGTTCGGCACCGTGATCTGTGTACTCTTGGAGGGAGCGACTGCACTCTGGTATCTCGTTGAGGTGGTCGGGCACCTCTCTCAGATGGAGTTCCAGAAGGCATTCTACTTCGGGGTCGCCGTTTCCATGATGGCGATGTTCTCCTGTCTCTTTTGCATGTTCGCCCTCGTGGTTTGGCGGGAACTTCGCTGTTCCAACATCCCCATCGTTGGCATTGCTAGGATTGATTGATCTCGGTCCACAACCCCTGTCACGACGACAGGGCCTGCCCGCCATAGCTCGAGCGCAAGCGAGAGCAACGGTGGGTATTCTTTTTGCTCAACTCAGCTTTATCACCGTCACTCAGTGTCGGTATCAAAAACAACACCGGCCTTGAGAGCCGGTGTTATTTTGTTTACTTCTTTTTCTTCTCCATTCCCAGTTCTGTGTAGGTCTCTTTGAGTTTTCTCTTGAAGCCCATCTTGAGATCCTTGAGGTACCCAAGTTTCGCTTGGCGAACCTTGGCGGTTTTCACCAGTTCGATCTTGGAGATAAGAGGTGAATTGATCGGATAGATCTTTTCAACACCGATCCCGTCGCTGACTTTGTGTAGGGTGATCGTTCGAGAGACACCTTTTCCACCCAAGGCAAGGATCATTCCTTCAAAGACCTGGATACGCTCGCGTTCTTCACCTTTTGGCGAGACGTCCTTAATACGCTCATGGAGACGTACGGTCTGACCGGCTTGGAGTTGATCCATCCCGATCAGCTTAGAAGGGGTTGTTTGAGTTTGTTCCTCTGACATAAGTTGTTCTTTACATCGCCGCCTAGCGGACCACTTCTCTCACGAGATACATGTTCATTGACCGGCTGATAATGTGGCGAAATAGTAGCTGGAGAGGCCTTTTTCGTCAAGTGTTCATCAGGGATTCGATCTCTACGATCGTCTCCTGAAGCATTCCTTCACGATTCACGATTCGGTGGTCGGCGGTGTGGGCAAAAGACATCTCCTTCTCGATAGCTGCCCTGCGTTCATCCAATCCCGTGGTGTTTCCCTTGTCGCGTTTGGTGATCCTCTCCAAGAGTTGGTTGACACCTTCTGCTTGGATGAAAAAGAGGAGCGCATCAGGGTTTTCGCTTTTGATTGTAGCCGCTCCCGCAACGTCAACAACGAACAGCACATCGTTCCCAGCCTCCATGAGCATTTCAACATCCTCGCGACGGCTTCCATACAGATGGTTATAGTGTTCGTCCCATTCAAACATCGCTCCCATGTCGATAAGACCTTGAAATGTTTCTCGTGTGAGGAAGTGGTAGGACAATCCATCGACTTCACCTTCACGGATTGGGCGCGTGGTGCAGGTCACTACTTTTTTCAAGCGAGGTCGTCGTTTGAGGAGCTCCATCGCGACCGATGTTTTACCCGCGCCCGATGGCCCTGTGATGATGTAGAGATGGCCTCTCATAGTGTTGGAAGGGTTCGCAGAACGGTCTCAAGATCTTCCGGAAGGGGAGTCATGAACGATTTTTCTTTTCCGTCCATCAGACGGATCGTGAGTTTGTGTGAGTGAAGGAACAGGCGGGGGAGGGGAACCTCTCGGAATTTCATTCCACGGACTTTATAAAGTTTGTCGCCAACAATCGGATACCCGATGGCCTGGAAGTGCACGCGAATTTGGTGGGTACGACCGGTTAGAATTTTGACGTTCACATAGGTGGCGGTGGAGTAGCGTTTCAAGACATCATAGATGGTCGTGGCCTCTTTCCCATTTTGTGATCCGGTTCGAGCTACCATACGACCTTTATTTTTTGATCGATCAATTTTCAGCTCAATGGTATCGGTTTCTTTCGGGAGCGTCCCGTACACGAGAGCAAGATACTCTTTGTGAATGGTTCGGTTTTGGAACTGTTTCTTCAGCGAGTCGAAGGCTGCTTGTGTCTTGGCGATGACCATCAGTCCAGAAACATCTTTGTCGAGTCGGTGAACGATCCCAGGACGTGTTGGATCGTCGCCCACATGAATCACCTCCGGATACCGCTCCAAGATGGCATCAACGACCGTCGCGCGACGCTCATCCTTGAGGGCTTCATGCACCAACAGTCCCGCCGGTTTGTTGATGACCAGAAGATCGTCGTCTTCGTACAGAATATCCAGGACGGGTGCGACCCCGACTTTTACGTATGCGCTCAGTTCAATTTCTGGATAGAAGATCGAATCTCCTGACTCAAGCATTTCCCCGGATTTAACCTGTTTTCCATTGAGCGTAATGGCCCCTTGCTTAATAAGTCGTTGGATCTGAGAACGGGAGGCTTCCATGGTTTGTGTGAGGAAATGATCAAGGCGCTTTCCGGCCTGTTCCTCCCGAATTTCAATAATTGGCATAGGTGCTTTGGATTATAGCAATCATGCGTAAGATTGACAGTCTTGGGTGGTATACTAGAGTAGTCTCGTAAAAAAAAAGAAATCGGGGATGTAGCTCAGTTGGTTAGAGCGCCGAGCTTATACCTCGGTGGTCGATGGTTCGAGTCCATCCATCCCCACCAGCCTTCGCTCCTTTGGAGCTATGGCCGGCAAACCAAACAACTATGCCGTTTCTTGTTCTAGGGCTTATCCTGCTCGTTATTGGCATCATTTTTCTTAGAAAATCCATCAAGGAGCAGGACAAAGAGGGTGCTGTGGGCGTGATGGCGCTCATTGTTGCATCGGTAATCATGATTCTATTTTTCGGGTTGTTTTATACGCTTACCATCTTTTAGTATGAACGCGGAATTCACCTCCTTTTTTATCGTTCTCTCAATCCTTTGGTTCTTGGTGTACTGGGTTTTGGGTGGGGTATTTTTCGCCCTCATGACCGTGATGAAGCTTGGTCGGTTGCGTAAGGTACGGTTCAGTTGTTTGTTCACCCTTCTTTCCCTGGCTGTGGGTGTCGGAGCAGCCTATACAGGGATGAGGGGATCACAGGACGCGGTACGGGATTGCTTGGGTCAGGCCGCAACGAGCGCAGAGAAAACAGTCGCTGTATTTGGATGTGGGGCTGTGAGTATTTTTGGGATGTTCCTCCTAGGAAGTCTGGTGCTTACTGCTGGTGGGTTTTTGATTATGACGATCTCCAAAAGCAAGACGAAACCGTGGATTGTGTTGGATCCAGAAGAACTCTCTGAACAAGCCGAGAAGAAAGAACACGCGAGTAAGAGCCAATTCTTTGAAGGTTGACGGAAAGCCTGTCTTCTCATACACTTTTGCCTGTTCGGTTATCGGCGCATAGCGGCCCCCTCCGTTCCGTCGGGGGAGCTATGCACCTCGTTCGGAAATGTCAGTGCCTTCGGGTCTGCCATTTCGCTCACTCGGGCGCATAGCTCAGTTGGTTAGAGCGTCACATTGACATTGTGAAGGTCAGAGGTTCGAATCCTCTTGCGCCCACCAAAAATCCCCCATTAGATGGGGGATTTTTGTTTGAGTTCCGTGCTGAGCCAGTGGAGGGCGTCCTCTCGACGCATCAGCACTCCGTCCAGCTGTAGATCACGTACGCGATCCAGCCAGATACGTACATCAGGTCCGGCAGGAATGCCTTTTGCAAGAATATCTTGACCGCTCAAGAGGGGAGCGATGGGTTCATCATGGTCGACCAACCAGCGGCTCTCGATAGATGCACGACGAGCCTGAATCGCTGTTCTCAGGTCGGTTGAATCCAGGAGTTCCAAGCATCGCAAGAACAGCAGTCCTTTTCCATTGAAGTACCGTTTTTCAAATTCGTTTGCCCGCATCGTTCGGATTCCCTCTGTGTCGAGGTGCTCTTGCCACAGACGTACAAGCGCGGCGATGAGCTCTGCTTCTGTACGTTGTGAAGATCCACGAGCGAGCGTATCAAGTCCAACGGAGGAGAGCGTCTTGTGGACGTCTTCAAGAGAGAGATCTCGCAGCAACAAGGTAAGGACTATGGTCAGTTCTCCGGGAGTAGCGGACGAGAGAGGTTCAAGATACTTGGAGTCATCCTGTACCAATGTTTGAACACCAGGGAAGAGCTCCCTGAGAGCGTGGTGGTTTTGAAATTCTTTGATGGCTCGGTGAGGGTTTCTGGAGAGGGCCTTGGCAAGCTCTCCTCCAAGTGTTTCGCGAGGCACAACATAGTGAAATGTTCCGTCTACTTCTTTCTGGCTGTTCAGTTGCGGCAAGAGCTCTTTCATGGCCTGACCTGTTTTTTCTTCGATCACGAAGTCGAGCTCAGCAGCAAAACGAATTCCCCTCAGAATGCGAGAGAGGTCTTCAGCGAAGCGCTCTGGAGGGCTTCCAACAGCTCGAATCATTTTGCGGGAAAGGTCGGCCTGGCCATCGAATGGGTCGATGAGTTTCTTTTCGCGCACATCCCAGGCCATGGCATTGATCGTAAAATCTCGCCGTGCAAGATCGTCTTCAATGGGAAGATTGGGATCGGACTGGATATCAAAGTCTTTGTAGCCTCCTAGGCTTCCCGTGGTGACCGCTTCGGTTCGAGGAAGAGCGATATCGACAAACTCGGTGTTTCTCGATGCATATCCTTTCGGCATGAATTTGAAGACACCAAAATGTTGACCAACAAGGTTGACCTCCCCCTGTTCCCGTAGCCAAGCTTCAAGTCCCTGTGAAGCAAGTCCTGTCACAACGAAATCAAAATCAATCTCTCTCATGCGTCGGCCAATCAATGTGTCACGTACGGCTCCGCCGACAAGGTAAAGACGTGCCTCTGGATGCGACGCCAAAAAGGCATCGATAAACGAAAGACTGGGGTACGATGAAAGCAGGGAAATGAGTTGTTCCTCCTGGGCCATACGTCGTTATTGTATCAGAGCCTGCTCGTACACGGCGAACGTTTTTTCGCACATCGCTTCAACGCCGAAGCTTGATGTCGCAATCGCACGAGCCTGACCACCCATGTGTGTTCGGAGGTGCTTGTCGTTGATGAGAGTTTGAAGAGCGTTGACGACCTCTTTGATTTCCGTACCAACAAGAATGCCACCGCCCTGTTCGAGTGCCTCAGGAATCCCACCTGCACGCGACGCAATCACGGGAACTCCTGCGGCCATTGCTTCCAATATGGCGTAAGGAAATCCTTCCCAGCGGGAGAGGAGAACAAAGAGATCAGTCCCATCGCAGAGCTGTGCGAGGACAGCCTCGCGTGGGAGTGCGCCCAGGAGAGTGATGGTGGTGTCGAGCTGTTGATTGTGGATGTAGCCTTCGAGTCGTGTGCGATCAGGACCATCTCCAATGATTATCACACGTACCTTGTTCTGAACCTCACGAGGAAGTCGAGCAATGGCTTCTACAAGCAGAAGAGGATTTTTCGGTGGCGCGAGTCGTCCAACAAAGGCAATACGGATCATTTCGTCTGTGACAGGTTGATCATTGTGAGTGGGGGAAGGATCTGGTGTTTTTATCCCATTGTAAATATGAACGAGTTTCTCCATGGGTGCGATGTGATTCGTGTGAGCCAGTTCCAGGTCATGCCGCGAGACACAAATAATACGCTTGGCAAAGAGAGCGGCGCGGCGCTCGAAGAACGGTACCAGGAGTCGTCGCATCAGTGGGGTCCCTGGCTGGAACCCCCATCCATGTGCCGTGAAGATGGTGGGGATCTGACCACGAAGACTGAATCGTCCGATGAGTCCTGCCATGGTCGAGTGGCAGGTGACCAGGTCAGGCTTGAATGTGCTGACCGCCGAAAGGAAGCATTGGCTCGCCCTGCGGATTCGAAGGAGGTTCGCGGTGTTGCCTAGATGGGTGTTGGGAAGAAATCGACCGCCGAGCTGGCGCGTTTGTGATTCAAGCCAACCCCCTGGTTTGCTCATAACCGCAACCTCGTGGCCATGCTGGATGAGCCAAGAAGTGAGTTGAGCGACATGTGTCTGCGCTCCGCCTTGTTCTGATTTGGTGATGTAGAAGAGGATACGCATACTAGGGCGTCGCGGTGATGGACTCATTGTGCTGTGTCATCAATTGGAGAATGTAGGAAGCCTCTCGACGACCTGGGGCTAATTCAATCGCTTGCTGAGCCGCCGCCAGACCAGCGGGTTCTACAGGTTGGGAAAGAAGCAATGCCTTCATGTAATACAGCAGGGCCTGGTCGTTCCAAGCTGCCTCTCTTAGAGGATGGCGTTCAAGAGAGAAGTCGTACGATGTGATAGCGGTTTCAACATCTTCGAGCTGGTTGGTCTGAGATTCTTTCGCGCGAGTTGAGGCGATACGAGAAATAAGAAGGTCATCGATCACGATTTCGCCATCTGGAATCTTACCCTGTCCTGCGAGAGCAACCTCTGTTCGCAGCGGAAGGATGTACCAAGTGAGTCCAAGGATAAGTAGAATTACTCCGACACTCGACGCAACCAGAGGCATGGAGCTGTTACGAGTTGTTGGTGTCACGGCCGGAACGAGCCACGCACAGAGGAAGAAGAAGAGAATGACATCGCTGATTCCTTCAAAAAAGAACAGTCCTTGCACAACATACGCCGTCAATCCTGCCAGTAGAACCATGGCAGCTGGGTCCTGGCGCCGTTTCCAGAGCTCGCGCCCCATCATGGCAAGGAGCGTCAACCAGGCAAGGCATCCAAGGAGTCCAGTCGTTGAGAGATATTCAAAAAATGTATTGTGAGGTTTGTCCGGCCAGGTGCTTGTGATCTCGTAGTCTTCGAGCGTGAATTGCTGGTCTGCAAGGAAGTAAAAATTTCCTGGTCCAACTCCCAACAAGGGATGATCCCTCCATCCTTCTACCGCCATGCTCCAGTAGAGGAGACGTGATTGCACGTTCTCGTCCGCCACGTTTTGAAGACGATCAAAGACGGAGCTTGGTGACATAGCCCATCCAATAAGTACCACAGCCAATACGAGACCTCCCATTCCCAAGATGATGCCGAGTCTTCGTTTGAGCGCTACTGTTTTTTTCATAGCCCACAAACATGCCCACATGAGCCCACCTGATATGAGTCCGATGAAGGCTCCACGGGTTCCTGATTGGAAGATTCCCAAGAGCATGAGTATGCCGGCCAAGACGTAGGTGATCCGCGCTTTCTTTGTGAGCGTGGCGGCACGAGCGAAGCTCAGAAAGCAGGGGATGATCAGAAAGCTCGCCAAGAAAACAGGGTTTCCCAGAAGGCTTGCGGCGCGGCCTTCCGCAGACACAAACGAGGGCCACAGAGTCCGTTCACCGAGAGCATGAATAGCTGTTGCTGTTCCCATGGCGATAACGAGGGTTGTCATGTGCTTCCTCCACCTGAGGTCGCGTTCAAACAATTCTCGTAGAGCCAGAACAAAGAGAAGACCATGGAGGACAACCAGGACGCTTACAGGTCGCTGGGCCGTTCCCAGGAAGCTATTGAGAGGATCGACTCCGACAAGAGAAGCAAGAATCAGGACGCTTGCGAAGATCGAGAAGGCCAAGATGATAGGTTGGCGAAACGGTGCAAGCGGACGTTCATGTTTGATGGCAAGAAAGAAGAAGAGGGGAAGAGAGAGTTCAACAAAAAAGAGGAAGCCCAACAGAGTCGGGCTTGAAAACGGAAGATAGAATGTCGGCCAGAAAAAAAGGGGAGAGAGAAGCGCCAGAGAGAGAGTGACGCCAAGGATGTTTGTGAGGTGCTTATCGGAGATGTTCATATTGGCGTTGGCCAAAGAGGTGAATGCGGGTCCAGCGGACGACGCGGCGGGGGAGGAGAGAGGCGACGAATGGTTTCACGAGATGGATGGCAGTCCACCAAGGAATATCTCCCCGCTTGAGTGCCGCTCGACGGGCTCGTACCGCACATCGCAGCTGCGTCCGTTCGCTCTGGTAGGAAATCATTCCGGGTAGAAGTCGTTTTTGCATGAGGACCTCAGGGAGATTCGCAAACAGCGTGTGTGGCATCAGACGTAACCAGAGATCGTAGTCCTGTGCACGTGGATATCCTTCATCGTATCCACCAACCTTCTTGAGCAAGTCGTATTTGATCAGGGTTGATCCGTGGAAGAGTGGGTTGGTCCGTGGGAGCGCGTGTTTAAGTTCGTTGGAGTCGGTCACCGGTACAGGTCGACCGGTTGGTTTGGCTGCCTCATCAATCCATTCATACGCTGTCCCAACGACTCCGATCTCATGATGCGCATTCAAGTAGGAGATCTGTTTCTCCAATCGTGTGGGGAGAGCGATGTCGTCGGCATCCATGCGAGCAATAAGATCGCCTTGAGCCTGTCTAAGGGCGAGATTCAGTGATTTCGTGAGACCAAGATTTGATGCATTGGTGATAACGCGGATCCGAGCGTCTTGGAAGGCAAGTTCGGAAAGGATTCGTGGTGTGGCATCGGTGGAGGCATCGTCGATAACAAGGAATTCGAAGTCGCGGAATGTTTGGTTCAGGATACTCAACACAGCGTCGCGGACAAACCGCTCGCCATTGTATACTGACATGAGAACAGAAACAGACACAGGCATTAATAGATTTCCATAAGCGTACGAAGGAGCTTACGTTGTTCGAGGACTTTTTTGAAGGACTCACGTTTGATGACAGCAAGATAAAAGAAGAGAAAACTGATATATCCGTATAACGCGATGGCTAAGACCATCCCAGGAATGCCGTTCAACCATCCCAGGAGCGAGATGAGCATAATTTCGAAGAGGTTGGGAATCGATGTTGCAATGGCGATGGCGCGATAGCGCAGGTGGGACTGGAGAACGGTTGAGAGAACAATGGTTGGAATGCCGACTGGGAAAGCCAGGCTTAGGATGGCAAACAGAGGAATGACAGAGAGAAATTCTTTTGGAAGAAACAGGGTGATGTATCCCACGCCAGCAAGAAGACCCAAGCCACCAAGCAGAGTGCTCGTCGCGATCATGCGAGGCATCCGTTTTTTTACCAAGCTCGTGAGCTGGTCCAATGGTTGTTTTGCAAAGTCGGCATACAAAAGAGGAAAGCTGATTTTGAATATGCTGACGATTTGGTTGCGCAGGTCTCGTGCCACGGAGAAGTACGCAAGGCTTGAAAGGCCGAACAGTATTCCAATGAGGATGTCGATCAAACGACTGGACAGAGCCCCAAGCGCATCGATGGGCATGGAACGAATCCCAAATCGGAAACAAGAGACATCGTAATGCTTCCTTTTAAATTGTTCCCAGAGCCCATTCATTCTGATAAGGACAGCCAATCCGACGAGGGAGACGAGAAAAGCGTAACCGACCTGGAAGAGGGAGAACAGAACGATGCTCTGTGTGAAGAAGGCAACCATGCTTGAACCAATGCGTGCCACTGGACTCGTGAGAACACTCCAGATCCCATGGGCCACGAAGGATTTTTTTGCGATCAAAAAGTCCGCAATGCTTTCTTGAAGAAGAATGTTAAAAAAAAGATAGAACGAACTGACGAAACAGAGTAATCCGAACTCAGTTTTCTCGCTACAAAGAAAGAAGGTGCCGAGCAGGAGGAACATGGCCGACGGGAAGAGCATGAACGTTCCCCGTTTGAACAAGGCAAAAAAGAAGGTCCCATCCTGGCCAAGCGAAAGTCCTCGTTTGGAACCACTGGTGATTTGAGGTGCTGAGAGGGTGATCGCCCATGCTTGAAGAGCCAGGACGAACTGCCATTTTCCGTAGTCAGCCACGGGAAGACTGGAGAGAATGATGGGGAATGTGAAAATAGCCACCACGATACTGAAGAGGTGCGGGGATGTGAGTGAAAATACCGCTCGTTGTTTGGTGGCGTGATCGGTTCTCTCAGGTTCCATAGGGTCCTTCGCTTGTTTTTACAGCCACTCGACATGTGCCGTCTACCCTTGCAAGAAAGAGGGGTTTTGTCAGGAAGAATTCATCCGTTGCTTTTTTTGCTCCAGCCCAATGTCCATAGTCATCGATGAGGAGGAGTCCATTCCGAGAAAGGAGAGGGAATAGATGGATGAGTTCATGCTTGGTTGAGGCATACCAATCTGTATCCAACCGTAACAGGGCGATGAGATCAGGAAGGTGTTTGGGGATCGTCTCTTCAACTTTTCCTTCGACAAAAATAAGTCGTGTTTCCGGGTAGTGGGTTGTTCTCAGATTTGTTCTCACTTCTTCGAGTGGAGCATAGCACCAGTCGTTGTGATGTTCTCTTTGTAACTGTTTCCATTTCAAAACAGCTTCTTGTCGATCGTGAGAATATCGAATGTCTTCTTTGGAGGGTTCGGTCATGCCGGCATACGTATCATACAAGTAGATGTTTCGTTGTGTGTCACCGAAATGTATCAACGCATACGCAGCCATCATGGCGCTTCCCCCTTTCCACACACCGCACTCTACGATATCACCTGGGATATCGTTCTTCACAATGTATTCGATCCCTTTGTAGAGCGCGTACATCCGCTCGATGGAGGTCATTGAGAACGGTTTACATTTGCTGTAGAGGGTCTGGAAGGTTGGATCTTCCTGAGTAATATCTGGATGAATCTCTTGTGTCTTCGACCAACGTGAGATTTTTTGGATCCATTTTCTCTTGGGGGGTTTCATAGTTTTTTGATGATCATGAAATATCCGCCATGGAACTTCCCAAGAAGATAATGAGATTGGATGAATGAGAGCGTATCGAGGTGGACGAGTACTTCCAACAGAGGGAGAAGAAAGACGATCGACCAGTTTAGGGGCTTTGGGAGAGATTTAAAAAACGTTTTTACGTAATCCGACATGACCGTAAAGTATCTCCCCATAATAACCAATGTCTCGATCTGGCAGGAGCGTTGTTCGATTTCCTTCTTCCATTTCCATTCTGTCCAACGTTGGTAGTCCGAAGGATCAGCATGAATGGCGGATAAGAAGGGAATAGAGAGGATCAGAATCCCACTCCTTTTAAGTACGCGGATACACTCATCAAGCCCGCGTTCGATTTCTGCGACATGTTCAAATAATTCAATGGCGCAGATCACATCAATGCTCTGATCTTGAATGTGGTTCATGTCGGCCACATCCAGAACGATGTCAGGTTGATGTTCTGGATTGATATCAGCAAAGATCCATTGTTCTACGGCGTCTTTCGGTTTTATAAAATGTCCTCGATCTCTCCCACCGATATCTAGAACGATACCTGAAAACCATTTCCGATTTTTTTCAAGGAGCGCATCTACCAATTTTCTTCGATAACTGAGACAAAGAGAGGTGCGGATGTCTGTGAATACAGAATGCTTCATCATACAGATGGCGAGTCATGATCCTCTGGGTTTTCAATGATCGCTGTTTGAATGGCGTAAAATCTCCAGCCTTTCGAGGATAAAAATGGATTCACATGAAGGAGAATGTCCAACAGATTAAGAAGGAGTTTTCCGAACGGTTTTCCAAGAAGCCGTATCTGTTGAAATTCGTTCCAGAAAAGTGGGTGGGTCTTGATGATAGTCGCGTTTCCGAAACATTCCAACATCAATGAGATAAAGTCTTCTGTGAAAAATTCTTGGACATGCTCAGGGTCGGATGGTTGTTGTGTATACCTGATCGGGGTGGTGATAATGATGGCACCACGTCCTGTCCAGACCCGCTTCATTTCATTGAGCATCTGTTTGGGATCTTGAAGATGCTCGATGACCTCCGATGAAGTGATGTAATCGAAGCACTTGTTATCAAATGGGAGCGCATATGCCGTTCCCGTGTAAAACTCGGTGAGGGAGCCCCCTTGAGTCATTTTTTTTGCAAAGTCTATCGCTTCTTCTGAAGGATCAATACCCACACTTTTTTCTACCCCAAGTTTAGCGAGTTTGTGTACGAGTACGCCGTCCCCACATCCGACATCAAGTACACGTTTGTTCCGGACATCAAAGTTTCTCAGCAGGTTTTCGAGGGAACGAAATCGAGCCGAGACAAACGCGTTGTGTTTGATTGGGGAGGGTCCCACCAGATCCCAGTGGTATCCTGCCCCACGGTTCTTATACTTGGCGAACATTTTTTCCATACAGGTTCAGTCGTTCAAGTTTCGAGATGATTCGGTAGAAGGCGAGGGCGAGCTTCATGCGGATTCTTTTTTTAGAGCCATACGCTCCGACAGGCCTTTTTTGGAGAATTTGATCGCGATGGGAAAGGAGAGATGTAAACAACTGGAGGTATTCCTCGCACATGCGTTCACTTGTGTGATGGTAGGAAGCCATCCGACTTGCGTAGGACGGGTACGCTGATAGGAGTCTTTCTAAAGCGGGTAGGATGTCATGAACCCCGGTAAACATCTCTCCGTACCCTTTACAGTATTCCGGGAGACTTCCGCTGTTGCGATACAGGAGAGGGAGACCACACAAGGCTCCTTCTGTAGGGTGGTTTGCGCCAGGCTCATGGATGGATGCCGTCAGGTACACATCAAAGGTGGAGAGGAGTTGTGCGAGGTCTTTCCCCGTCCGCGGGGCATGAACAACAAGATGCGTAGGCTGGCATTCTTTTGGAACGTTCCCAATCACGTGAAGCTCTAGGTTTTCTCGGTGTTCAGGTAATCCTAACAAGGAATCGATGAACATGTATACATCCCATCCTTTCATCCAATTCGCTGCCCAGTGATGAGTCACAAGTTTTACTTTTTGAGATGGAGGTACGGTTTTCTGTTTGAATTGAAAAATGGTTGAATCGCCTCCGTTCAGGATCACCTGATACGAGGAAGTAAACGTGAGTCCCTGGTTTCGGAACAAGTCAACGAGCCATGATCCAACGTAGACGCTATGATCCGCGATGGAGTTCGCCAGAGCGAGTTGTTTGTTCATCGTGTGTGTCCCTTTTCTTTCATCACATTCGTTTATTCGATGAACCACCATCGCCTTGCTATTCTTCCGTTGGAGATAGTCCATGATTTCTACCGGGCCAAAAGAAATAAAACGTCGTGAATGTTGTGGCGCTATGAGAACAATGATATCAATGTCTGTGTCGACAAGATCGAACACGACTTCTATTCCTCTGTGGTTCAAAAAGAGAGCTATGGATTTTCCAAATTGGTTTGCTCCTCCAAATGGTCCATCCTGAAGTCGGAGTCCGATCGCAACTTTCATACATTCAGTAGCCGCTTAGCGAGTGAGTGAGTCGAAATAGCTCTGGTACTTCCTGGTGATGACTGCTGGAGAAAAATGTTTCCGACAGTAGGTCCTTCCTTGATTTGAGAGAGAGGTATAGGTGTCTTGATCATCCAGGAGTTCTTTAATGGTCTTGTACCACGTGTTGCCAAAATCCTGAATGAGGACAGCGGGTGATTGAGTGTACGAGGGGATCGGGGAAGCAATGACCGGAAGACCTACGGCCATAGGTGATCCAATTTTGGTAAAGCTATGTGACAAATTGTAGGCATTTCCAAGATCTCTTGGAGCTAAGTAGAGGTGGCCCTCAGACAATTGCCGTTCATTGATCGCTTCTTGATACTTGATGAATTTCGTTCTCACGCCCGGGATTTGGATCCTTGGATCCTTTTCGCAGATAAACCGGTATTCAATATTGTATTCTTGAGCCAGTGTACGCAGGACATCTTGAATGAGCAGAATTTCCCTCGCCTTGGCGGCATACCCGTTGTACACAAAAATTTTCGTTTCCGCCTTTGAGAACCCAACAAATGGGACACGGAAAAATTTTTCAGGAATATTTTCTTCAATGACGTGTACGTTTGTTTTATGAAAAGACTCAGTCAGTACCTGCTTCAGCTGATCTGTTGTGACAAGGATGCTGTCACAAAGATCGATGAATTTTTTGGCGTCCTCAAATTGTTTCAAATCACCTTCTTGCATCCATGAAGGATCAAAGTAGTTTACATTGACATCAAGAACGATTTTGGTGCCTTTCTCCTTCAGTTTTTTTGCGAGGACATAAGCTTCTTGATCGAATTTTTTTTGAAAAATGACCACTTTGTATGTATTCCATGACTTGAACAGTTCTCCCTGGAAGGTATTCGATGAGCAAAATGCACGAATGACATCGTAGACTCTCAGTCGAGTGGATGCCATGACACGATGATACGAAACAGCTCGCCCCGGAAATTCAAAACCAATTCTTTTCCACGGACCCTTTCGTAGGGAGTGAAAGAGATCCTGCACGTAAAAGAGGGATGGATAGATTTTTTGAGACATAAGGAGTTGACTCATGCAGAGTAGAGAGGGAGTTCACTCGCGATGGCTCCCGCAAGAGAATTCTCACTGAGCATTTCTTGTCGCGCTTGCCCACCAAGAGCGATCCGACGATCACGGTCACTGAGGAGTTCCTTGATGGACTGCCGAATCGAGACAGGCGTTTGTTCGCAAAGCACCCCGGTCTTTCCATCAACGATGACAGAGGTAATTCCTTGGACATCGGGTCCGATGACCGGGAGCCCGCATGCCATGGCCTCAAGGAGAGCCTTGGGATGTCCTTCGTAGGCCGAGGGAAGGACGAAGAGTTCACACATGTTGAGGGCGACAGGCAGATCCTCATTGGCGATACGACCACGGAATTGGATGTCTACACCCAGAGATTGTGCTTGTTCCTCGAGAGACTGACGAAGTGTTCCTTCACCATAGAGAATGAGTCGTCCATCGACCCCACGCATGGCGTCCACGAGGACTCCAAGATTTTTTTGTTCCTCAAGTCTTCCTACAAAACAGACGCTGCCCGGTTGTTTTTCAACATCCAGGGGTTTGAAGTGTTCTGTGTCGATCCAGTTGGGAATGATATGGAGCTTTCGTTTGTCGATCCGATATCGTTTTGCAACAACATCTGCGTCGTGTTGGGTGGTATGAATAATCGCTCGAGCGGATCGATACGCAAATCGTTCAATGGTTGAGATGAGCCAGAGTTTCAGACGGGAGGCCCGTTGTTGCTTCGCAAATGTGAGCCACTGAAATCCGGCACGAACAATGAGTGGTTTGCGGTAGAGCCAATGCGTGAGAAGGGCAGGAATGGCCCCGGCAACTTGATGAATTCTGATCGCATCCGCTTCACGTAACTGCTTGCGGTAGACAAACGGAATCATGAACGCGTAATGGCTTGGTGGACATTGGCAGCGCTTCTGGAAGAGGCGAATGTTGGGTCCGAGGCGGTCGAGATAGCGCTCATCGTTCTGCCCGTAGGTAAATAACCAGACCTCGCCAACTGCCTTGGCAAGCTCTTGGTAGAACCGTATCTCACGAGAGAACATTCCGCGCTGTTCCCACACCTCCAGCGAGACGTCATGGGTGAAGAAGACCGCGATTCGTGTACCGCGTCTAGACTCCATAGTAGGATCGATACCACTCCACGAATTTTTTGATGCCCTCATCGAGGTCGACGTGCGGTTCCCAACCAAGGCGTTCCTTGGCTGATGTGACATCCGCCCAAGTCTGTCTCACATCACCGGGTTGCATATCCAAGTATCGCTTTTCAATGGTCTTGCCTGTGGCCTGTTCGATGAGTTCAATCATCCGCATCAGAGGTTCTGCCTGGCCTCGGCCGAGGTTGAGGATCGCCCATGGGAGCCTTGCATCGAGTGCTCTCACAATTCCATTCACGATGTCGTCGATAAAGCTGAAGTCGCGTGCCATGTCGCCTTGTCCGTAGACGTCTATAGAGATGCCTTCGATCGCTGCTTTGGTGAATGAAAAAGCGGCCATGTCTGGTCGACCCCACGGACCGTACACCGTGAAGTAGCGCAGGCACGTGATCGGCAGGTCGTACAGGTGGTGGTAACTATGTGCCATTAACTCGCAGGACTTTTTCGTCGCGGCATAGAGCGAAAGAGGGGAATCGGTCGGGTCTGTCTCCTTGATCGGATACCGAGTGGCGTCACCATAGACCGATGAGCTTGAGGCTATGACGATATTGTTCACTTCAAACTCACGAGCAAGTTCCAAGATGGTCAGTGTCCCACGTAGATTGCTATGTTCGTAGTCGAAGGGTGCTTGAGCCGCGTATCGGACACCTGCCTGTGCTGCTTGGTGGCAAATCTGATCGATGGTGTGTGTGCGGAAGATTTCGCGCATAGCAACCTCGTCCGCCACGTCTACCTGGTAAAAGACATGAGGGAGATCCTTGAGCAGCCCTTGAAGCCGATCCTTCTTGAGCTCAGGATCGTAATAGTCGTTAAGAGTGTCAACGACAATAACGGTGTGTCCAAGACGTGCCAAACGGCCTGCAACGTGGGAACCAATAAACCCTGCTCCTCCAGTTACGAGAATCGTTTGAGGTGTTTCCATATTGGCAAAAGTTTACACTTTCCGAAAAAAAAGAGAAAATGATGCCATTCTATGGATTTAGGTCTCAGAAAGGTAAGTCTGTTTATGAGCGATGTCCTGGCACTCTACGCCAGTCTCTTTGTGACTACATGTATTGGGTTTTGGGGAGAATTCGATATCGGAGTCTATGTACTCCACGCCGCACCGTTCACCTTGATCTATATCCTTTGGCTCATCATCCTTTATATTGTCGATCTATATGATCTCTCAATTCCGGTAGCCTCAGCTCTATTTTTTCGACGTTGGGTCGGGGCATTAACCCTTCTGTTTCTCACCGGGATCGCCTTTTTTTACGTATTTCCGTTTTACGGAATCGCCCCTAAGACAAACCTGCTCATTCACATCATTCTATTTGGAGCGTTATCCTACGCAGCGCGGAGGATATTTGTTCGCCATACGGACTGGCGGATTGGCTTGTTTGGGCTCAATGAAAGGGAGCAGGAAGAGATAAAGAAGGAGATCGATACCTATCAGCATCAAGGGTATGTTTGTGTGTCTCTTGAAGACGACCATCTCGCCACTCTCGTCGCACGTGAGCAGATACGTGTGGTGATTCTTCCGAGGTGGCTTTTCTCTGATAAGCCAACGCTCTTACAGATGTACCAGTCCTTAGGAAGGGGAGTGATATTTTTGGATCTCCCTGCGGCCTTTGAGATGTTTGCAAGAAGGATTCCCGTGGACTCTATTGATGAACGTTGGTTCCTCCAGCATCTTCAGCTCCCCTCGCAGGCAGTGCTTAAAACGCTGAAGCGTTTCTTTGACGTTGTTGGTGCGACGCTCCTTCTCATGTTGTCGTCACCTTTATGGGTTCTCTTTGGATTGCTGATTAAACTGCAAGATGGCGGACCTATTTTTTACACACAAAAACGTGTTGGTTTCCATGGAAAGGAATTTTCTATCATCAAGTTTCGGACGATGCGCCCAGACGCAGAGTCTCACGGCGTGCAATGGGCAACAAAAAAAGATACTCGAGCTACCCCCATCGGGGCGTTCTTACGACGAACGCATCTTGATGAACTTCCTCAGATGTTAAATGTTTTGAGAGGCGATTTAAGCCTGGTTGGTCCTCGACCAGAGAGGCCGGAGTTTGTTGCTCAGCTTGAGCAAGAAGTTCCTCATTACAGATCGCGTGGCCTTGTGAAACCTGGTTTTACAGGATGGGCCCAGATTAAATTTCGATATGCGAGATCTGTCTCTGATTCAAAAACAAAATTCGAGTACGATTTATACTACATCAAGAATCGTTCCCTGATTATGGATGTTCTCATCCTACTCAAGACCATTCAGTTGTTCTTTCGACAATCGTAGAAGCATCAATGTATGCACATTTATGCATTTCTTTCATTCGAATGCGCATGTTATAATTTTAATGAAGTTTCTTTGACGAACCTGCGTCAAACCCTTTTCATTTAACTGCTATTTTTTCTATGAAGAAGATTGCCATCCTCTTCCTCGGACTTGCGATGTCCATCGTAAGTGTGAGTCCATCTATGGCGCTCGCGGCCGGTTCGGCCACGTTAACGTTGTCTCCAAGCAATACGACTGTTGATACGGGAGATGATTTTACGTTGAGCCTCATAGTGACTCCAAACGGGGAATCGCTTGATACAGCTCGTGTCGAGCTTGACTGGGATGCCAGCAAACTTGAAGTCCTTTCCTTTGACCTCGGGAGTCTGTTTCCATATCTTTCTCCATCAAACGAGATTGATAATACAGAGGGTGACTTGAGCTACGGCGCGTATAAATCCGGCACGGCCATCACGAGCTCAGGAACCTTGGGGACCGTGACGTTCCGCGCGTTAGCGTCTGGAAGTACGACGATTTCCGTTTTGAGTTCTTCAATGCTTATCTCTGACGGTGAGGAAAAGATCGACACAAGCGCTCTTGATTCATCAACGATTACGATTAGTGGAGAGGATGTTGAGTCTGAAGCGACAGAAGAAACTTCATCTTCAGATGCCACTCTTGAAGCACAGGCCCTTGTGTATTTTGGAGCGTTTTATGCCCGAATGCCTTCCAGCGGGAACGATTGGGAAGCCTTGCACTGCATTGCCTATGGCGGATGTCAGGGGGATCCACGCGATTTAGCAGCAGAGGAGCACGCGCTCATCTTGTTTGGACAAAAGTACGCCAAGATGCCGGCGACCGACATGGAATGGAATGTGCTTCATACAATTGCGTATACAGATTTGTTGACTTGGGATGAGCAATCAGAAACGAGTGAACAAGATTCAGACAATGACGGTTTAACGGATGAGGAAGAAGCGACATACGGAACAGACTCAAGCAATACAGATTCGGATGGAGATGGATACTTGGATGGCGAAGAAGTCGAACATGGATACGATCCTGCGGTTGCAGGAGGACTCCTGTCTTCATAGGTATAGGTGTATGAAATATCTATCTCTCATCCTCGTCAGCATCATAGCTTTTTCGATCCCGTTTGGAGTGCTGGCGGTGTCATCAACCAGTTATCAAATTGTTCCTGAGGCGGGGTTCTTGGCCCCATCTGCTGACGGATATGCAAACGCTGATGACATGCTCAATTCAGCCAGCTATCAGCTGCAAGGAGCGATTGAGGCATTTGCTGGGAATCCAACCAGCTCCAGTTATCAAAACGAAAGCGGTGGATCTTTCCAGTATTACTGTGGTGACGGGTTTCGTGATCCGACAGAAACGTGTGACGGGGTGGATCTCAACAGCGCGACCTGTGCAAGCCAAGGGTTTGATTCAGGAACACTTTCTTGTAGCTCAGCCTGTGCCTATGTAACGAGCTCTTGTGCATCCGCAGGTGGTGGGGGTGGAGGAGGCGGAGGAGGTGGAGGTGGAGGCAGCAGCAACACGCCAGACGAGCCAACGGTTGATGATGAGATTGTCGACCTTACATTTACGTACGTCACTTCCTTCCTTCTCTACGGCGATATGGATTCGGATACGGAAGTGCTGACCGTCAACGAGGATTCGAGTGAGGTGGAATTCACAGATGATGACGCGTGGAAAGTGACGGTGTCTCTTGCCTACGGCCTCAATAGCTTTTCGCTTGTTGCGATAGATGGCTCAAGTTCTTCCGATGAGACTGTCTATGAGATTTATCGTCGCCTCATCGGGGATGTGAATCAGGATGACACGGTGAACGATTACGATTTGAGTAAGTTCGTCGCTCTCTGGGGAGGATCAGATCGAAGTGGGGATTTCAACGAAGACAACACGGTGGATGATTATGACTTCTCCATGCTTGTCGCTCGATGGGGAGTGCGTGTCTAAAACCAGGAGCATCGTTGATTGATGGGAATGACTGCTATGAATAAAATCTTCTCTGGAATACTGGTAGCACTGATGTTGATGGTTCCGGGTTTGGCTATACACGCGGCCGGCTCGGCAGCGATGAGTCTTGATCAAGGTTCGTACGAAGTGCAACGAGGGAGCTACGTTGATGTGACGGTGAGCGTGGATCCGCGCGGCGAATTACTCGATACGGTTCGTGTGGTCCTGACTTATGATCCCACGGTGTTGAGTGCACAGAGTGTCCGACTCTCAGGGGATTTTGAACGATCTGCTCCGGGGAATTATCGTGACAATGCGGGCGGAAAAATTTCCTGGGGAGCGTTTACGCTGGAGGGTCCCGTGACGAGCCCGTCGGAAGTCATCACGGTTACCTTTCTTGGTCTGACATCGGGAGACGCGGACATTCGTATTTCTTCAGACTCTCGGGCGCTCAATAACGGAGAAGAGAAGATCGATATCGGATCATTAGAGGAGGCGAGTGTATTTGTCACAGATGTAGAAGTAACGGATCCAGGCGCGGCGACGCTCGTTGTTCAAAGTGCGTCCCATGCGGATGAAGCCATTTGGTATAGCAACCGTGACGTGACACTTTCCTGGACCACGCCTGAAGGAGAAAGTCCGATTACGGCATACATCTATAGCTTTGGACTGGATGCAGACGAAGAACCCAACGTATCCCTCGAGGCCTCTACTCAAGACCTATCTCTCCAGGCCGCACAGGACGGATTGCACTACTTCCGTATAAAAGGCGTACAGGAAGACGGTCGTGAAACAGCAGTGACTCAGCGTCTTGTCCGAGTAGATACAACGGAACCAAACCCGATTGAACTCACCGTGCAAGACGATAAGATCCTAGAAGGCGAGTCAGCCTGGTTCACCTTTGCCACGACAGATGAGACTTCTGGAGTCGCGGAGTATCAAGTTGCCATCAACGAAAGCGAGTTCCAGGCACAAACCAGTCCGTTGGAAATGGAAGATCTTCCACCAGGGACGTACTTCTTCCGTGTCGCTGCCTTTGACCGAGCAGGCAACATTGCCTTCGGAGCGGTTTCTGTCCGTGTCTATCCAACAGGAACAGACTTACAACGGCCAGATGGATATGAAGAAGGAAGTGAGGTGAGGGCAATTCAGGCTGCTCTTACAGAGTTCGCAGATGAAATTTTTATAGATCCCCTGTGGTGGATAATAGTTGTCTTGGGTGCAATCGTTCTATTTGGTATAATCATCCAGACACGTAAGCGAAAAAAATAGGTAGTCAATTTAAATTCAGGGTCATTAAGATCTTTCTTTTCTAAAAGCCTGTCACGTATGAGAACCGCCAAACTCATTCTGCACAGTATGGTCGTTGTTGCGATGGTGTTCTACACCCTTGCCACCGCCTTGCTCGCAGTCCCGTCGACGGCCAATGCCCAAACAGCTGGTGTTCCAGGGACCATTGGTTACAACGGAAGACTTTTTAATGCATCAGGTACGGCCCTTTCGGGAACGTACTACTTCTGGGTTGACCTTGAGTCAGCTCTTACTGGCGGTACAAACCAAGCTTCCAATATCCAAGCATTTGCCGATGCAAATGGTGATGGGGCTGTCAGTGCTGGAGAAACGGCCATCACCGTCACGAATGGATACTTCACTTTTGAAATCCCAATCGGAACAGATATCCAGGATTTCAACAATAATCTTTGGTTGGAAGTCAAGGTCCATTCAGCGGACGTTGTTGGAAGTGCTGAAACACTCTCACCTCGGGTGAAGATTACAAAGACTCCATTTGCCATTGTGAGCCAGGCGATTGAGCGCTCAGCGGCGGATCCGACGACTGGTTTTGAGGGGCGCATGTACTACGATACAGATGAGGATGAAATCAAGTTTTATGATGGAACGACATCAACCTGGGTGACTCTTGCGAGCACACTAGATGATGCCTACAACAATTTTGGTTCGGCAGCGCAGGTGATTACCGTGGATGATGCCTCAACGGGTATTTCTTTTGATGTATCAGCTGCAGGAAATTTCGACATTGATCTTCAGAACAGTGGTGACTTCAATGTTCAGGACGCTGGTTCAACCTGGGCGTTTTTTTCAGACACGCAAACTTTTGACGTGAATGGCACCGGCGCCATCTCTCTGGACGCTGATACCGCTTCCAACTTCAACACATCATCAGGAGATTTGACGTTTGATGCAGAAGCCGGCTCGATTAACATCGATGGGGGTGAAGCTGATACAGCTTCGGTTCGCATCAACGCCTCCCATGTGGCTGGGGGAATTGATGTGGATGCGGGGACAGGAGGGATTGCGGTAGATTCTACGGGCATTGTCTCTATCCAAGGAGCGGCCGCTTCTGATGTAACGGTTTCTGGTTCAGGGATCAGCTTAACTCTTGCAGCGACAGGCGGTGGTGCACAATCCGTTATTATCAATTCTGCTGGAACAGGTTCGAACGCCATTGACATTAACGCGACCGCTGGTGGTATCGATATGGATGCAGCTGCTTCTTCAGCGTTCACAACCTCCGCAGGAACACTCACATTGAATACAACAGCAGGCGGAACGTCTTCAAGTGTGATTTTACAGTCGGTTGATACCTCCAGCGACGCCATCTTACTTGATGCGGATGGAGCAACCGGATCCGGAATTTATCTCGATGCCTACGATGTTACAAACAATGCAGCAGGGGCGATTACCATGGATGCTGGTGCCTACATGCAGATTAATACTTTCGGAGCTTCTGGTCCTGGATCAGCTGGATTTGATTTAAACGTTGGTTCAACAGGAACGATTGCGCTGTCCACAACCGACGGATCTATTTCACTCAATGCAGGCGGTTCTGGGACTGCCACGATGAGTGCTGCCAGCGGGGATGTTATTTTGGATACCACAACATCCTCTCGTTCGATCACCATCGGTGACTCTGATTTTGCCAGGACGATTAACATTGGTGAGGGGACAGGAGCGGACACCATGAACTTTGGAACAGGATCAGATACGTTCAACTTTACTTCGTCTGAATCCACTAATGACGTCATAGATATTGCCCTTGCTTCACTTACAACGGCCGACGCGATTGATATTGATACGGGCGCGCTGACAACGGGGGACGTGTTTGATATCACGTATACAGGTACAACCGGCTCAGCGATTCGTATTACGGACTCAACCGCCGCAGACGCAAATAGCATGATCTCCTTGAACAGCACCGCTGCGGATGTGACGGCTCAGACATATCTCATTCGAGGGACCTACACAGATAATGGAGACGCAGAAGCCGATTTCCTTCTCTTTGAGGATAACAACGGAACACAGCAGTTTTTGATCGGTCAGGATGGGGATGTGGCGATTACAGGAGTTGCAGATGGGACAGATGCTCTCACCGTCACAACAGGAGACGTTTTCGTTTCCAATGGAGATTTTGATGGAGCAGGTGGAGATTTTAACTGGATTTTGGATTCTGCTGATGATGCAAATTTTACGAAGTCGGCTGCGGCAGCTGCGACAGAAGAAGGTCTTGAAATCGATTTCAACGCGGGTGCTGGAAACGGGTCAGATATTTACACCGCGTTAAAGATTGATGTTGCTTCCGCAAACCACGCGGCGTCCTCTGATATCGTTCATGGGATCGGCATTGATGATCTTGCGAGTGCTGACGCAGAGGGGGTAGAAATCGCCGTGAATATTGGAACAGGTTGGGATGCAGGGCTTTCTCTTGGATCTGCGCTCTGGATTGCGGATGGAACCGTTGGGGCTCCTGGACTTGCGTTTGCAAGTGATACAGATACAGGCATCTACCGTATTGGAGCCAACAACCTCGGTGTCGCTGTTGGTGGAGCAAACGTGCTTGATCTCAGTTCTCAGGCACTCACAACAACCCAAACAACTTTTAACTTACTTAATACAACAGCAACGACCATCAACTTTGCTGGAGCGGCGACAACAGTGAATCTTGGCGCGGGTGGAGCCCTTGGACGAGCCATCAATCTTGGGACAGGAACGGGTATTGATACTATCGCTATTGGAACAGGTGGAACTTCTGCAGATGACATCAACATCGGAGATGCACTCGCAGACGTAGACATCATTGGTGCCAGCGATATTGTTGCTGGAACAGGAGATCCACTTATCATCACGGCAAATGCAGCCTCTACTTGGTCAACAAGTGCTGGAGCTCTGGGTATCGATGCGGCAACCGCACTTAACCTTGGTAACAGCACTGCTACAAGCGTTTCTATCTGTAACTCTGCCAACTGCGACACACTCAGTCTAGGAACGAATGCTGATGCGGATTCAATAACGATTGGTGACACCGGTGACACTCTTGTGTTGGTGGGTGGTGGAGCTGGCTCTGCCCTTACGATTGATGCTGCATCTGGAGGAAGAATAAGCATCGATGTTGCAGCGCCAGGGACTGATACAGCACTCGCTTCAAACTTTTCTGTTGCTGCGCATAACGGGGGTGGATCGGGAAACGGACAGTCACTTACTATTGCAGTCTCAGGAGCTGAAGATGATGCAGATGATTTGACTATTCAGACAACAGGGACAAACGGAGATCTTGTTCTCTCATCAGGAGATGATTTCCTATTGGATGCCGTTGGAATTCTTGAGATCAACTCTTCTGGTGGTGCCATTAACATCGGGAACGATGCTGTAGCCCAGAACATTAATATTGGAACGGCAGGGGCGCGTGCCATTTCGATTGGTGCGGCTGCGACAACATCCATGACATTTCTGACCGATGATAATGCGGCAAATGATATCGCTATTATAGGAGGAGTGACCTTTAACAGTGACTCAACACATACACTGGCGGGCACGGAGAACATTGCTATCGCAAGTACCACTGGGAGCAATGCTGTGGATCTCATGACGATCACTATCGCGAACGGTGATGCGGGAGCTGCCGCTCAGCGTGGTTTGGTTATCACAAACCTGGATGCTTCAACAGCAGCTACTGAGGCACTTCTCACACTGGATAACGCGGACACAGCAACTGGCATGACAGATGGACTCGTTATCACATCAGCGGCGGGTGGCATGACAGATGCTATCGATGCGACTGATCCGGAAATTGATAACGCCTTGAACATTGGTGTAAATGACATTGAAGGGACCACAGGTACCATCACATTTACAGATTTCACAGTCGGGAGTGATGGAGAAATTTCCTCGTTGCCAGATGGTAACGTCGTAGCACTTTCACTCAATTCAGAGGCCACAACTGCGAACATGATAGACATGACCTTTGAAAATACACAGGGCACGATTGTAGACCTTGCTTCCGACACAGTCGCCCTTACAGGGGCTCTTATTGGAATGAATATAGATCTAGATACAGGGGTCACTGATGCACTAACGGCACAGGCACACAGAGGAATCGTCATCGATATGCCTGATTCAAACTGGACAGGTGATACAGGCACAGGAGCGCTTTCCTCTGGTATTGTCATTGATGGAGACACGGTTATTTTGAACGATAGTACTGGAGCAGATGCTACTGCTGCATGGAACGCGTACCAAGCAACACTCCCTGATATCACATTAACAACGGGATCTTCGTTGGTAGCAAATGGAAGCAGTATTACGACGGGTGGAATAACCACCGCAGGAACACAGCGTGGGTATCATCTGCAAGGGGCCGGAGTTGGGGCTGGAACATTAATAGGATTTAATATCTCCAATATCACAGGCGGTGCTGGAACCGAACAAGCGATCAACATTGGGAACGGCTGGGACAGTGATATTAATGCCGTTTCATCACTGGAGATTGCTATTTCTAGTGGACTGGAGATTGCTATTTCCAGCAGTAGTACATCGCCAACAACAAGTGACGGAAATGCTCTTGGATCTGGAGGAAACATGTGGTCTGATTTGTTCCTTGCTGATGGAGGAGTCGTAAACTTCGCAAACGGCAACTATACACTCACACACACTTTCTCTCCTTCCGGATTAGCGACCAATGAGAACTTTACGGTCGGTGATGACTTGGCGGTTGAAGGAATCGTTGACCTAGGCACCCAAGACGCTCTTGGAACGGATACGACCCCAGATGTATCAGGTGGCTCTTTCTTTACAGAAGATGCCGCAACCGTAACGGCGTTTGATAGTGATGTTGCCGGTCAGATCTGGGTGATCGAGCATATTGGCGCAACCGTCTTTGACTGTGATAACTCGGATGGCGGAAACGATGAATTAGATTGTGGTGCCGCTGATATCACAACAGCTACAGGTGATGTCACGATGTGGATTAGTGAGGGGAGTGCCGCAACAGACAGGTCACGTCTGATTAGCTGGATGGACGAATCTGATGCACAAACAGGAGCCGACCTTGCTGAGTGGTTCCCAGCAACAGAAGATGTAGAAGCTGGGGATGTCCTTGTTGCAAGCGGTACGCCTATTCATGTTGAGTCAAGCATCAGCTCCTATCAAAGAGGATTGATCGGTGTTGTGGCTACACAACCAGGACTGATCTTGGGAGAGGAGGGTGACTCAGAATTCTCAGCCCTCGTCGCTCTTGCTGGACGAGTTCCCGTCAATGTATCGGACGAAAATGGCGCGATCCAAATTGGTGACTATCTTACATCCTCTGCCACCCTCCCTGGATACGCGATGAAGGCAACGCAGACGGGTCCTGTCATTGGTATGGCTATGGAAGGTTTCTCTGGTGGAACCGGACAGATCACGATCAAGGTAGACAACATGTGGTATACCCCATCAACAGAACTTCAGGGAGGATCAAGTGAACTCGTGGTTGTCGCAAGTGACGTGACCGCTTCAGATGTAGAGTTCTCTGGGTCCGTCACTGTCGCGGAGCATCTCTATGGTTCACGCGATATGGCTGGACGTATACGTATGGCTTCTGAGGAAACACAAGTTCGTGTGACCTTTGAGACTCCATACGAATATACGCCAATCGTCACCTTCAGCGCTCGTTCAAACTCACTCGACGCCCGAGAGGCTTGGGTGAGCAACGAGGATGAGACTGGATTTGCCCTTAACCGTCCAGAAGCTACGTCTGATTCACAAGTTGAGTTCAACTGGATCGCGGTCGGTGTTGAGGACGCTCAGGTGACCGTCTCTGACCTCAATGGTGGATTCGTCCAGATTTCCATCAACGATGAGAATGGGCCATCGGCTCCAGCCCCAGTCTCTGTTCCAGAGGAAGAAGCCACGCCTGTGGAAGAAACAACTCCAGCAGAAGAAGAGGTTCTGTAATCAGCACATGAACAAGACGAGACTCACCCGTGTCTCGTCTTTTGTTTTCCATCAGTATCCCCACGTCCTTGCTTGTCCCTCAGTTGGGATCGAGGTAAGATAGCCTCTGTATTTAGCAAGATTTTATGGCAATTGAATCAAAAATGAACCGTGGCCCCATTAGTCGTCCTCTGATGTCTGGTGACGCAAAGAAGGGAAGAGGATGGATGTGGGTTGGTGGGCTATTTCTTATTGCGCTCGTCGGGGGTTGGTACTCCTTTACGACTTCGCAATCTTCCACCACAGAGGAAACCGTGAGCACAGGCGACTACCAGGCGGTCTTCTTAGATAACGGACAAGTGTATTTTGGAAAGCTGGAACGTTCGCGCAGTGACTTCTATCTCCTTACGGACGTGTTCTATCTTCAGTCTGGCGTCTCAGTAGACCAAGCAAGCAGTCTTTCACTGACAAAACTTGGAAGTGAAGCCCATGGACCTGAGGATCGAATGGAGATCAACAAGGAACACATTTTGTTTATTGAAGATATGAAGAATGATTCCAAGGTTATTCAAGCCATTCAACAATATAAAACGTCTAAGAACTAACTCCGAAATCTGATATGTCTACCCATCTTTTTGGGATGATCACACGGTGGGCCACCTACCTTCTTTTCTTCCTCGTCCCGGTGTTTTTTCTACCATGGACGACGAATGTTCTTGAGCACAACAAGCAACTCTTGTTCGTTATCCTGACAGGTGTGGGTCTCCTTGCTTGGCTAGGACAGTTGGTGATGAGCAAGCAATTCTCATTCAAGTCCGGATGGTTAAACGTGATTCCTGGGTTGTACTTCATCTCGACGTTTGTTGCGTCCATTACTTCGCTTGCGGGATATCAAACATGGGTGGGACAGGCTTCTCAGGAGTACACCAGTTTCCTTTCGCTCACGTTGTTTGTCGTCCTGTTCTACATGCTCCTCAATACGGCTGGAGAGACACTCGTGCAGCGAAATGTTCTTGTCGCGCTATTTTTTTCCTCAGCCCTCTCGGGTCTCGTGACTCTTCTGGGGATGTTTAATCTTTTTCATCTTCCGTTTCCCTTCGCTCAGTCTATTGGATTTAACACGGTTGGAACCATGAACGGATTTGTTTCCTTCATGAGCGTGGTCATGTTTGTTGGACTTGCGATGGGGCTTGTGTCACAGAAAGGGCGAGACCGGGTCATTCCATTGGGAGGATTTGGCGTTTTCATGCGGCTGCTCATCGTTGGTATTACGATCGTGAATCTTGTTGGCTTGATTGCGCTTGATTTTTGGGTGTTTTGGCTTATCAATATCGTTGGCGTTCTCCTTCTTGGGACGTTCATGTTCATCCAGTCACAGGAGTTTCCAAATCCTCGACGCTTTGCGCTTCCGCTCGTGGTGCTTTTCGTAAGCATTCTTCTGTTGTTTCTTCCAAGTCCAATGCAATTAAATCTTCCCGTGGTGGTTTCACCAAGTTACGGGACGAGTTGGGACATTACTCAACAAGCATTGGGAACAAGCACAAGCAACTTGTTGTTTGGAACCGGTCCAGGAACGTACTTGTACGATTTTCTTGCGTTCAAGCCCGCGACTATCAACGCGTCCCAGTTTTGGTCCTTGCGTTTTGATCGAGCCAAGAGTGAATTCCTAACGAGTATCGCCACCCTCGGCGTGGTTGGAACCCTTCTTTGGTTGGTCTTGATGATGTGGGTGGCCGTGCGAGCGATTGGTCGATTGGTCTTTGAACGTGATCATGAAGAGTGGAAAATGACCTATGTCCTATTTACTGGATGGTCCATACTATTTTTGACTCACATGCTCTACTCCTCGAATTTCACTATGTCCTTCCTGTTGTGGGGATTCACAGGTTTGCTTGCTTCACAGGTGTGTTTGAAAACGTGGAAGAGTGATTTTTCTACATCTCCACGATTGGGTCTTGGAATGTCATTTACCTTTGCGATTGTCGCCGTGGCGGTTGTGGGGTCTCTCTTCATTACCGGTTCTCGGTATGCCGCAGAGGTGGCCTTTGCCAAAGCCGTAGAAATTGATAGTTCAGAAGAAGGAACGATTGATGAAGTGATTGCGGAGTTAAATCGGGCCGTCGCGTTTAATGGTCTGAGTGATGTGTATCAGAGAAATTTGAGTTCAGCCTATCTTGTGAAGGCTCGAGAGCTCATTGCCGCGACGGCAGGAGAAAAGGAACGAACGGCAGACGAAACGCAGGGGATTGTTGATAGGGTAACCGCTTCCGTGAATGCGGCGGCTCGTGCGACAACCATTGAACCCAATTATGTTTCCAACTGGGTGGTGCGTGGTTCGATCTATCGAGATCTCATGAGTTTTGCGCAGGGAGCAGAAGATCTCGCTGCCCAGTCCTTTCAGAACGCCATTCAACTTGAACCATCTAACCCGATTCATCCAACGAACCTGGGTCGAGTGTACTTAACCGTGGCAGATCGAGCGCGTAGCTTGAGGAGCTCGGAAGATGCAGAGTTGGCAGCTCAGGCCGTTGAGCAGGAGACAACCTTACTTGCGGCAGCAGAAGAGACATTCCTTGCGGCAACAGAACTGAAATCGGATTATCTTCCAGCACATTACTATCTGGCAGCGGTGTATGAGCGTCAAGGCAAACTTGAACAAGCGGCGGCTCGTTTGGTCGCTCTGAGAAACAATAATCCAGCCGATATTGGGTTGGCGTTCCAGCTTTCTCAGATGCTGATTCGTTTGGAGAAATATGATATTGCTACACAAGAGCTTGAGCGCATTGTGGAGCTGAGTCCGGAATATTCAAATGCCCTCTGGTATCTCGCGAGTATGTATGAGATTGATGGGGATCAAGAGAAGGCGATTGAGACGATTCAAAAAGTGATTGAGCTTAATCCCGAAAATGATATGGCAAGGCAACGTCTTGCGCGACTTGTGGCAGGGGAGACGACAACGGTCATTCCTGAACCCATTCAGTCTGGACAAGACGGAGCGACGCAGGTCGATGAGGGAGAAGTTGTAGAGGAGGTTGTTGAAGAAACAGCAATAGAGATCACGGAAGAGTAAAAACATAGACAGGGTCGCTTGACCCTGTCTATGTTTTTTTGAGCTGTGTTCGAATTTGTGAGATCAGATCGGTTTCAACCTGGACAAGGTTCTT
>SXGU01196134.1_pt1 | contig 75649 bp, 52 predicted proteins | sample 3174531 | NCBI WGS metagenome assembly SXGU01 (sample SAMN11356863, study PRJNA531348) | freshwater metagenome | isolation source: freshwater sample F1-140 | place: China: Fuxian Lake, Yuxi | collected 2017-12-25 | reverse complement strand
GGTAGATCGGCGTGGTGGGAATCCAGGTGCCCTGCTGGTCCACGCAGAACATGTCGCCGGCGAGGTTGGCGCCCAGCCCGCACGGCGAGCGCAGACCGGCCGCCATCGGCACAAACGAACTGGCGGCGCCCATGAGGCCGCTCCAGCCGCGCCACGCGGCCTTGTTGTCGGAACGGTCGCCCAAATCGAGATTGAGCGCGACCCAGAGATGGCCTTGGCCGTCGCGCTTCGGGCCATAGGCGTAGCCGTGATACGAGCCGGAGACGTTCCAGCCGCGGGCGGCGGTGAGATACTCGTCGGCCACGCCGTCGCGGTTGGTGTCGCGCAGGCGCGTCACCTCGGTGCGCTGGGTCACGAGCAGGCTGTCGCCGTCGCGCAACACGCCGAGCGGTTCGTGCAGACCGGAAGCGAAGAGCGTGTAGCGGACCTTGTCGGGCGGGCCGAGCACGCCGTCGAGCAGCCAGACCTCGCCCTTGCGGATCGCGACGGCGAGTTTTCCATCGGCCATGAAATCCATGCCGCCGACTTCGAGCGTGAGGCCGTCGCCGGGTTTCCAGTTTGCGTTGCGCGACGACGTGGGGGAACTCCCCGTGAGGATCGTCTGGATCGCGTAGCCTTCGGTGGCCGCGAGGCGGAGGTCGGGGGCGAGCAACGCGACCGCGAGCGAAAGGATGCGTTTCATGGCCACGTGTAGATGAACTCGAGTTTTCCGGGAGCGCTCGCGGCGGCCTCCCGCACGATGAGCCCGGCGGGGTGGGCGAGCGGGAGGGAACGCAGCGCCTCGAGATTCCACGTGAGGCTCCGGCGCAGGCTGCCGTTTTCGCCCGGCTCGAAACGCTCGGCCACCGGCACGCCGCCCACGGAAAAGAGAAACGTCGGCACGCCTGCCGCATCGAGGCGGTAGCCTTCGAATTGGCGCGCGCCACCGGCTTCGGTAGGCTTCGGCCACGCCGCGGCGGTTTCGCCGAGCGGTTTCTCGAAGGGGGCGAAGCGGCTGAACCACGTGCCATAGGCGTCGAAGAAACGTCCCTTCCAAATGAGCGCCGGCCGGCAATCGTGACCGTCGTAGGCGAGATGGATGCCCGCCGGGAAGCCGACGAGAATCGCGTGCGTGCCGACGTCCGCCATGAACGTGCGCTGCACGATCGGGCGTGAGCCGGGGATCAACTCGAACTCCCGCGCGGATGTCGCCGGAAATCCCTCGGGCAGGCCTTTGCCCTCGCGGGCGAAGGCGAGGATTGAGGCAATCTGCCGGTCGGTGTCGCCGCCGAGGATGTCGCGGTTGGCGGCTTTTCCCTCGGGCCAGAACGACGGCATCAGCGTCCCGGGGCGATGCGCGGCCGGATTGATCAAGTAGTCGCGCAGCCAAGCGGGTTGCAGCCGCCGCGCGAGATTCGAGAGATCGAGCGCGTGAATGCCGAGCGAGGCGCGGTCACCCCAGCGGTGACAGGTGATGCAGCTCACGCCGCCGAGCGTGCCGAGCAGTTTTCGCCCGGCCTCGATCTCACCCGGTGGCAACGCGTTTCCGGGACGGGCGTCGCAGGTCGCGAGCAGTGCCGGCAGAGCGGCGACCGCGGTGCCATACACCGGCATCTGCGTCTTCAGATACGGGCGCTCGCGGTTCTTTCCGGCCAGAGCCTGCGAAAGCCACTCCGGCTGTAGCTTGCGGCCGATGCCGGTGAGCGGGGGCGGGAAGCGACCGGTGTCGCCGAGGTTGTGATCGCCGAGAAAGTAGGGTTTGCGCGCGGCGTCCGGCCCGCCTTGGCCGTCGCGTTCGTGGCACGCCACGCAGTTGAGCGCCGCGAGGGTGCCGTGGGCGGCTTGCGCGGGTGTCGCGGGCGCAGCGCGGTCTGCGAGATAGGCGCGCAGCGCGGTGCGTTGGGCGGGACTGAGCGCGTAGCGAGGCAAGCCGGGCGCGGGTGCTGGGTCGACGCACCCGCCCGTGGCGCGCCGGAGAGCGATCGGTTGGGCGGCGGGAACCGAAGGCAACGTGTGGCACGCGACGCAGCGTGCCGCCGTGACGATCTCGCGGCCGCGCGCGGCGAGCGCGGCATCGGGCGCAAACGACGGCAACCGCGGCACCGCTTCGCCATCGCTGCCCGCGATCCCGAGCAAGTAGGCGGCGATGTCGCGCGCATCCTGCTCCTCCATTTCGATCCGCGGCATGCGACCGTCGGGGCGCGTGGCCACAGGATCGCGCACGAAGGCGGCGAGGGTGCTGACGTCGTATTTTTCGGCGAGCGCGGGAAACGCCGCGGCGCCGTAGCCGAACTCTCCCGCGGCGGGGCGGCCCTCCGGTGGCGTGTAGTCGGCCTGCGGCGCATGGCAGGCGACACAGCCACGGGTGTGGTAGAGGGTCTTGCCGAGCTCCGCGTTGAGGTGGGCGATTCGCGTCGGCCGCGGCGGGTTCTTGGGCGCGAGGGTGCCGAGGAAGTGGACCACCGCCTCCGCGTCGGCTGCGTCGGTTGCAGCGGAAAGATTCGGCATCGTGGTGCCGCTGCGGTGGCCCGCCGGATCCGCGATAAACGCTCGCAGCCATGCCGCGCTGGCGCGCGTCGTCACTCCCGTGAGATCCGGGCCGCGCCGCGCGGGGAGGCCGGTGTCGCCGCCGTGGCAGTTGACGCACCCGAGTTCGTTGTAGAGCAGGCGGCCGCCGGCGGCGTCGGGCGCGGCGGCGTGAAATCGCTCGAACCCCGCGACCCACGGCTCCGCGCGCGCGCCCAGAATACTCAGGAGCGCCGCGAAGCCGAAGCGCAGGCAGCCTCTCACCCGACGACCTCCCGCCGGCAGCGCTCGATGTAGTCCCGCGACCGGTTGATCGCGGCCGTGATCTCTGCGACCGTGGGCAGAATCGGAATTCCGCGCGGCGTCGGATGCATGAAGATTTCCACGAGCCCCGTGTAGCGGATGTCGGCCAGTGCCTTGATGACCGGGCGATAGTCGAGGCCGCCGCCGAAGCCCGGCAGCTGCCGCAGCTCGATCTCCTTGGCGACTTTTTGGGAGATGCCCGCCGAGTGCTCCTGGAAATACATGAACGGAATCTGCTTCGCGCCGAGGTCGCGGATCAACGCCGGAAGCTGCTCGATCCACCCGTGCAGGTGATGCGGCGCGAGCGCGACGCCGAGGTGGGCGGAGCGGTTGAACTCCGCGAAATAACGCAGCGAGTCCGGATGGTGGAGCAGCGAACTGCTGTGATTCTCGATCGCGATCGTGACGCCGTTGGCCTCGGCGGCGGCGACGTGGGGCTTCATCCGCTCGAAGAAGCCCTGCATCGCCGGCTTGAGTTCCGCGACCGGCAGCCCCTTCGGTCCGCCGCTGCCGGTGACGATGATGCCCCCGCCGAACTTCTTCATCCACTTCATCTCGTCGCCGAGCCCGGTGGGACCGAGCGGGTAGCGCGTGCTCACGCCGAGCTTCACGCGGTGACGGGCGAGCAACGCGGAAAAGGCGTCGTCGCCCATTTGCGTGATCTGCTCGCGCTGGTTGCCATGCACGCGGCACCAGATGTCGATCGACTCGCTGCCGGTCTTGGCCACCTCGGGCAAAATGTCATCGAGCGGCATCTCGCCATACAGGGCGGAGGCAAGGACGTAGCGGAGGCGAAACGGCTCCCGCGCCGCGGCGCGGGCGACGCAGGGAATCGTCGCGGCCGCGGCGAGCGATCGGAGAAATCTGCGCCGGGGTATCATGGGGTGATGATGTAACTATGCAGCGGCCGCGCGCGCGGCTTCGAGCATTTTGATCCACGGCCCGAGGTAGTGGCCGTTGTCGCGGTAGGTGCGACCGGAGACGAGATTGCCGTCCACCACGCACGCGGCGTCGACGTAGATGCCGCCGCAGACTTCGAGATCGAATTTGCATTTCGCCACCGTGGCCATGCGCCGACCCTGCACGCAGCGCGCGTAGGCCGGGATCTCCACCCCGTGGCACACCGAGGCGATGGGTTTGTTCTTCGCGAAAAAATACTTCGTGATGCGCACGAGGTCGGCGTCGTAGCGGATGTATTCCGGCGCGCGCCCACCGGAGAACATGATGCCGAGATACTCCTCCTCCTTCACCTCGGAGAACGGCACGTCCACGTCGATGGTGTAGCCCTCCCACTCCTTGGTGATGGTCCAGCCCGGCTTCACCTCGTGCATCACCATCTGGTAGCGACGGCGCTCGGGGCCGGTGACGACCGGCTGGATGCCGGCCTCGATGAGCCGGTAGTAGGGGTAAAGGGTGTCGAGCGTCTCAGCCGCGTCGCCCACCACGATGAGTGCCTTGCCGTGGAATGGAGGAGTCATGGACTCGCAGCATAATCGGATTGGCAGTCGCCGTCACTGCACTCTTTAGTCAGGGAACCTCAGGTTTTTCGTCACCCCTTTTTATGGCCTCCCGCCGTCGGCGTCCTCCCCGCGTCGCGCTCCTGGTCGAAACCACGCACACCTACACCCGCGAACTCCTCGCCGGAGTGCGGCGCTACGTCGCGGCGCACGGCCCTTGGTCGTGCTTCATCGAGCTGCGGGCGCTGGAGTCCGGCCCGCCGCCCTGGCTGAAGAACTGGGACGGCGACGGCATCCTTACGCGCACGTTCACGCAGGAAATGGCCGACGTGATCGCCGCGACAGGGCTCCCGGCCGTCGAGCTGCGCGCGACCTACCTGAAGAGCCCTCTCCCGTTTGTCGGCATGGACAACCGGCTGATCGGCGGAGAGGACGGGTTCCGCTTCGCCGCCGGAATAGCGGGCGCCGCCCCCGGTCAGGCGATGATTTCCTTCACCACCTCGCCATACACATCGGTCAGCCGGAAATCGCGGCCGAGGTGCCGATGGGTCAGCTTGGTGTGATCGATGCCGAGCAGGTGCAACATCGTCGCGTGCAGGTCGTGGATGTGGATCTTCCCCGCGACCGCGCGATATCCCATCTCGTCGGTCTCGCCATAGGTGAGGCCAGCTTTGACGCCACCGCCGGCCATCCAGGAGCAGAAGCTCTCGGGCTGGTGCTCACGGCCGTGCTTTTCGATGGGCGATTTGCCGCTGAGGTCCTGGCTCCAGGGCGTGCGCCCAAACTCACCGCTCCACAACACGAGCGTGTCCTCGAGCAGGCCGCGCGACTTGAGGTCCTTGAGCAGCGCCGCGACGGGTTGATCGGTCTGGGCGCAGAGCTTGGGCAGGTTGCCGCGGATATCGCCGTGGTGATCCCAGCCGCCCATCGTCACCTGGACAAACCGCACGCCGGCCTCGCTGAGTTTGCGCGCGAGCAGGCAGGCCCGGCCGTTCTTGTCTGTGTCCTTGCCGCCGACGCCGTAGAGTTCCTTGGTCGCGTCGCTCTCCTGCGCGAGGTCCACGATTTGCGGCGTGGCGGTCTGCATGCGGAACGCGAGTTCCATGTTCTGAATCATGCCCTCCATGCTGGCGTCGCCGTGGAGATCGCCGACGAGCCGGCGGTTCAGGCGGTGCATGAGGTCGATGCGCTCGCGCTGGACGCCCTCGCTGGCGGACACGTTGCGCAGGTTGGCGATGGGCGAGGTCTTGGCGTCCAGCGGCACCGTGACCGCCGTGCCCTGGTGGACGGCGGGCAGGAAGGCCGAGCCATACTCGCGCACGCCGCCGGGTTGGACGCTGATGAAGCCGGGCAGGTCGCGGTTCTCGGTGCCGAGCCCGTAGCTGATCCACGCGCCCATCGACGGCCGCACGTCGGCAAACGTGCCGGTGTGGAACTGCAGGGTGGCGCCGGCGTGCTGCGGGTTGTCGGCGTTCATGCCGCGCAACAGGCAGAGGTCGTCCGCCACGGTGGCGAGGTGGGGCATCAGATCGGAGATCATCATGCCGGACTGGCCGCGCGGTTTCACGGGGGCCATCGCGGCGAGCGCGAGATATTTTTCCGTGCCGACCTGCGTGACCTCCGGCCGCAGCGGCGAGTCGATGCCCTGGCCGTGCCGCGCGGTGATGAACGGCTTCGGGTCGAACAGATCCATCTGCGAAGGGCCGCCGTGCATGAACAGGAAGATGACGCGCTTGGCCTTGGGCGTGAGGCCGGCGATGCGGGCGGCGTGCGGATCGGCAGCGGCGCGGAGGATATCCTGCAACGCGAGCGCGCCGAAACCGCAGGCGGCGCTGCGCAACCAGTGACGACGGGTGGGAAGGAACGGCGGGGTGTTCATGGGTGGGTGCGTTTGATTTAGAGCCGGAAGATGAATTGGTTCGAAGCCAGCAGGCCGTGGCAGAGTTCCTGCCAGGCGACCGTCTCGGCGGTGGCGCGGGCTTTGAGGAGCGGATCGACCTGGTCAAGAAACGCGACGGCATCGCTCCGCTCCGCCGCGGTGATCGGGCGGCTGTAAACGCGCCGCCAGAGCTCATCGAGCCGGGCCTCGCGGTCCGGGTGCGCCGCGATCACGTTCTTCGCGAGCGTGCCCGCGCGTTTGCGCAGGAGATCGTTGTTGAGGAGGAACAGCGCCTGCGTCGGCACGACGGTCTGCGGGCGCTGGCCCGCGATGTGCGCCGGGTTGACGAAGTCGAAGACCGCCCGCGTGCGATCGTCCTTCGCGAATCCGTTGCGCAGGACCGGCAGGTAAATCGTGCGCGTGAACTCCTCCGAAGGGCGCGGGGTCCTGTGCGCGTAGCTCGGCGGGTTCACGCCCGTCAGCACGAGGCCGCCGGTGTTCTCCACGATCTCCAGCGCGAGGGCCGGGCCGCCGCCGCCGGGCTTCAACTCACCGCTCACGGCGAGCACCGCATCGCGCAGCGCCTCGGCGTCGAGGCGCTGGCGGTGCATGCGCCAGAACAACCGGTTCTCGGGATCGGCCCGCATCGCCACGGAGTCGTTGCCGCTGCCGAGGCGGTAGGCGCGGCTGAGCACGAGGGCGCGGATGAATTTCTTCTGGGACCAGCCTTCCCGCATGAAGCGCGTCGCGAGATGGTCGAGCAGGTCGGGATGCGACGGCGTCTCCCCGCGCGTCCCGAAATAATCCACGCTGCGCACGATTCCCTCGCCAAAAAGTTTCTGCCAGATGCGATTGACCGTCACGCGCGCGGTGAGCGGGTTGCGTTGGTCCGCCAGCCAGTCCGCGAGCTGCCGGCGGCCGCTTTGCCCGGCCGGGATGGGCGGAAAATTCTCCCACGCGGCGACCCGCATCGCGCCGCGCGGCACGACCGCCGCCGGCGCGTAGGGATTGCCGCGGATGTAGACCGGCATGTCGGCCGGCTGATCGCCGTCGCGCATCGCAAACGCCTTCGGTGCCTGGGAGCGGAAAAACTCCGCATGCTGGATGGCGGTGGCGAGCTTCTTGAGTTTTTCCGTGATCTCATCGCGCTGCTTGGTGAGTTTTTCCTTTTCGGCGGCGGCCGGATCGGGTTCGGCGGTGGTGGCGACGGCGCTCTTCTCCGGCTCCGCCTTTTTTTTCACTTCGGCGGGAGCGTCTTCCTCCACCGCGTCCGGCGGGGGCGCGGGCTCCTTCGGCTTCTCGGTCACGCCGAGCTGGGCCAGCGCCGCGACGATCGTCTTTTTCTCCTCGGTGAGCCGGGTCTGCTCCTCCTTCAAAGCGGCCAGTTTCTCCGCGTGCCCGGCCTCGACCTTGGTGCGGGCGGCGAGCTGGTCCGCGGTCTCGGGCAGGTCGGTCGAGTTGAGCGTGCTCCAGATGCCGTAGGGAATCTTCCGGCTCGACGGCGAGCTGCGCAGGGTGCCGGCGATGCCGTAGTAGTCCTCGACCCCGATGGGATCGAACTTGTGATCGTGGCAGCGGACGCAGCTGAGCGTCATGCCCAGGAACGCGGTGCCGATCTTCCCGACCTGCGTGTCGATGTGATCGGTCTCCATCCTCGCCTTGTCGGGGTTCACGATCTCGATGTCGCCGAGCATGAGGAAGCCGGTGGCGATGATGTTCTCCGCGCGATCCTCGGTGGAGGCGGCGGGCAGGAGGTCGCCGGCAATCTGCTCGCGGATGAATTCATCGAACGGCTTGTCGGCGTTGAAGGCGGCGATGACGTAGTCGCGATAGCGCCACGCATGCTCGGCAAAGACATTGTTCGAGGTGCCTATCATGTCGGCGTAGCCGGTGAGGTCGAGCCAGTGCCGGGCCCAGCGCTCGCCGAATCCGCGCGACCCCAGCAGCCGGTCCACGACCTTCTCGCGGGCATTCGGCGCGCCGTCTCGGGCAAACGCGTCGACCTCTTCCAGGGTCGGCGGCAGCCCGGTCAGGTCGAAACTGACGCGGCGCAGCCAGGTGGAGCGGTCCGCGTCGGCCACCGGGCGCACGGCGGACGATTCCAGTTTCGCGAGGATGAAGCGATCGAGGGGATCGAGGGGCCACGCCTTGTCCTTCACGCGCGGTGGAGCGGGATCGGCCACGGGTTGGAAGGCCCAGAATTTTCTCCCTTCGGCGAGGTCGATCGTCCGGCTCTTCGCGGTGGCCGCGCCGGCCCGGGGATCGACGGCGCCTTGGTTCACCCATTGCTCGAGAATCGCGATTTCGCCGGCGGAAAGCTTCTCCTTCGGCGGCATCTGCAGGTCTTCATCCCCGTAGCGCACGGCCTTGATCAGGAGGCTTTTTTCGAGGTCACCGGCGACGATGACCGGCCCGCTGTCGCCGCCGGACTCCCAGCCAGCCCGTGAATCGAGCGCGAGCCCGCCCTTGATTTTCTTTTCGTGCGAGTGGCACTCAAGGCACCGCTGGGTGAGGATCGGGTGCACCTTGGTCTCGAAGAACGCGACGGCGTCGGCGGCCGGTTCCGCCGCGCGGACGAGACCGACGACAGCCAGAGGCAGGAGTAAACATCCCCGGGGCAAGCCCCGGGGCATTTGACGAAACCACTCCAAACCATTCCGCCCATCGTGAAGCTCACGCCACAACCCGCGCTGCCAACCAAGGCGAAGCAAGCTTCGCGGTATCGGACCCAAAGCGAATGAAATGAAGCGGGGCATGGGGAAACTCTCTCAGGGCCGGCAGGGCAGGATGAGGCGCGAGAGCGCACCGGGCCGGTGATGCACGCTCTCGGTGGCGATGGCCGTGCGGCTGCCGTGGATGCCTTCGGCGGTGTTGGGGTTGCGGTCGTGGAGGGGGAAGTCGGCGCCGCTGATGTCCACGCGGAGTTGGTGGCCTTTGGCGATGGTCGCGGCGACAGGGCCGAGGTCGACCGTGATTTCGTAAACTTTGCCGGGCTGCATGAGCTCGGGTTTGAGCAGCGAAGTGCGATAGCGGCCGCGCAGGATGCCGCGGGCGATGTTTTGGGCGAAGCCGTCGGGGCGCACGTCGATGAGTTTCACGGCCCAATCGGCGTCGGGGGTGTCGGTGGAGACGTGGAGCTTCGCCTCGGCGTTGCCGGCGAAGGTCAGCGGGGCGGTCATGACTTCGCTGGTATAGACGAGCACGTCGGCGCGGTCCTCGGTGGCACTTTGATCGACGGGGCCCCAGATGCCGGCTTTCTGCGGCGTGGAGGGCGCGGGATTGGCGGGATCGGCGCGGAAGGTGTCGGCGGGTTGATCGGCTTTGGGGGCCTCGCGGGTGAGGCGGCCGTTGCCTCGGCGGGTGTTGGCTTTGCCGGCGGAGTGGAGGTAGAACGCAGTGGCAGTGAAGCCTGCGGGCGGCCAGGTCGGCGCGTCGCGCCAGACATTGTCGCCCATCGAGAAGTAGCGCACGGGCGCGAAGGGTTTCGCGCGCGCGGAAGCGTCTTGTTTGAGGTGGCGGTCGAAGAGGTCGAGTTGCAGCGCGAAGGTGTCCACGGTGGCGGCGGGGCCGAAATCGACCTCGGCGACTTTGGTTTTGCCGATGGTGCCGTGGTCCCAGGGGCCGAGGATGAGGCGCTGCTGCTGGCGGGTCTGCGGATCACGCGCCTGCTTTTGCATGATCACGAAATTGTCCACCGACTCGCGGGAGAAGAAGTCGTAGTAGCCGACGACATGGAGCGCGGGGAGTTGCAGGTCGGGCAGGCGCGAGGTGAGGTCGAGCCGGGTCCAGAAGCCGTTGGGCTCGGGATGCGTGAGGAAGGCATCGAGCCAGGGCATGTCCCAGCCGATGGCGCTGTCCACGTCGCTGAGTGGCAGACGCAGGAGCGCGACGTTCATGTCGGCGGGAGTCACGCCGGAGGGTTTGGGCGAGTTGCCCGCGATCCAACTGGCGATGAGCGACAGCCGCACGGAGCCGCCGAGGTGGATGTTGCGATAAAAACTGCTCCACGTGGCCTGCGGGGCGATGGCGGCGAGTCCGGGTGGATTCTCCACCGCGGCCTGCCATTGCACCGCGCCGACATACGAGCCGCCCACCATGCCCACGCGACCGCTGCACCACGGCTGGCGCGTGATCCACTCGATGGCGTCGTAGCCGTCCTGGCCTTCGTGGATGTAGGGGGCGAAGTCTCCCGCCGAGCCGAATTTCCCCCGGCAATCCTGCGCAATGAAGATGTAGCCTGCCTTGGCCCAGCGCTCGCCGAGGACTTTCTGCTTCGTGCGATCATACGGCGTGCGCATGAGGATGACGGGAGCCTTTGGCAGCGTGTCGTCGCGATATACGTCCGTGGCGAGCCTGATGCCATCGCGCATGGGCACGCTGACGGTTTCCGTTTTGACCCCGGCAAAGGCGGCGGTGGCGAGGAGGAGTGAGATGATGAGTCGCTTCATGCCCTACTTGGCTTTGCGTGTTTTCAGCGACGGGAGATCCATGTCCTCCCCGGCGGCGACGATGTGGCGGCGCATCGCCTCGCGCGCGGCGTCCGAATCGCGGGCCTCGATCGCAGCGAGCACCTGCGCGTGATGCTCGACCGCCGCTTGCTTGCCGATGCGGCCGATGGTGCGCAGGCGGCTGGCGATGCCGATTTCGGCGAGCGAGTCGAGGATGAGGCGGTAAATCAGGTTGCCGCTCGCGTCGGCGACGGCGTGGTGAAAGGCGATGTCCTGCTCGATGGCGGCAGGGCCGTCGGCGGCCCTTTCCAATTGCGTGTGGATGCGCCGCAACGTCCGGACCTGCTCCTTGGTGGCGCGCCGCGCGGCGAAGGCGGCGGCGTCGGGCTCGATGGAGAGGCGCGTCTCATTGAGATGCTGCAAGCGCTCGGCGACATCGGGGATGAGCAATGAGAGCGAGTCGTTCAGCGGACGATGCAGCCGGTCCACGACCTTGATGCCGTTGCCGTGCTGAATCTCCAGCATGCCCTGCTGTTCGAGGCGCTTGGTGGCTTCGCGGACGACGGTCCGGCTGACACCGAGTTTCTCGGCCAGCGAGCGTTCGCCGGGCAGCCAGCGTTCCTTCTCGGAATCGCCGCCGCGGATGAGTTCGGCGAGCTGCTGGCAGACGCCTTCGACGAGCGAGGCGGGACGTTCGAGGGTGGTGATGTTCATCGGAGGTTCGGAAACGGAGTGGTGGGGTGACGGGGTGATGGAGTATCGGAGTGATGGAGTATTGGAGTGGTGGAGTGGTGGAGTGGTGGAGCGGTGGAGTGGTGGGACGCCGTGGTTGGCATTACTCCGTTACTCCGTCACTCCACCGCGCCCTCGCCAATCACGTTGGCTTGGAGGAACTGGAGATCGCGGTTGGTTGCGTGATCGGGGTCGCTCTCGGGCGGGTCTTCCTGGACGATCAGGGTTTCTGTCCAGTCACCTGCGTCGCGCTTGCGTTCGAGGGCCTCGACCAGCTTCAGGAGACGGTTTTCCAGCCGGAAAATCAGCAGGTCAAGTTGCTCAAACTCCGCGGGGCCAATCTGGCCGTTGCGCGAGTAGGCGATGAAACCCGAGAGCGTTTCGCCGAGGGAGCCAAGCGCGATATTGAGATGCTGGAGATACTCACGAACCGTTCGCCGACAGTAGCCTTCAGCAATGTTGCGATGCACTGAATCAGCTGAGGCGATGGATTGTGAGGCCAGCTTCTTTTGCTCAAACGGCCAACCGCGCACCGCCTTGAACGCGAGTCCATACAACTCGATGGCATCCTGCCAGACCAGCAACTGCTGGTAGCCACGGTTCTTGTTTCGGCGTTCGGCATTCATGTTTTCAAAGTCATCACTCCAATACTCCAAAACTCCATTATTCCATCAGTAGGTCGCGCGGCCGCCGGAGAGGTCGAAGACGGCGGCGGTGGTGAAGGAGCAGTCCTCGGAGCAAAGCCAGGCGACGAGCGCGGCGGCTTCCTCTTTCTTGCCGAAGCGGCCCATCGGGATTTTCGAGAGCATGTAGTCGATGTGCGACTGCTGCATCTGCGCGAGGATGTCCGTGGCGATGACGGCGGGCGTGACGGCGTTGACGGTGATGTTCGCGGTGGCGAGCTCCTTGCCGAGCGACTTCGTGCGCGCGATGCCGCCGGCCTTCGAGGCGCTGTAGTGCGCGGCGTTGGGGGTGCCGTCCTTGCCCGCGATGGAGGCGATGCTGACGATGCGGCCGTAGCCGTTCTTCAGCAGGTGCGGCACGACGGCGTGGCAGCAATAGAACGGGCCGTTCAAATTCACCTCCATCACGCGCCGCCAGTCGTCGGGATTCAGCTCCCACGTCTTCGCATTGCCGCCGGTGATTCCCGCGTTGTTCACGAGGATGTCGAGCTTGCCGAACGCGGCCGCGGTCGCATCCGCGGCGGCCTTCACGGAAGCGCAGTCCGCGAGATTCACCGTCGCGGTGTGAACGGTGCCGGCCGGCGCCAATTCGCGCGCGGCCGTGGCGAGCGCGGCGGCGTCCACGTCCCACAGCGAGACTTTGGCCCCGGAGGCGAGGAGACGTTCCGCAATGGCGCGGCCGATGCCGCGGGCGCCTCCGGTGACGATGGCGGCGCGGTCGTTGAGGTCGATTTGGTTCATGGAATCAAGCTGAGGTCAGAGGTCATACCACCGTGCCTTTCGCGTCAACTTTCTTGTTTGCCGGAGCAGACTACGCGCTTCCCGGAAGCACCAAGCCCGCGCCCGGATCGAGGAGCTGGATGACGTGTTTCACCTCGTAGGGACGCGTGACGAGGCCGGTGGCTCCGGCGCTGTGCCATTGCATCATGCAGACGTGGTTGGAGGTGGCGAGAATGGTGGGCGAGCCTTCGACCGCGTTGAGGAAAGCGGATTTGCCGGCGAGGATCGCTTGGGCGTTTTCGGGTTTCTGGATGTTATAGACGCCGCCGGAGCCGCAGCAGTCTTTGGCGTTCGGGGCGAGTTCCCAGCGGTAGCCGGTGGCGTCGAGCACGCTGGCGGGAATGCCGGGGGACTTTTGTCCATGCACGAGATGGCACGGCAGATCGACATAGACCCGCGTGGCGTCGTCGCTGGCCCGCTGGCGGCGCACGGGGCCGAGTTCGCCGAGGAAGCCGAGGACGTCGCGCACCTGTCTGCCGGGGGCGAGCGTCTTGCCGAGCGCGTAGCCGCAGCCGGAGGAGTTGCTGACAATGGCATCGACCTCGAGCGGGCCAAAGGCGCGGCGGTTTTGCTCGCGCAACGATTCCACGCCCGCGAGGCCAGTGTGTTCCTGGAAGGCTCCGCAGCAGGTCTGGTTCTCGGGGATGATGACCTGCACGTTGTTCTCGATGAGCACGCGCACGGTGGCGAAATTGATTTCGCGGAATGCCGCTTCCATGAGGCAGCCGGTGAGGAACGCGACGCGCGGGCCGGTGGGCCGATGCCGCTGCAAGAGATCGCGCGTGTAGGCGGCGGTGCTTTGCAAGACGGCGGGCCGGCCGTGGAAAAGAAAGCGGTGCAGCGGCAGGCCGAGTCCGCGCAACAGGCGCGCGGGCAGCAGCGCGAGGTTAAACCACGCGGGCCGCGCCACCGCCGCCGCGGCGAGGCGCAGCGCGAGCGCCGGCTTGCTCCGCCCGGCGGCGACGTGGTCGTGCCGCGTGCGCTCGAACAACGCGCCATACGGCACGTGCGCCGGGCACGCCGGCTCGCACGCGAGGCAGCCGACGCATTCGGCGGTGTAATGGTCGGTCCATGTGTCCGGCGGCAGCCGCCCGGCGGCTTCCTCGCTCCAGTGGCGCAGGCGTCCGCGCGGCGAATTGTTTTCGTCGCCCGTGAGCTGGTAGGTCGGACAGACGGCGAGGCAAAAGCCGCAGTGGGTGCAGTTCGAGAAATAGTCGGGCGGTGTGCCCGGGGACTGGAGTGGTGGAGTAGTGGAGTGATGGAGCGAAGGAGTCATGGAGTGCCGGAGTCGAGGTGGGCCGGAAAGATGGTGCTGGGTCGTTGGTGGTGTTTTTCCATTACTCCATCACTCCACCACTCCGCTCCCTCCTGCTTGGTGGATGGCTCGTTCCAACGTTTCAATCCACCGCGATTCGGTCACGGTCGGCGGCGTCTCTGGCAGCCAGCGCGAATGCCAGTCGCCGCCGAGGGCGTGCAGTTCTCCGAGATGCGGCTGCATGAGCGCGTGGGCGCGTTCGGCGAGATCCCCGCCGGCGCGGAGGTGAACGTGAACGACGCCGCTGTAAACCAGCGCCACGCAGCGGACCGCGTCGCGCGCGAGTTCATCGGCGAGGCCGATGGCGCGGTCGGGCGTGGTCTTGATGACCACATCGGGCAGGCCGTCGGAGGGTGGCGGCGCGTCGTGCTGCAGGATGAGTTCGGCCTGAACCTCGGCGGCGATGCGCGCGAGATGCTCCGCAAAAATTCGCGCCTCGTCCGGCGGGCAGTGAACCGCGACGCGCACGGAAGTGGCGGCGCCTTCCGCGATGAAGTCCACGGCGTCCCACCAGTGCATCCAGCCGCTGTGCAGGAGCCGGCTCACGCAGCCGCGCAGCGCCGGGACCCTGCCGTCAAAGCGGGCGGCGAGATCGAAGCCGCAGTCGGGGCGCAGCCGCAGCACGCAGTCCACGGGCTCGCCGAAGCGGCTGCCGCTGTGCAGGAGAAAGCGCAGCCAGTCGTAGCCGGTGGTCGTCTTCACCACGCGTTCGCCGATGCGCGCGATGCGCCCGCCGGGCAGCCGCCAGTTGAGGCCGAGGATGTTGTCGCAATACGGTCCGAAACGGCACGACGACGGCGCGTGCGTGGCGGCGCCGAGGTGCTCGCGCAGCGTGGCGTCCGCCGCGAGGATGAGCGGGAAGCGCAGGCGGTGCGCCGCGGCTTGCGCGTGAATGTCCGCGGCCCTCGCGCCGGCCGGCAGGCACAGCGTGCCATCCACCGCGTCGATGAAAGGAGTGAACAGGCGCTCGTCCGGCATGGGCGCGATGGTCTTCATGCGGCGAAGCGGCGGTGGCCGAAAACTTTCAGCGGATTGAGCTGATGCGTGGGATTGAAGGCGGCGGGCACCGCCCATTGCAGGCGCATCGAGTCGGGGCCGAAGACGAGCGGCATGTAGGCGGCCTTGTCGTTGCCGATGCCGTGCTCGCCACTGAGCGTGCCGCCGACTTCGATGACGCGCCGCATCAGCCGTTCGCTGATGAGTTCGATTTTCTCGAGTTCGCCGGGCACGCGTGAGTCGAAGAGGAAGTTCGGATGCAGATTCCCGTCACCCGCGTGGAAGACATTCACCGCACGGATGCCCGCCGCGTCCGCCTCGTCGTAGACGAGCTGCAGGACTTCGGCGAGAGCGCGCTTGGGAATCACCGCATCCTGCACGACGTAGTCGGGACTGAGCTGGCCGAGCAGACCGCCGGCGGCCTTGCGCGCCTTCCAGAGCTTTTGCCGCATTGCGTCCTCATCGCTGAAGGTGACGTCGCTCGAACCGGCGCGGCGCAGCACGTCCGCGACCGGCTCCACGCGCGCGTCGACGAGCGCGGCGGGGCCATCAATCTCCGTGAGCAGCATGAACGAGCCCTTGGGCAAACCGCACGCCATCTGGCTGCTCTCGACCATCGCCACGCCGCGCGGGTCGAGCATTTCGATGGCGGCGGGAAACGACGCATGCGCCACGAGTGCGTGAATCGCGGCCTCGATGGAGCGCAGGTCGGGATACGTCGCGCGGAAGGTCCACACTTTCTCCGGCAACGGCAGCAGGCGCAGCCAGAAGCGTGTGAAGGCACCGAGCGTGCCTTCGGAGCCAATCATGAAACGCTTCCAATCCTCGCGCCACGGCCCGCGCCCGCCCGCCGGTCCGCCGAAGCGATGCACGCTGCCGTCGAGCAGAATCACCTCGACGCCGAGCACGTAGTTGCTCGTCACGCCGTAGCGGAAACAGTGTGCGCCGCCCGCGTTGGACGCGACATTGCCGCCGAGGGTGCAGACCGGCCCGCTCGACGGGTCCGGTGGATAGAACACGCCGTGCGGTTTCAGCGCGGCATCGAGGTCATTGAGCGCGACGCCGCTTTCCACCTCGCACCAAAAGCCGTCCACGTTGATTTCGCGGACGCGTTTCAACGCCGACGTGTGAACGATCACGCCGCCCTGCGCCGCGACCGGCCCGCCCGAGAGCGACGTGCCCGCGCCGCGAAAAATCACCGGCACCGCGAGCTGCCGCGCGCCTTTCATGAACTCGATCAGCTCCTCCGCATCCGCGGGAATCACCACCGCATCCGGCCGGAAGCTCTTGTAGCCGAGGGCATCGGCCGCATAGCCCGCCAGCTGCGCCGGCGAGGCGAGCACGCGCCCGCGCGGGAGCAGGCGTTGGAGCTGAGAAGCGAGTGCGGAGTGGCTCATCAACAAAAGCTCACGCCCTCATCGCGTGGTGAACTGATGCACGGTCGTGGTGCGATACGTCTGGCCGGCGCGGAGGATGGTGTTGGGGAAGGCGGCGTGGTGCACCGAGTCGGGGTGATGCTGGGTCTCCAGGCAGAAGCCATGGAAGCGGTCGTAGCTTGTGCCGCGCTTGCCCTTGAGCGGCGTGGTGTAGGTGGCGGTGTAGAGCTGCACGCCGGGCTCGTTGGTGAGGACGCGCATCAGGCGGCCGCTCTTTGGCTCGTGCACCTCGGCGGCGAGGACGGGCTTGGGCCGGGGTTTGTCAGCGAGCACGTAGGCGTGGTCGTAGCCGCCGATCGCGATCTGCGCGGTGCGGCGGCCGATGACTTCACCTTTCGTGAAATCAAACGCGGTGCCGGCCACGGGCAGCAGCTTGCCGGTGGGCACCATGTCGGCATCGGTCTCGAGGTAGCGTTGCGCGTGCAACGTGAGCCGGTGGTCGAGCACGGTGCCGCTGCCGGCGCCGGCGAGGTTGAAGTAGGTGTGGTTCGTGAGATTGACGGGCGTGGCTTTGTCGGTCGTCGCCACATACTCGATGACGAGCGCGCCGTCCTCGGTGAGCACATGGGTGACCGCCGTCGTGAGATTGCCGGGGAACCCCTGGTCGCCATCCTTGCTGAGGTAGGTCAGGCGCAAGGCGGGGCCGCGGGGGTCGGTGATGATTTCTGCTTTCCAGATGACCTTGCTGAAGCCTTTCAGGCCGCCGTGGAGGTGAAAGCTCGTCTTCGGATGCAGATCGAGCGTGTAGGACTTGCCATCGAGTTCGAACTTGCCGCCCGCGATGCGATTGGCGACGCGCCCGGTGATGCAGCCGAAATACACCGTGCCGTTGTGCTCCTCGTATTCGGCGACGGTGTCGAAACCGAGCGCGATGTCGGCGAGCTGGCCCGCGCGGTCCGGCACGTGCAGCTCGGTGATGATGCCGCCGAGCGTGATGATCTTGGCGACGAGGCCCCGCTGGTTCTTCAGCGTGTAGCGCTCGACGGACGCGCCGTCGCGCGTGGTGCCGAAGGTGTCTTTGGTCACGCCGGCGCGGGCTTGGGTGGCGAGGAGGCCGAGGGCGGCCAGGAGGAGAAGGAGAGGTTTCATGGAGTGGCGGTTCAGCACCAGTGCGCGCCGAGCGCCTCGCTGTGGACGGCGTAAAGCGAGCGGCTGCCGGTCATGAAGAGGCGGTTGCGGCGCGGGCCGCCGAAGCAGACGTTGCTGCAGATTTCCGGCAGCAGCACCTGGCCGATGCGTTTGCCGTCGGGCGAGAAGATGTGCACGCCGTCGTAGCCGGCGCCCACCCAGCCGGCGCTGGCCCAGATGTTGCCATCCCGGTCGCAACGGATGCCATCGGCGAGCCCGGCGACCTCCTTGCCATTGAGGTTCATCTTCATCGAGGCGAACTCGCGGCCATTCTTCAATCTGGTCCCATCGACGTCCCAAACCTTGATGTTTTTCGGCGCATCCGGGTAGTGCGACGCGCCGGTGTCGGCCACGTAGACCTTCGTGTAGTTGGGCGAGAAGCACAGGCCGTTCGGTTTGAAAATCTCGTCGGTGACTTTCTCGACCTTGCCGCCGGGATCGAGGCGATAGACGGCTTCCTTGAGGAAGAGCTCGCCCTTGTGCCCCTCGAAGTTGCCGAGGCTGCCGTAGCCGGGATCGGTGAACCAGAGACTGCCGTCGGGGTGTCCGGAGCCGTCGTTGGGGGCGTTGAACGGCTTGCCGTTGAACTTGTCGGCGAGGACGGTGACCGAGTTGTCGGGCTCGTAGCGCACGACGCGGCGGTTGCCGTGCTCGAAGGAAATCTGGCGGCCGGAACGGTCGAAGGTGTTGCCGTTGCTGTGGCCGGCGGGTTTGCGCAGGACGGTCACGCGGCCGTCGTCCTGCAGCCAGCGGTGCTGCACGTCATTCGGAATATCGCTCCACACGAGGTAGTTTCCCCAGCCGCTCCACGCCGGGCCTTCCGCCCAATACATGCCGGTGTGCAGCCGCTCGATGGGCGACATGGCGATCTTGTATTTCGCGAACGCGGGATCGAGCGCGACGACATCCGGCTCGGGATAACGCACCGGCGCGGCGCCAGGCCCGAAGTCGCGCGCGATCAACGGCGCGGCCGCGAGCGTGCCGAGCGTGGTGAGGAAGGAACGACGGGAGGTGGTGGTGGTGGATGAGGAGGATTTCATGGAGTGATGGAGGGTTGGAGTATTGGAGTATTGGAGTGGTGGAGGATGGAGGGTGGAGTAATGGAGGGTTGGAGTTTTGGAGCAAGGGAGGGTTGGAGTGATGAGCTAGTCGTGCAGGCGGTCCTCGGAGTTGATGAAGGCCCAGCAGATGGCGCCGAGGAAGTAACTGAGGGCGAAGAGGCCGATGTTGACGCTCCAGTTGTTATTCGTGGCGGCGAAAAGCAGCACCACCCGGCGGGTGTTCGACGGGGTGGAATCGGTCACGGGTGAAACTCGATCCAATTCAGGCCGAGCACGGTGCCCCGGTCGGTGCAGCGCGCGACGACGCAGACGTCGGTCAGGCCGGTGGCGTTCGTGAGCGTGGCGGGGAGCGAGACGAACTCGTTGCCATCGCCGGCGCCGATGGGCGGCACGTCGACGCGGGCGAGCAGGGCGCCGGAGGGTGAGCCGCGGCGGAGTTCGAGCGTGCCGCCCTTCGTGGCGAAGGAGCCGGCGCGGACCGTGAGGCGCGAGATGCCGGCGAGGTTCAGGTCGCGCCAGAGGATGTGGGCGCCATCCTTGAAATAGCCGACGATGGCTTTCTCCCCGTAGGCGTGCTCGATGTAGGACATGCCGTGATTCTCGTCGTAGAGTGCGGCCTTCTTGCGGCGGGAATGCAGCACCACGGAACTCTCGCCCCGCAGGCGCGGCATCGAGCCCTGTTTGCCGTCATCCGTGTAGGCCGCGGTGAGAATGAGCACGCCTTCATTCACCAAGCGGTCTGCCGGCTGCTTTGGAGCGATAAAGGTGCCGCTGGTGCCCGACTGCGGCGGACTCGACGGATCGTCCTTCAGCGCGAGCACCCACGCGGCCATGCGACGGGTCTGATCGAGGCTGTGCTGCGGATGCGGCGGCATCGGCATCAGACCCCAGGCGCCGCTGCCGCCATTGAGAATTTTCTGCGCGAGACGCTCGGCGGCCGCGGGGTCGTCCTTGTATTTCAAGGCGACGGTCTTGTAGGAAGGGCCGGCGGAGGGCGTGTCCGCCATGTGGCAGGAAAAGCACGTGCTGGCCCGCATCAGCGCGAGTCCGGGATCGAGCGTGGCCAGGTCGCCATCGGTGGCGAAGCGACGGCCGCGGAACTCGCCTTGCACGGTGGCGAGATTCGTCTCCACGCGGTCGCCGTCGGTTTCGGTGACGGAAACCTGGTAGGGAATCGCGGCCTCCCATTCGAAGAACGAGCCGTGCGTCGGTGAATCGAAGCGCACCGCGGGACGCCCATTGCCGACGTAGATCATCTCTGTCGCCGTGCTCTTCGCCCCGCTCCGATCCAGCGCCGTCACGCGGACCTCATAGTTGCCGGGCTGCCCGAAGGTGTGTGCGAACTTCGCTCCGCCGCCTGGCTGTTCCTGGCCCGCAATGCTCCACGCAAATTTCAACGTGTCGCCGTCGGCGTCGGTGGAGGTGGAAGCATCGAAGGTGAGCGCGAGCGGCTGCCGGCCCGCCGTTTCACTGGCGACGAGTCTCGCCACCGGGGCGCGATTGCCGCGCCGATACCCGATCCGCACGATGCGGCTGTCGTTGTTCTGCCACCAAAGATCGCCGTATTCGATCATGTAGAGCGCTCCGTCGGGACCGAACTTCATGTCGATGGGGCGGCGCAGCGTCCAGTTGGGCACGAAGGGTTCGATTTCCGGGCCGGCAGTGTCGAGCTTCACGGTCTGAATCCAGTTTCGCATCCACTCGTAGATAAAGAGGCGGCCATCGAAGGCCGCGGGCAGCTTGTGGGGGGAGGGGTTCGCCGCGTCGTAGCGATACACCGGCCCGGCCATGATGGTGCGGCCGCCGCTGCCGAGCGAGGGGAACCGCTGGGACGGCACGCTCGGATACCAGACGAGCGCAGGTTTGGCGGGCGGCAGCTTCCGGAGGCCGGTGTTACGCGGCGAGAGATTCTCCGGCGACTGCGGGTCGTAGCGTTTGCCGGGCTTGTCCGCGGCAAAATCGTAAAGCGGCAGCGCCTCGTTCGGACCGACAAAGAGCGGCCAGCCGAAATTGCCGGCGGTCTGCGTGGCATTGATTTCCTCATAGCCGTCCGGAGTCACTCCCAGGGATGGCGGCAGGTTTGGGCCGACATCGCCGAAGTAGAGCGTGCCGGTCTTGTCGTCCACCGAGAGCCGGAACGGATTGCGCACGCCCATGGCGAACACCTCCGGCCTGCCGTCCTTGCCATCGGCGAAGAGATTGCCCGCGGGAATCGAGTAGCCGCCCTCCGGCCGCGGATGAATGCGCAGCACCTTGCCGCGCAGGTCGCGCGAGTTTGCGGCGGTGCGGAAGGCGTCCCAGTTCTTGCGGTCCGGCCGCGTGTCCTGCGGCAGGCCCGGGTCAAAGTGACAATTGTCACCCGTGCCGATGTAGAGATCGCCTTTCGCATCCAGCCACATCGCGCCGCCCATGTGAAAGACGTGCTCGGTATCGTAGGGCCAGGAAAGCAGCTCCAACTCGGACTCCGCCGGCATTTTTCCGTCTTTCACCGTAAACCGGCTCACGCGCATCGTCCCCTGTTTCGCGGCCGGACAAAACTGCACATACAAATGTCCGCTTCGCTCAAAATCACGCGCGGCGGCCAGGCCGAGCAGCCCGAGTTCGCCCTTCGCATACGCCGGCACCTGCCCCAGCTTGCTGACCGCGCCCGACTTCGCGTCCCAGCGTTTCACTCCGCCCCAGTATTCGACAAAGAGCACGTCACCACCGGGTAGCACCTCCAGTTGGATCGCATCGCGCGCCGCTTTCACGAGCACTTCCTTTTCGAAGCGGTTCGGATCGACCGGCTCGGCGGCCGGTAGCACGGCCGGCGATGCGAGCCACAGGGAGAGAAGAAGCCGCGGACAACCCGGGCGGAAACGGAAAAAGGAGCGGTGGGTTTTCATTTTTCGATTCGGATTCTATCGTCCGGATTTCGAGCGACGGACGGGGTTGGGGTAGATGGGCCTGGGGTCGAAGACAGGGCGGATCAGGCGTAGGCGCGAGCCACCTGACGCTGCGTGCCCAAGCCGTCGATGCCCAGTTCAACCACATCGCCGGGCTGCAAGAAAATCGGCTGCGGCTTGAGTCCCAGGCCGACCCCGGGCGGCGTGCCCGTGCTGATCACATCGCCGGGCAGGAGCGTCATGAATTGGCTGATATAGCTGACCAGCTGTCGCACGCCGAAAATCATCTGCGCCGTCGTGCTGTGCTGGCGCCTCACGCCGTTGACGCTGAGCCAGAGCTTGAGCGCCTGCGGGTCGGCCACTTCATCGCGCGTGGCCAGGAACGGCCCGAGCGGCGCAAAAGTGTCGCAGCTTTTTCCCTTCACCCACTGGCCGCCGCGCTCGAGCTGCCACTCGCGCTCGCTGTAGTCGTTGTGCAGCGCATACCCGGCCACATGCTGCATCGCGTCCGCCTCGCTCACGTAGCTCGCACGCCGGCCAATGATGACGGCCAGCTCCACTTCCCAGTCCGTCTTCTTCGAGCCGCGCGGGATGACGACCGCATCGTTCGGCCCGGCAATGGACGTGGTGCTCTTGAAAAAGAGAATCGGCTCGGGCGGGATCGGCATCCCGGACTCCTTCGCGTGGTCCGCGTAGTTCAGCCCCACGCACACGATTTTGCTCGGGCGCGCGAGGCACGGCCCGAGGTGCACATCCGGAGTGATCACCGGGGCGGAAGCGGCGTTCGCCTGCGCCCAGGCGGCCAGCCGCGCCAGGCCGTCGCTGCCGAAGAAAGCTTCGTCGTAGTCCGAGCCGAAGCCCGAGGCATCGATGCGCCGGCCATCGCTGAGCTGGAGGCCGGGAGTTTCAAGACCGGGCGCGCCGGTGCGGATGAGTTTCATGGGGAGGAAGGGGGCGAAACAGAGGGAAAGAGGTTAGAGGTCATACCAGTGATCCGGCCGCGTCAACACCCGGAATCTCGCTGGTGTCGGGAGAAAAGGCGACGAGCCGTTCGGCCGAAAAGTCACCGCCGTGGTGGAGCGACGGAGAGTTGCCGGCTGGGGTTGATGAAGATCCCCGCGAGTGCGGCGGTGGCGTAGACGGTGCCGATCAACTGGAGCGGCAGCTGCCACTTGCCGGCCGCGCCGGAACGTTCGACCAGCCACGCGAGCACGATGGGCGAGAGCATGCCGCCGACCTGGCCCATGGTGTTCATCGTCGCGCTGACAAGGCCCGAGTGCTCGGAACTGATTTCGATGCACGTCGCCCACGAGGCCGCCAGGGCGAACATCGAGGCGCCACCCGCCACGGCGAGGAGCACGGCCGACGCGTGCGGATTGTCGGTCGCCTGCGTGGCGGCAAACATCGCGGTCGCCGCGACGGCGTAGGCCGCGCCGCCCACGAGGGCGCGGCCGAGGCGCAGGCCCAGCTTGCGCGCGAGCCAGTCGGTCGTGACGCCGCCGAGCAGATCGGCCGGCACGGCGAAAACCTAGGCGAGCGTGAACGCGCTGAAGACGTAGCTCATCTGCTTCATGTCGAGCCCGAGATCGCGACGGATGTCGGGCGCGAGCACGCCGATGCACGCGCGGTCGAGATAGGTGACGACGGCGAGGGCGACGCAGAAACCCACGACCCCGAAGCGGGCGCGGGTGGGTTTGAGCGGCGCGGCCGTGGGGCTCGGGGCGGGGGAATTCATCGGAGTTAACGCGCAACCGCCTCCACGCCGGGGTATTCGTTGCAGAGGTAGTGGATGCGCGGCGCGTCCTCCACGATGACCGGGTAGCGCACGAGATCCGCGAAGAAGAAATTATCCTTCATGTCGTCGCACACACTCGAGACTTCGCTGCTGACACTGTAGCCGACGCCGTCGATACGGTAGCCGGTGCCCTCTTCGCCCCAAAATTGGTGGATGGTCCGCGGCGGGATGCAGAGGCTCTCGCCCGGCGTCAGCCGCACCGTCTCGCCGCTGGCGATCGTGCGCCGGCAACCGTCCACGACGAGGTCGAGGGTTCCCTTGGCGGGCCGATCCTCGGCGTCGGTGCGGGTGAGTTGCACGCAGATGTTTCCGCCGCCGCGGTTGATGATGTCCTCGCGCTTGGTCCGGTGGAAGTGCGCCGGCGCGCGCTGGCCCTCGGGGTCGAGGATGAGTTTTTCGGCGTAACTCTTCGGATAGCGCGGATCGCGGATATGGCCGTTGCGCAGCGTGAACAGCGTGCGGCCAATCCGCGGGAAATCCTTGCTCCCGAAATCGGTGACATCCCAACCCAACGCGCAATCGCGCACCTCGTCGTATTCGGGCCCCTTCCCCTCCCAGTCCTTGATGGTCCACGCCGCGAACAGCGGGAGGGAGACCTAGAAGTGGCGAAAGACGATTCTCGCCGTGGCGATGCTCGCTTCGACGCGAGCGCGATTGAGCAGTTGCAGGGACATGAGTTGGGAGAGATTGTGACCGGTGAGGTGTGGCGCTAATGAATCGTGCGATCACCAGCCGACCGAGGTGGAGAAGCGGAAGCCGAACGGCTTGCTGGTGCCGAATTCGGCGGAGTAGAGCTCATCCGTGATGTTGTAAAGGTTCAGCTGCAGGCGGACCCGGTGTTGGTCGCGCCAACGAAAGGAGTAGGTCGCGAACAGATCGGCCTGATGATAGCCGCTGGTATAGGCGCGATTGAGGGGATTGTTGTTGGGGGCGGTGAGGAAATACTGGTCGTCCCGCACGACGGTGACGGCGCCGCCAAGCGAGAGCCGGTCGTTGAAGGTATGGCGGCCGAGCAGGACGAACTTGTTCGCGGGCGTGCCGGCGAGTTCCTGTCCCACCTGCAGGGGCAACTGCCGGTTGCGCTTCACGAACGAGTCGAGGTGCACAAAGCTCAGGTTGACCGACAAGGCGGAGGTCAGGTTCGCGCTCGCCTCGAGCTCGTATCCCTCCACCTGATTTTCGCCGGACTGCTCCTGCCAGGTGAGGTTCGTGCCGTCCGGCTGGCGCTCCGTCACCGTGACGATGAAATTGGTCTGGGCCACCCGGAAGGCACCCGCGGAGAGCTGGAGGCGCTGCCGGGGCAGATTGAGCCGGAAGCCGATGTCACCGCCGTTGCCGGAAAGGGGTTGGGCCAGGGAGACGTTTTGAGCCCGGTCGGTGACCAGGGCGGCTTGGGGCCGAAAGGTGGTGCCGTCGTTCACGTAAGCGGAGAGATTCCTCGTGAATTTGAAGACCGCGCCGAGCGAGTGGGTGGTCTGGGGTTGATCGGCCTTGGCGGTGGTCAACCCGGTGCGGGAGATCTGGCGGAATTGTTTGTTGTTCGCCTTGGCCTCGTCGCGACGGACGCTGCCGGTGAAAACAAGCCGGTCGCCGAAGAGTTTGATGTGATTGATCCAATAGTAGCCCGGTCCCTGCACAGTGTTGGTGAAATTGCCCAAGGGCACGGTAAAGGTCGACCGGGGTGGCGTGGCCTGCTTCAGACTCCATCCGGCGCCCGGATTGAGCACGTTGGCGACGACGGGCTGCACCCGGAGCGTGGGCCCAAGCAGGACGGCGTTTTCCGCGGCAGTGGGGCCAAAAATCCAGTTGCTGCGCCAACGGTCGTAGTAAAACACCTCCTGATTGTAGTCGGCGCCAAGCACGGTCTTCCAGCTGCCGCGGCTAAAGTCGAAATGGCCAAGGAGATTAATCTGCGCGGAGTCAGACGCGAGGTTGTCGAACATGAGCGCACCGCCATCCGCCGAAGCCAGGATGTCGCCCCGGACCGTGGGCGTCGCGACCGTTTGGCCGGTGACGGGATGGGGGGAAAGCGTGGTGCCGGCCTCGATGACCGGAGTATCGAACCAAATCGGCGTCAGGAGCGAATCGCGATCCATGTGGGTGCGCGCCGCCGCCGCGCGCAGCCACCACCGGGCGGAGAACTTGTGGCTGATTTCCGCCCCAAACGTGTTGGTGACGACGTCGGCGGATGAGTCCGGAGTTTGCGTGTTGCTGCGGCGGTGGAGGAGGCCGGATTTGATCAGGTCGGTGCCGAGGGATTGATAGCGGGCGGCCTGGCTCGCCTCATTCACTGGATGGCGCCTGCCGGCAAGGCCGTCGTAGGACAGTCGCGACGGCGAATCGGTGTGCCGATCGGATTGCGCCAGCGTGAGCTGGAGAGTGGTGTCAGGCGTGAACGCGTAGCGGAGACGGGCGTAGAATTCCCTGGTCTCGAACTTCGTGTAAACGTTGAAGGCCTCACCCGACTGGTAGCCGATCCCGAAACGCGCGGTGAGTTTTCCATCCGCCGCGAGCGGGCCGCCAAGGTCGAGCTGCGCAAATCGTTCGGCCCAGCTCCCGACGCCGGCGTTAAGGGAGACTTTCGCCTTCGCCAGCGCCGGCTTGTAGACGTAGTTGAGCGTGCCGCCCGGCTCCCCGATGCCGAAGAGATTTCCGGACGTGCCCTTCAAAATCTCCACCCGGTCAATGGCAATATTGGGCGTGACGAGCGAATTGAGAAAAAGACCGTCGGCATAGACCCGGACTGAAGACGTGCCGCGAATGCAGGGCCGGTTCTGGGATTTCGCGATGAAGTTCTCGACCGGATTGACGCCAGCGTTGAGGCGCAGGCCCTCGGTTTCGTTGAACGCCGCGAAGTCCCGCAGCAAGTCGGCGGAAAGAATGCTGAGGCTGAAGGGAAGGTCCTTGGTATCGACTGCCATCTTCAGCGCGCTGTTGGAGTCGGTGACGTTGTAGCCGGAATCAGAGGTGGAGCGCACTTCGAACGCCGAGAGCTTGACGGCTTCGTTGCGCGGATCGCCCGCCGGGGCGGTTTGAGCCGCGAGGGAGGCCATCGCCGCCAGGTTCAGGGCAAGCAGCAGGGCGCTGCGCAGGCGGAGAATCTTCGGGGGGGGGACGATGCATGTTGTTCGATTTCTAAGGTTTCAGTCGATTCGTGGAACCCGAGGCCGCCGGAAGCTTCGAGGGGAAACCTCCGGCGGCTCGGGAAGAGAACGGCACATTGAAGAAGACAAAAAGCCGGTAGTAGGGATAGAGGGTGTCGAGCGTCTCAGCCGCGTCGCCCACCACGATGAGTGCCTTGCCGTGGAATGGAGGAGTCATGGACTCGCAGCATAATCGGATTGGCAGTCGCCGTCACTGCACTCTTTAGTCAGGAAACCTCAGGTTTTTCGTCACCCCTTTTTATGGCCTCCCGCCGTCGGCGTCCTCCCCGCGTCGCGCTCCTGGTCGAAACCACGCGCACCTACACCCGCGAACTCCTCGCCGGAGTGCGGCGCTACGTCGCGGCGCACGGCCCTTGGTCGTGCTTCATCGAGCTGCGCGCGCTGGAGTCCGGCCCGCCGCCCTGGCTGAAGAACTGGGACGGCGACGGCATCCTCACGCGCACGTTCACGCAGGAAATGGCCGACGTGATCGCCGCGACAGGGCTCCCGGCCGTCGAGCTGCGCGCGACCTACCTGAAGAGCCCTCTCCCGTTTGTCGGCATGGACAACCGGCTGATCGGACAGATGGTCGCCGAGCATTTCTTCGACCGTGGCTACCGGAATTTTGCCGCCTACAGCCTGCACACCGAACGCTTCTTTGAGGAGCGCGTGCAGAATTTTGTCACGGCCGTGGAGCAGCGCGGCGGCGCTTGTTCGCTGCTGCCGGAGCCGATCTCCGATCGCGCGGCCGACTGGGAAAAGGGCCAGACCCGGCTGATCGCGTGGCTCTCCGCGTTGCCGAAGCCCGTGGGCATCTTTGCCGCCAACGACCAACTCGGCGTCCGCCTGCTCGATGCCTGCCAGCGCGCGGGCATCCCGGTGCCGGAAGAGGTCGCGGTGGTCGGCGCGGAAAACGAGGAGACCCTGTGCGCGTTCGCCAACCCGCCGCTGACCAGTGTGCGCTTCGACGGCGCGACGGTCGGTTTTGCCGCGGCGGAACTCCTTGCGCGCCTCATGCGCGGCGGTGCGCGGCCGAAGGGCGAGACATTGTTTCCGCCCAAGGGGATCGTGGTCCGCGCCTCTTCGGATGAATTCGTCATCACGGATCGCCTTGTCGCCCACGCCGCGCGGATCATTCGCGAGAACGCCGCTGCCGGGCTGAATGTTGACGACCTCTGCCGGAAATTGAATGCCTCGCGCAGCACCCTCGATCGCCGGATGAAGGCGGCGATCGGCCGCACCCCGAAGGAGGAGATTCTCCGCGTGCGCTTCCGCGAGGTGGAGCGCCTCCTCCGCGAGACCGAGCTGACGATCGACGTGATCGCCCAGCAGACGGGGTTTGCCTACAGCCACTACCTGCAGGCCGCGTTCAAGAGCGCCTACGGCCAGACGCCGGGCGAATTTCGCGGCAAGGAAGTGGCCTGAGCAACGGCGGGGCCGGCTCGCCGAGAGGCGACGGTGGTTCGGCGAGCACCTGCGGCGTGTTGCGGGGACAAGGGGGCCGTCAAAGATCGCATGATGAAAAACCTGAGGAACGGCACCGCATAACCGCAGTGACGGGATTTCCGGAAACGATACTATCGATGGCATTCGCCTAGCAGCCCGTCGGAGTCGGGCCCCCGTTGCCGGCAAAATTCCGGAAAATCACCCCCAAGCCTGATTTTCGAAGTCCGACGGGCTGCTAGGCCGGCAGATTGCGGACATAGTCACGCACGTGGCCGCAGATTTCGTCGAGTGCGGGTTTTCGCTCCCGGCAATAGGCAAAGACCGCCGCGAGTCGGGTTCCAGCATAGTCATGAGCCACTTCATTGCGCACCATCTTCATCTCCCGCAAGGTGGCGGCCGATGCGACAAAACCACGCTGTTCGGCCCCGTTGACGACATCCAGCAGGGTTCCAGGCGGCTTAAGTTCGACGCGATCGAGGCCCCGGAGGACCTTGTTGACCAAGAGATCGACCGTGCGCGCAAACCGACTCGTGAACGCTTCCGCGCTCTCCAACTGCGCTTCTGAGATCAGTTGCAGGTCACCGGGCAGGTTTCGCACCCGCTCGGCGGAGAAATCGAGATGCCTTCTCGCCGCCTCGAGCTCAACCAAAGCGTGATCCAGGAGACGGCGCGGTGTCTCGGGGTTCATAGCTTGATTCCCGTTTCCAGCGCCAAAGCGGCGATCGGCTCACGCAATTGTTCGCGGCCCCGCACGATGAGATCCAACCGTTGCCAGCCGATCCGATCAAGAAGGGCGGTGCGCAGCTGAAGTTCGTCCGGGAAGGTGATCTGCTCGGAGACCACCAATAGGTCGATGTCGCCACCGCGCGCCTCGTCATTCACCCGCGAGCCAAAAAGCCAGATCTCCGCCTGCGGGTCAGCCCGGCTGACCTCATCGCGGATGGCTTGGGCCGTTTCGGAGGTGAGTCGCATCGGCCCAACGTGCGTGGTGCAGGGCGCAGGGTCAAATCTCCAGTGGTGCCGCGTGGCGCTTGGCCAAATTCAAGTCGATAGCCTTCCGCTGGCCCGCGAGGCCCTGCATTGTAGTCATCACGCTCCGCGTGATGAACCCGCTCAGGCATCACGCGATGCGTGGTGACGACCTCTGCCGGAAATTGAATGCCTCACGCAGCACCCTCGATCGCCGGATGAAGGCTGCGATCGGCCGCACCCCGAAGGAGGAAATTCTCCGCGTGCGCTTCCGCGAGGTGGAGCGCCTCCTCCGCGAGACCGAGCTGACGATCGACGTGATCGCCCAGCAGACGGGGTTTGCCTACAGCCACTACCTGCAGGCCGCGTTCAAGAGCGCCTACGGGCTGACGCCGGGCGAATTTCGCGGCAAGGAAGTGGCCTGAGCAACGGCGGGCTGGCTGCGGCCGCTCAGGGACGGCCGCGTTCAGCCGAGCGTCTGCCGCATGAGTGGTGACGCGGGCAGCCGAGGTCGCATGACGAAAAACCTGAGGAACGGCGCCTCAAAACCGCAGTGACGGGACTGGCGGATGCGATACTATCACCCGCGGCCCGCCGACCCGAAAAATCTGCGGCCCCGCCCGTCAATCTCCCCCGCGAGCGACTGCCGTTCGCACCAACCCCTCCCACCTCCCCTCAGCACCCACCCACTCTGCCCTCCATGAAAACATCACCCTGCCACCACCAGAACCGTTCCATCGCGCTCGCCCTCGCGCTTGCCGCTGCTTGCTCCAGCACTCCGTCGCTTCTCGCCCAGGCCGTCGAGGCCAGAAAGCCCGACAAGGGCGAGGAGGCCATCAAACTTGAGGCGTTCAAGGTCACCGACACATCCGAATTGTCCGGCTACGGCGTCTCGTCGTTTTCCTCCGCCACGCGCCTCAAGACCCCGATCATCGACATCCCGCAGTCGGTCAGCGTGGTCACCTCGGCCCTGATGCGCGACATCGGCGCCTTCGACTACGCGCAGGCGGTCGCCTACATCCCCAACGTCAGCTATCGCCAGAACGTGAACGACGGCTCGGTCATCCGGGGATTTCCCGCCTTCAACGCCTACCGCAACGGGTTCAGGACGAGCGGCTACGTTTCCGACAATTTCGCCCTCGATCGGATCGAGATCGTCAAGGGCCCGGCCGCCGCGATCGCCGGCTCGTCCGAGTCGGGCGGTTTGGTGAATCGCATCACGAAGAAGCCGCTCGACAAGCAGGCCATCACGATCGGCGCGGCCGCCGGCAGCTACGGCATGTTCCGCGGCGAGTTGGACATGGGCGGGCCGATCACGGCCGACAGCAAGAAGCTCACCTACCGGCTGGTGACTGCCTACCAGACCGGCGGCGGCTGGCGCGACTTCGAGGACGGACTGCACAAGTTCGGCGTGAACCCCTCGGTGAACTGGCGCATTTCGGACAAGACCAATCTGCTCGTCGAGGCGGAGTATCTCGACGCGGTGACCACCAGCAACGAGGCAAACGTCTACCTCGCGTTCGTCCGTGATGGCACGAGCAATCCTCTCGATATCCGGGGCGGAGCGACCCCGAAGATCAGCCTCACGCCGCGCTGGGCCCCGCTCAAGCTCAACACCAACGACCGCAAGCTCGAGGGGCGCGTGCAGCGGGTCGAGAACCTCTTCCTGACGTTCACCCACGCCTTCACGGACAACCTCTCCTTCCGCCAGAACCTGATGCGGCAATGGACCGACATCGATACCCCGAAGGCCCGCCCGACCCACGTCCACTATATCGGAGCCGACGGCTATGTCTATCTGACCCGCCCAACCTATCAGCTGAGCTACGCCGCCCAGAATCTGCTGTCCGCGCAGGGTGACCTGGTCCTGAAATACAACGTGCTCGGCGGCACTCACCAGACGCTGGCCGGATACGAGGTGAATCGGACCCGGAGCGACAGCCAGACCTCTCAAGGATCGATCGGAGACCTGAACGTCTACCTGCCCAATAATGACATGCCGTTGGGCGCACCGGTGCTTCTCAGCAATCAGGTGACGCGGAACCGGTCGATCGGCTACTTTGCCAACCATCAGTCCAGATTTTGGAATGACCGCATCATCGTCACCGCCGGGCTGCGGCGGGATACCGCGGTCGGGCAAAAGCTGGAAGACCGGCGCAACAACCGCGCGGTTGTCTCGCCCGATCCCGCCAACATCGACAGCCCGATGTATGGGATCACGTTCAAGCCCACCCGGACGCTGGCACTCTATGCCGTGAAAAGCGAAGCGGGCGCGCCGACCTCGCAGGTTCCGGTCTTCGGCTCAATTGGATTGGCGGACCCGCGGCAGCAGTTCTTCTCCGCCACGCCCATCCGCATCAACGAGGAGTTTGGGATCAAGACCGAGTTGCTCAACGGCAAGGTGAGTGCCTCGCTCGCGCGTTTCGACATCCAGGCGCTGGACGCCGTGCTCGGTCAATTCGACCCCACGGCACCTGGCGGTGGGCGAAACTACCTCCAGGGCGGCAATCGCGCCAAAGGCTGGGAGTTGGAATTCTTCGGATCCCCGGTGGCCGGGATGACCCTGGTGGGCGGTTACTCCCTCATGGATACGTCCGTGGTCGATCCCACCACGAGCGTGAGGAGCCCTGAGTTGCCCGGCGTGCCACGCCACAAGGTGATGTCGTTCGTCTCGTATGACCTGCGGGGCAAACGCACCGACGGCTTCCGGATCAAGGGCGGCATGACCTATCAGACGAGCATTGTCGGACGAGTGTCCAACAACTACCGCATCGCGGGCGGCTTCGTCATCGACCTGGGCGCCGACTACACGTTCGGTCGTTGGAATCTCGCCTTCAACGTCAACAACGTCACCGACAAGCTTCTGCCCTCGTTCGGCATCGCACAGTCGAGCAACAACCTCTACCCGCCGCGCAACTTCCTGCTCTCGCTGCGCCGGCAACTGTAACCCGCCAAGGCCGCGCCCGACCGGCCGGTCGATGCTTCCGTTTCCACCGCGATGTGCCCGGCTGACTCCGCCTTCCTGAGCCGCCGGCGCTTCCTTCAAGGCGCCGTCAGCACCGCGCCCGCTCCCGCCGCGGCCATTCGGCTGGCCGGTGATTTCACCCGCTACACGTGGTCAGGTATCGATGTCGCGGGCCAGTTGCGGTCTCCGGCCACCACGATCCGAGACGGCCACGCCGAAGCCACACTCGATGAACCACTCCCCTCGTTGGGCTGCAATTTCCTACTGGGGCGAAGCACAACCTGAACGCATCGTTTTTATGAAACCATCACCTCACTCTGCCGGCATTCCTCGCCGTGACTTCCTGAAATCCTCCGGTCTCGTCGCGTTATCGACCGCCGTCACGCCGGCGGCGGTGGCTGCCGACGCCGCCAAGTCCTCCGACGCTCCGGGGGCGCCCGCGGCACCGTTTGCAGTGAAGCCGTTTGAGTCGGCGCCCGGCGACACGCTGGATCTTTCTCCGGCCAAATGGCTGTGGTATCCCGGCGACCGGATGCTGCCGAACACCTTTGTCCTGTTCCGCCGCGTCCTGCGGCTGAACGGGAAGCCGAAGAAAGCGACCGGCTGGATCATCGGCGACAGCCGCTACCTCCTCGAGGTAAACGGGCGGCGTATCCAGTGGGGCCCGGCGCCCAGCGACCCGCGCTGGGCGGAGGTGGACCCCATGGATCTCACCGCGGTGTTGACGGCGGGTGAGAACGCGATCGGGGCGACGGTGCTCTATTTCGGACAGGGAGACTCGACGTGCCCGATGGGGCGGGCGGGCTTTATCTTCAAGCTGGAGATCGAGCACGCCGACGGCCGGCGCGAAACCGTGGTTTCGGACAATACGTGGCGCTGCCACCTGTCGCAGGCGTGGAAACCGGGACAGCATCGCATGTTCTTCATGCGCGCCCTGCAGGAGGAGTTCGATGGCCGCCTGCACCCACACGGATGGAACGAGCAAGGCTTCGTGGAGAATGCCGACTGGCTGGAACCGTATTTGCCGCCGTGTCCGGCCAATCAGCCCATCTTCGCCGATCCGACCAACGAAGTGATGAACTGGATTCACGGCCCACGGAAGTTCATCTACGGCGCAGAGGCCCGTTCCAAGTTCGAGCTGCGCCCGCGCCTCATTCCCCTGATGCGCGAGACGTGGGTTTCGGCGGCGCCGCTGGTCGAGCAGCACCGCATCAAGTGGCGGCGGCCGATTGCCGAGTATTTTGCCGTGCGCCCGGCGAATGCCTACCAGGCTGAAGTCACGCGGGCGGCCCAGCCCGCCGGAGATAAGGCGTGGCGGCTCGAACTCGACCCCGAGCGCGGCACGACCCTGACCTTCGCGCTGCCGGAGCAATCCGTGGGCTGGCCGGGCATCACGATCGAGGCTCCCGCGGGCACGACACTGGAGATGATGCAGCTCGACGGGCATCAAGTGGGCGGTCCCGCGCTGTTGAACACGCATTATCACAAATGGGCGCGCTTCACCTGCCGGGAAGGGGTGAACCACTTCCGCTGGTTCGATTTTGACTGCTTCCGCTGGATGCAAATCCACCTGCATCCGGGACGCGGCACGGTCGTGGTGTCGAACCCCGGCATCCTGAAGCGCGAGTATCCCTGGCCGCACGAACCGCGCGTCGTCACCTCGGATGCCGTGGTGCAACGGGTCTTCGATGCCGCGACCAACACCCTGCGCAATGCCGCGCAGGAAACCTTCGTGGACGGCATGGCCCGGGAGCGAAACCAGTATTCCGGCGGAATGTCGCTGTGCCGGCACGCGATCTACGCGTTGGCGGGAGAGAAGCGACAGGTGGCGCGCTTTATCCGGAGCTTCAGCCAGGGCAGCACGGCCGAGGGCTACTTCATGGAGCCCTGGCCTTCGCATGACCGGCTCACTCGTTGGGGCCAGCGGGTGCTGGAGGCCACGCATTGCGGCGTGTGCCTCGATATGGGAGTTCGGTTCACCTTCGACTGCTGGGACTACTACCTCTACACGGGCGACCTCGCGCCGCTGCGCGAACCCTATCCGCGGCTGTTGCGCCAGGTGAACTACCTGCGCGGAAAAATGAATCCGGATGGTTTGCTGCCGGTGGATCAGGACGACTACGTGTTCCCGATTGTTTACGTGGGCTTCTCCGGTTGTTTCCCGCACCAGAGGGATCGGCAATGCGCCTTCAACCTTTTCTGGGCCGCCAGTCTCAGCCGGGCGATGGCCCCGATGTGCCGCGCCTTTGGTGAAACGAAACTCGCCGGCGAAATCGAGCGCCTCGGCGCACGCGTGCTAAAGGCCACCATCGCCCGCTTCTGGAGCAAGGAACACGGCGCCTTTGTGGACAATCTGCCCTGGTGGCGCGAAGACGGCGATGTGCACTATAGCGAAATGACCCTCGGCATCTCCGTGGAGTATGACCAGTGCCCGGGCGGCGCGATCGGGCGCAGCGTGGAACTGCTGGCAACGAAGCCCAAGAATTTAGGCGTCGACAACTCGACGGAACCGGTGGCGTGGGGCTGGTGGGCCCTGGCCAAAGGCGGTCGCCCCGACGTGGTCGTGAAGGAATTGCGCGAGGTCTATGGCGCCATGAACTCGGTGCGGCTCAACAATTCTATCGAGGAATTCTACGGCGGCAGCAAAAAACCCGACACGCCGAACAACTGGAGCCATGCCTGCTGCGCGCCGATCTACGTCGCCGTGATGAGCCTGGCCGGCATCCGCCTGCTGGAGCCGGCGTTCAAGCGCTACGAGATTCGCCCACAACTGGCCGACCTGCCCGACCTCGCGCTGACGGTGCACACCCCGCACGGCCCGATTGCGTTTTCCGGCAAGGGACCGCTCGGCGCCCGGACGCTTACCCTCACGCTGCCCCCGAACGCCGCCGGCGAACTCGTGGTGCATCGCGACGAGCAACTCGCGTTGAGGTTGATCGCCCCCGGCCGCTTCGCCCTCCCGGCCGGCCAGACCGTGAACCTCGAACTGAAACACACGTAACAACACCCCGGAGCACAGTCTATGAAACACACCCTCACCCTCCTCACCGCCCTGCTGCTCGCGCCGCTGGCTGCGTTGCGGGCTGCTGAGCCAAAGCCTGGCGCGAAACCGAATGTGATCGTCATCCTCGCCGACGATCTCGGTTGGGCGGATCTCTCTTGCTACGGCAGCACGTTTCACGAGTCGCCGAACCTCGACAAGCTCGCCACTCAGGGCATGCGCTTCACGCAGGCGTATTCGAGCAGTCCGTATTGCTCGCCTTCACGCGCGGCGATCATGACCGGGCGGCATCCGGCGCGGTTGAAGATCACCGATTACATCCCGAGCAATGGCAAGAGCGGCAAGTTTCTGCCCGCTGAGATGAGGTATGAGCTGCCGCTCGCGGAGGCGACCATCGCCGAGGTATTGCGCGATGCGGGTTACGCGACGTGGCATGTCGGCAAGTGGCACCTCGGAGACGTGGGATTCTATCCGCAGGACCAGGGCTTCCAGGTGAACATCGCCGGCAATCATAGCGGTGCGCCAAAGAGTTTCTTCTGGCCCTATGGCGACGATGAGGGCGTGAGCGTGGTGCGTCCGCTCGCGAGAGATCAGATGAAAGGCTACCACATGACTCCGATGCCGGGACTTCGTGCTGGCGGCAAAGAGGGCGAGCACCTCTGCGACCGCCTTACCAGCGAGGCAATCAAACTCATCGAAAAGCGCAAACCGGAGCAGCCTTTCTTCCTCTACCTGCCCTTCTACGACGTCCACACGCCCGTCATGGCGAAGCCGGAACTCGTCGAGAAATACAAGGCCAAAGCGGCGAAGATGCGACTGCCCGCCGTTGATGCCGTGCCCACCTATACCGAGGGTAATCCAATGCACGGTGCCTCGCCGAAGAAGCTGCCCGAGCAGCAGGTGAATCCGACCTACGCCGCGATGATCGAGACGATGGATACCAACGTCGGTCGGCTCTTGGCCCGTCTCGACGAACTCGGCATCGCCGACCACACGCTGATCCTTTTCACCAGCGATAACGGTGGCCACACCGTCACCAGCAATCGCCCGCTCCGTGGCGGCAAAGGCTGGCTCTACGAAGGCGGTGTGCGCGAACCATGGATCGTCAAATGGCCCGGCGTGACCAAGCCCGGCGGCACCTGCGACGTGCCAGTGATGAACACCGACATCCTGCCCACTGTGCTGGAAGCCTGCGGATTGCCCGCAAAACCAGACCTGCACAAAGATGGTGTCAGTTTCGCCTCGCTGCTCAAAGGCGAAACCAAACCCGTGCATGACGCCCTGTTCTGGCACTTCCCGCACTACGGCAATCACGGCAGCGGACCATGCAGCAGCGTGCGCGTGGGTGATTGGAAACTCATCGAGTGGCTGGAGGACGACAGCGCCGAGCTGTTCAACCTCGCTACCGATCTGTCCGAGAAAAACGACGTCGCCGCCCAGCATCCCGAAATCGTCCAGCAACTCCGCGAACGCCTCCACGCCTGGCGCAAGGAGACGGACGCGAACATGCCCAGGCCCAAGCAATGACCGCCCAAAGCAGGAAAAAGCGCACCCGTGCCCTCCAAACCCGATCCCCTGAACCGCCGCGACTTCATCAAGTCTTCCGGCCTTGCGGCGATCTCCGCCGCGGCGCTGGCCACGGGTGCTGCTTCCTCTCCTACTTCGGCCGCTGAAAAAGGCCTAACCCAGTTGGCTGAATCAAAACCCAAAAGCGCACCGGGCGTTCCCGAGCCGGTCGGGCCGACAAGGACCTTCCATGTGCTCGACTACTCCCGGCCGGGGAAGAACTGACGCCGGTGACACGGTGACTCGCCTCCAACTCGGGCCTGCGGATCAACCTCCTTAACGCGCATGACGAAAAACCTGAGGAACGGCGCCTCATAACCGCAGTGACGGGATTTCCGGAAACGATACTGTTGAGGGTATTCCGCGCTACGCGCTCGGATTCGATTTTCCCGTCCGCGCCATCCCTGCCAGACCCACTGCAAAACACCTCACCGCATCCCACCATGACATCCCGATATCCCCAACTGTCCGCCCTGCGCGCCGCCGCGGCGGCCGCACTCCTCCTCACCAGCGCATTCGCGCAGACGCCGAGCCCGGGCACGCCGGCGGCCTCGGATCCGACCAAATCACAGACGGTGACGCTCAGTCCCTTCGAGGTGACGGCCGACGCTTCCGACACCTATCAGGCGCTCAATACCTCGTCGCTCACGGGCACCAATCGCTCCCTGGACCGGCTGCCCATCACCGCCGAGATCTTCAACGCGCAGATGATGTCCGATCTCGCCACGTCCGACGTGACGGCGCTGTTGACCAAGCATTTCACCGGGATCGGTCTGCCGGACAACGGCACGTCGAACTCCGGGGGGCTGCAGAGCGGCGACGCCCTCAGCATGGGCGCGTTCACGTCGCGGGGACTTGGGACCAAGTTGTTTCGCAACGGGCACCTGTTCCTCGGCAATCTCGGCGAGGGTTACTCCTATGAGCGCATGGAGGTGATCCGCGGGCCCCAGTCGCTGCTCTTCGGGATTTCCCCGGCCGGTGCGATCATGAACGCCAACACCAAGCGCGCGACGATGGGTCAGAACAAGGGGAGCATCATGCTGCGAGCGGACGCCAACGGCACCCGCCGCTACGAACTCGACGCCAACCTCAGCGGCCGACTCGCCCAACGCCGCGTCGCGCTGCGCGTCGCCGCGTTCGATGCCGACACCAAGTTCTGGCGCGACTTCATCCACGCGGAGGGTCGCGGCGTCTATGCCCAGCTCGCGGCCGAGTTGTTGCCCGCGAGCCGGACCACGCTGCGCGTCACGTTTGAGGAGCGCAGCATGCTCTCGGTGCAGCCGAGGGCGCAGAGCCGCGTGACCGGCATCCCGACCATTGTGCCCAACAATACGCCGCTGTCGGTGCTGCTCGGGACCAAGAACCCCGCCCTGGCGCAAATCGCCGACGGCCGGCTCAGGTGGGAGAACATCGATACGTTTGCCGGCAACGCCCAATATCAGTTCCGCCGCGAGCGCTTCGATGAAATCGCCCTGAGTTCAAAGATCCTCCCCTGGCTGCATGGACAAGTGCAGGCCTACGAAGCCTACGCCTTCAACGACAACGCCAGCCCAAACAGTTTTCAAGAACTCCGGCCGCCACTGACCCTCAACAACCCCCTGAACGCCTGGGCCGTCGGCTACCTTCCCTCGGTGTTGCGCAACGAGGGGAGGTCCCGGGGCGTGCGCGGCTTGCTGACCGCCGACTTCCGCATCACGTCCAAGCTCAAGAACCAACTCGTGCTCAACTGGGAGAAAACCACGAACCCGTATAGCTCGAGCTTCGGCGCGCGCTGGTATCAGGTGGACGCCAGCGGCAACTTCGTGCGCAACCCGGCGCAGTTGAACAACACGGACGGCGGCCGGACCATCATGCCCGTCCAGTGGGTCGATGTGCTCGCCAACCCGGCGGGCCATGTGGTCGCGCGCCAGCGATCCTACACCGTCAATGGGATCACCTACGTGCGGGATTGGCAGAAATATCCGAATCCCGCGAATGCCACTCCGGATAATCCGCTCGGCTTCAATGCCGGTTCCGCGGGGGCGCTCTACTCGAAGGGCCACACGCCGGCCTATGCCGCCGTTTTGTATACCGATTGGTTCGGCGATCGGGTGTCGTCGATCATCGGCGTGCGGCACGACGAGTCCTACGTGACGGCCATCAGTCAAGGTCTGCGTTTCCAGGGCTCCGGCACCACGGGCAACGTCGGCGCGGTCTGGAAGTTCTCGGAGCCGGCGTCTTTCTATGTAGGGGCATCGTCGAACTTCAGCCCCTATCTGACCAACATCCGGCGCTGGGACGGGGTGCCCGCCCCCAGTGGGCGCGGTGAAAGCCTCGAGGCGGGATTCAAGGTCAACGCGCTGGAAGGGCGGGTCTCCGGCTCGATCACCGCCTTCGAGACCCGCGCGATCAACCTCACCACCGCGCTGAGCGCGGAAGTTCGCACCGTGACCGATCCGGCGGGAATCAACGGACGCTGGTATACGTTCCAGAGCCCGGTCTACACCTACAATCGCACCACCAAGGGCGTGGAGGTGACCTTGAGCGCGCGGCCGACGAAATTTTGGCGGACCATGTTCGGGTTTTCCCAGGCGAAGGGCGTCGAGGCCGACAACCTGACGCTGCCCTTCTTTTACAACGACGAGTTCCGCACCAACGCCCAGGGTCAGGTCCTGCTCGGTGACGGCACTCCGCTGCTCGTGCCGGTGAGCACGGCGACCCGCGTCGCGACGGACGGCAAAACTTATCCCGACGGGACCGCCGTCCAACCGCTGACGGTCGCGATCCTGCGGAGCGGCGACGCCAACGGCAATTACCGGGCCCAAATCGCGGCGGACAGCGGGTTGATTCAAAACGCCGGGGCGCTCGGGCTGACGGTGTCCGGCGTCGGCACCGGGCGCAACGGACTCCCGATCAGCCAGCATCAGCTCGGCTTTGTGCCGGTCGTGCCCGGCATTCAGGTGCGCAACGGCGGCGAGGCGACCTCCGGGTTCCCCCGGCACTCATTCACCGCCACCACCATGCACACGTTCTCCCAGCCGCGGCTCAAGGGGTTGAGTCTCGGGCTCAACGGCCGCGCCGACCTGAAGTTGCTGCGTTACTACTACAACAATGCCGCCAAGGGAAATCTCCGCACGGCCTACTACTGGGAGGACCAGATTGCGATCAACGCGATCGCCGGTTACGAGCTGCCGATCAGCCGCCGGATGAAGTGGCGCATGCAAATCAACGTGAACAACGTGTTCGACCGGCGGAGCGTGGAGCTCGCGCCCAACGTCGCCACCGGCGTGATCGACAACGCCATCCTGCGCAACGACCCGCGCACCTGGGTGTGGACGAACACCCTCAGCTTCTGAGCGCGCATGGATTGAACGTCCGCCGCGGCGCGCCCCGATCGTAATCGCGGGCGCGCCGGCCCCACGCGTGCGGGTGACAAGCGCGTAACACCCATGAAATACACCCTCACCTTCCTCACCGCCCTGCTGCTTGCGCCGCTGTCCGCACTACACGCCGCGCAATCTCCAAGCGCCCGCATCGTCATCGCCAGTCAGGCCGGCGCGAAGCTCGACAGCGATGTCAACAAGGGCGGCGGCACCGACGACACCGCGCTCATCCAGGGCATCCTCGACCGCGCGCCGAAGCTCGGTTCGCTGAGGCTCATCGTCGACGGCGCGATCCTCGTAAAGGGGCTCAAGGTCCACTCCAACACTACCATCGAGTGCCTGAGCAGCGATTGCGGCTTCTTCCTCGCGGATCACGTGGACCAGCCGATCATCCGGAACGCCGATCCCTCGGCCACGGAGCGCAAGAACCACAACCTCACGTTCCTCGGCGGCACCTATAACGGAAACTCTGCCAAGCAGACCCACATCACGCTGAATTCAAAACTGCCACCGGGGCAGAATTGGACCGTCGCTTTCGCCTTGTATGGCGTGGAGCAGGTCACGATGCGCGATCTAGCGATCGTGGACATGACCACCCTCGCCGTGCAGTTCTCAAACTGGCGGCGCGTCACCTGCGAGAACGTCTTCATTCACCTCAGCCAAAAGCCCGAGCCGCTCCAGTGTGGGATTCAGTTTCAAGGCCCGGGCCAGTTTCTCTCCATGAGAAATATCCACGGCAATCCCGGCGATGACATCATCGCGCTCAACGCCGACGACTACAATTGCGACTGGAACAAGCAGGGCGAGTTCACCGGCAATGACTTTTACGGTCCCAATGTCAGCTTTGGTCCCATCAGCGATGTGGACATTGACGGCGTGTTCATTGACGGGGGGCACAACGGTATCCGCATTCTCTCCCGCGTCTCGCGGGTGGATCGCGTCTCCATTCGCAATGTGCAGGGCACCTTCACCAAGTATGGCTTCTTCATCTCTCCGGCCTGGAGGCCCGGCGGAAATCTCGGCAAGATCACGTTTGAGAACATCGACCTGCGCCCGCTGGAGCCCGACTTCGGGCCGCTGCCCTTCGTGTTTTTGATCCAGGGCAACATCGAGCAACTCACGCTGCGCAACATCCACAGCCACCTGCCCGTGGACAGCCGGCCCGTGGTCTGGGTGCAGCCGAGTTCCGATATCGGCGTGCTGCACGTGGACGGGATGAGCCTCTACCAGAAAGACCCGCGCTCCGCCCAGACTCCCGTGATCCAAGTGGACGGGCACATCGACCTTCTCTCCGTGAACAACGTGACCCTCTTTCGCCCCAAGGAAATGCCCATCGCTGGTTCGCTGGTCCGCACCGATCCGGACAAAACCAAGTTGAAGAAATACTACAGTATCGGACGGAGCGTCCTCAATGCCTCCTATCCCTGGGCGGTCAACGGCCGCGGCTGGCCGGAAGCCCTTCAGAGTCTCGAACGCAAGCCGCAGATCAATCGCCTACATCTCTCGAATATCAGCGCCAGCCGGATCAAGAGCGTGCTCCAGCACGACATCGGCGAAATCGGGCAACTACAGCTCGATAACATCATGACCACCGAAGTGCCGAATCCGATCTCGGTCAGCGGCGCAGCGAAGATCGGAGAAATCTCATCCACGACGAAATAGGAAGATAGACCATGAAAAAGACCCTCACCCTCCTCACCGCCCTGCTGCTCGCGCCGCTGGCCGCGCTGCACGCCGCCGACAAACCCAACCTCGTCATTATCTTCACCGACGACATGGGCTATGCCGACATCGGCGCATACGGCTGCAAGGACATCCCCACACCCCATCTCGACCGGCTCGCCGCCGAGGGCACCAGGTTCACCAGCGCCTACACCGTCGCGCCCATTTGCGTGCCCTCGCGCATGGGCCTCATGAGCGGGAAATTCCCGGCCCGCTTTGGTGTGTTCAACAACGTGTATACGCCGGAGGAAAGCCAGCTCTGGATGCAGCAGACCACGCTGGCCGACGTTCTCAAAAAACAAGGCTATCGCACCGCCAATATCGGCAAATGGCACCTCAGCGGCCACAGCAGCGGGCACAGCGGCGATGACCTCGGCGGCTTCCTCTTCAAGCCGCCGCACGAGCGAGGCTTCGACGAGTTCGTCGGCATCACCGGCGGCATGCACACCTTTTGGAAAGGCACCGAACTGGCACGGCTGAAGGACGGGAAGTATGAGCGTTTCAAGTCGCCCGACTACCTCACCGACTTCTTCGGCACCGAAGCCTGCGAGTTCATCCAGCGGCAGAAAGACGGTCCCTTCTTCCTCTACCTCGCCTTCAACGCCCCGCACGCCCCGTTGCACGGTCTCGACGAAGACCAGGCCGCCATCGAGGCGAAGGACATCAGTCCCGATCGTCGCAAATATGCCGCCATGGTGCGCGCTGTGGACCGCAACGTCGGTCGCGTGATGGACAAGCTGCGAGAACTCGGACTTTCCGAGAATACGCTCGTTGTTTTTGCCAATGACAACGGCGGCGGCGGCAACAACGCCGCCATGCACACCCGTAACACCGCAATTAACATCCCATACCGCGGCCACAAGTTCGACGTGTGGGAAGGCGGGGTGCGCGTTCCTTTCATCATGAGATGGCCCGGCCAGGTGCCCGCCGGCCAAACCTTTGATGGCATCGTCAGCACGGTGGATGTGTTCCCGACCTTTGCCAAAGTGGCCAACGCCACTGTGCCCGGCAACCTCGACGGCGTGGATCTCATGCCTTACTTCAAGGGCGAAAAGACCGGCCACCCGCACGAAACCCTGTGCTGGCAACAGCAAGTCTGGATCAGACCGAACGAACGCAAACCCCACCCCGCCTATCCCGTGCCCGCCTACAACCTGGCCATCCGCAGCGGTAAATGGAAAGTCATCAAGCTCGACCAACCCTTCGACGGCACCGACGACTCCCGCGCTCAGGAACTCTACCCTAACAATGTCTACCCCAGCCAAGCTAGCGTCGATAAAATGCGTCCCGAAGACGCCCGCCCCTGGGAACTCTACGACCTGAGTCGCGACCCCGCCGAACTGAACGACCTCGCCACCGAGTTCCCTGAAAAGGTCAAGGAACTCAGCGCAGCCTTCTTCGCCTGGCAGAAACAGATGCCCAAGCCTGTGACGCCGCCCGCCGCGACCAAAACCGAAACCAAGCAGAAATAGACCAAGCCCTGAAACCCATCGGATGAAGTTCACCGTCATCCTTCACACGCTGCTACCAGCGAACCGACCATCAAAACCACGCGCACAATGAGAATCTTGATTGCAGCCTTAACCGTTACCGGAAGCGCCGCGCTCGCTGCGGACCCGTCCGCCGGGACTGCCACCAACCCGCCCACGCCCCATGGGGCAAAGAACGTCGTTGTCTTCGGCGAGCCGACTTCGTTTGCAGGCTGGCCTGCCAATAACGGCGCTTGGACGTGGGACGGTGGAAAAGAAATCCTCGTTGGCTTCACCAAAGGACCGTTTGTGGGGGCCAGCAAAAGGGGTCACGTCGCAAGTCTTGACAGACACCTCGAATCGATCGGAAAGACATGACCGGGCAGTGAAGAAATAGGTTATTGCGACTTGTCAAGACTTGCGACGTGACCCCTTTGGTATGCCCCGACGTGACCCCTTTGGTATGCCCTTCAGCCAAGGCGGCGGGCCGGACTCCAGCGCGCGCAGCTCGATGAATCACGACCAAGGGCCGTGCGCCGCAACGTAGCGCCGCACTCCGGCGAGGAGTTCGCGGGTGTAGGTGCGCGTGGTTTCGACCAGGAGCGCGACGCGGGGAGGACGCAGACGGCGGGAAGCCATGAAAAAAGGGGTGACGAAAAACCTGAGGTTTCCTGACTAAGGAGTGTAGTGACGGCGACTGCCAATCCTATTATGCTGCGAGTCCATGACTACTCCATTCCACAGCAAGGCACTCATCGTGGTGGGCGACGCGGCTGAGAAAACCCCTCCCGGATCCAATCCCCCTGAAAATCCAGTTTCCTATCAGCGGGCATCCAGAACGACTGCAACCCCCTCAAAAATAAAAATGATCCTCATCGCCTTTCGGCCACGCAGCGCCCTGCTGCTTTCCCTGAACCTGGCCGCGATGGCCTCTCTCGCGGCTCAAACCGCCCCGGCGAGCAACGCGCGCAACGAAGCCGTCGTGCTTTCGCCGTTTGAAGTGCGCTCCACGTCTGATTCCGGCTATACCGTGACCGACTCCAACAGCGCCCTGAAAATCGCCGTCGACACCAAGGATCTGCCTTTCAGTCTCAGCGTCCTGTCGGCTGATTTGCTCCGGGATTTCGCCGCTATGAATGAAATCGAGGCGCTCCGGTTGAACGCGGGGGTCAACCCCACGGAAAATTTCATCAGCAAGTCGCAGAACCGCCCGTTCATCCGCGGCACGTCCTCGGTGCGGGTCTATGCGGACGGCCTCTTCATGAACTCGCTGCAGACGCCCGGCATCGCCATTGACCGCGTCGAAATTCTGAAAGGCACCTCCGGCTCGCTGTTCGGCCTGGGTGAGCCGGGTGGCACGCTCAACTACGTCTTCAAGCCCGCCCTCGCCAAGGCCAGGGGTTCGGTCACCGCCGGAATCGGGAGCTGGGGCGAGAGGTTTTCCGACGTGGACTTCGGTGGGCCGGTTTCCAGCGATAGCAAGCTCACTTCCCGCGTTGCGCTCAGATACCAATCGGGCGACGCCTACAACGAATACACAGGTTTTGAAACCCGGGAACTCTACGCCCGCCTGCGCTACGCGTTTCGGCCCAATACGACGCTCCAACTGACGCTGGCGCACTCCGATCGCCACACCGACGCACCAGCGTATATGCGCTGGGACGGATTTGCCGGTCGGCGCAATCCCAACAACGAGGCCAACCAGTCGGCGCTTTTTCAGACGCTCGGAACCGATCCGGTCTCGTCCGGACTACTGAATCGCCGGAGCAACACGAACACGCCCGAGTCCTTCTCCGATGTCGTCACCACGGCGTTCTCCGCCGACTTCAACCACAAGTTCTCCAGTCGCTGGTGGCTGCGGGCCTCCGCATCGCGCACCCACATGGATCGGGATTCCATGATCACCTCGAAGTTCGTCACCACGCCGGTCCTGGCCGCCGGCTCGACGCTCGCGCCATCGGCGACGACGGGACAGCCGGTGACAACCCCGACCATCGTCGGTGACTTGCTTGCATCACCGGATGGCCAGCTGGGCCTGGACAACCTCGCGTCTGATTCGGTGCAGATCAACTTGCTCGGTCACTTTGATTTTCGCGCCGGCTCGTGGCAGACGGTGCTGGGTTCGGACTACAACCAGGAGGTCTTCTACGGAGACCGCTGGCGCAGCAGTTGGTGGTGGACGGCCAACGCGGCGCAACGCGCCGCCCAGCTGCCCGCCGCCCAACGAATCCAGGCGGTGGTGGCCAATGTCCTCAAACCCGGCGCCGGATGGAATCTGACCCAGGCCACGCCCCCGCGGTCGACCTTCACGGTGCCGGATGGGAACTTCACCAATACCACCCAGGGAATGGGCTACTACTGGATCAACCACGTGAAACTTTTCGACGACCGCTTGATTTTCACGGGCAGTGGCCGGCGCGACGAACCCGAGTTGATCAACAAGCAATTCTTCCAGGTGTCGCGCACCGGGGCCACGGTGGGGCAGGCGAATCAGTTCAAGTCGACCTACTCGGTCGGCGCGGTTTACAATCTCAACAAGCAGTTCTCCATCTATGCGAACGATGGGACGACGTTTCGTCCTCAGGTGACCCTGCTCCGAGATCGCAATCAGCAGCCCTTTCTCGCCGGACCGATCGAGGGTGGAGGCGGCGATGTGGGATTCCGTCTCGACCTGCCGAAGCAGCGCCTGCGCCTTTCTGCCGGGCTCTTTCGCGTGCGCCAGTCGAATCTCGTCGTCAACGTGTCCGAATTCCAACCCGCCACGGGCACAACCCTGACGTGGCAGGAACAGTCGGGGGAAAATCAGGTGAAGGGCTATGAATTCGAGGTGAGCGCGAATCTTGGTTCAGCACTCTCCTTAAATCTCAGCTACGCCCACCTCGATTCATCCGTTAAGAGCAATAAATCATTACCGCTGACGGTGGGCCAGGAGCTGGCGCAAACTCCGGATAACTCCGCGGTGCTGCTCGTCCGCTACTCGATCCGGAACGGATTCTCGTTGGGCGGATCTGTCACCGTCGTTCGGGACGACCGGATCTTCATCAGCGCACCCAACAACAACCCGCTCGCCCGCACTTATGTCAGTAACCGCGCCTTCGGCGACGTCTTCGCCACCTACTCGTGGCGCCTGCGTGGTTCCTATTCGCTTCGCACTCAACTTAACGTCTACAACGTGACCGACAAGCTCTACGCCTCAGAATTCGGTCTGAGCAAGCCCATCGGCTACCGTTTCTCGACCTCACTCAGCTGGTAGTCGCGCCGCAAAGGCGAAGCCCTCGACCTGCGCGACCTTTCGATTCCCGGCACCACCAAGGCCGTTCAGCAGGCCGGTGAGGCGAAGCTCGGCACACGTTCACCCGCTTCGAAGAACGAGAAGTAAGCCGTGAAACCCGCGATCCCGCTCCTCACCGCCCTGCTGCTCGGCGGGATTTCATCCCCGCTCGCACAGGGTGCACCTGTTTTCGAACGGCACGCCTTTCCTCTCTCGCAGGGCGTCTGGGGCGTGGCGGCGATGGATGTGAATGCCGATGGCAAGCTCGACCTCGTCGCCGCGGGCGAGACGAAGGTGTGGGCGATCATCGCGCCGGACTGGCGCGTGGTGGAGATCGCTGACACGCGCGGCGGTCGGACGATCCATGCCGTCGCGCTCGATGCCGATGGCGACATGGATGCCGCCGGATGCTCCTTCAGCGCGAAAGTGGTGCGCTGGTGGGAAAATCTCGGCGGCGGAAAATTCACCGCGCACGACATCGACACGACGAACGACCAGCAGGCCTACGACCTGAAGATCGTCGATCTCGACGGCGACGGAGCCAAAGACATCCTTCTCGCAGGCCGCCAATCCAACAACGCCGTCTGGTATCGCCAGCGGCCCGTGCCACTCAGCGAGATGGCTACTTTCCGAAAACTTTTCGGCAAATGAGCGCGCGATGGGCGACGACTTGGTAGCCGGCCACCATTCGCACCCACGCCGAACCAGAACGCCATGCCCGGTTTCTCCGTCTCTACGCTGAGAGCGAGGTGGCGTTGCCCACGTTTGTGCGGTCGCTGCCACCCCCGCGGAAGCTGGCATAGTAGCCGCCGACGAGTTCGGCCCCAAAGCCGCCGTGGACAAAGTCCACAGCCACGACCTGCGCGCCACCTGGCTGCACCTCCTCAGCGTGGACCACGAGGAACTCACCTGCTGCTTACCCCGGCGACCAACGCTACGCCCTCAGCGACAAAGGCCAATGCTTACGGGCGGTTGGAATAATGTGTCCTTTACAGAAGGACACTTTGAGCCGATTGTTTCCGCCCTGAAAGGATACCTATGAGAGAACCGATCCGACAGAAACTTGCCGATGCCGTGCAGTCGGCGCTGCCCGCGATCACCCGGCGGGACATTTGCCTGCCGGCGGTGCCGGGAAAAACGCATGCGGTGATCGGGATGCGCCGCGCCGGCAAGACCTGCTTCCTCCACCAGCTCCAGCGTGAGCGGATGGAGCTGGGTGCGCCGCGCGAGACCCAGGTCTATTTCAACTTCGATGATGAACGCCTCGCGGGCATGGAGGCGGCACAACTGCATTGGGTGCTGGAAGAGTATTTTCTCCGTTTTCCGCAGCATCGCGACCGGCGGAAGGTGACGTTCTATTTCGATGAAATCCAGGTCGTGCCGGGCTGGGAAAGTTTTGTGCGTCGCCTCATGGATTCGGAGAAGGTGGACGTCATGGTCAGCGGCTCCTCGGCCAAGATGCTCAGCCGTGAGATCGCCACCGCGCTGCGGGGACGGGCGATGGAGACGCTCGTGCATCCGTTCAGTTTTCGCGAGTGCTTGCGGCATCAGAACGCGGAACCGGAGGGCGACCCGGCCTTTTTGCCCAAGGCGAAACGCTCGGCGGTGGAGAAGCGTTTTGCGGAGTTTCTGCTCAACGGCGGCTTTCCAGAGGCGCAGGGTCTGGCGACCCAGGACCGGTTGCCGCTGCTCCAAGGCTACGTGGACTCCGTCATCCTCCGGGACGTGGTGGAGCGTCACGGCGTCACAAATGTGGTCGCGCTGCGCCGCCTCACACGGCAACTGCTGGGCGCGGCGGCGGGTCTGTTCAGCATGCACCGTTTTTTTACCGATCAGAAATCGCAGGGTATCGCCGTGTCGAAGGATGGGCTTCATGCCATGCTCGGGCACTTGGAGGATGCGTTCATGATCCGACTGGTGCCGCTGCACACGGCCAGCGAGCGCCAGCGCCAGGCGAACCCGCGCAAAGCCTACCCGGTGGATGCGGGTCTCATCGCCGCGTTTGATCGCACGGGCCGGCCAAACACGGGACATGCTTTGGAAACGGCGGTGCTCGTCGAACTGGAGCGCCGCAAATGCGAGCGTGCGTATGTGCGCACCAGCAGTGGCTATGAGGTGGATTTCCTCGCCACACCGCCCGTCGGCAAGCCGGCGCTGATCCAGGTCTGTGCAGACATGAGCGATGCGGAGACGCGGGCGCGCGAGTTCCGAGCCATGCAGGAGGCGATGGCGGAGCACAAAAAACTCCCGGGCCTGTTGCTCACCGCAGGCTCCACCGGGGTGAGTCAGGCCCAGGCCGAAGCACCGAAAGGCGTCACCGTGCGTCCGGCCTGGGAATGGATGCTGGAAGGCGGTGGGGGCGTGAGAGGGCTGACGAAAAACCTGAGTTTCTCCGGCACAATATCGAACAGTAAATTGACTCAAGACCGCGTAAGATGAGGAATGCCACTCTATCTTGCGGAGATCTGAATCTGCTGGAAATCACCCATGATGCCGACGCGGGACTAAACGCACCTACGTATCCCAAAAATCGAACAACGATGATGCATCGACGACACTTCCTCCAAACCCTCGGCGCCACGGCGCTGAGTTTCCCGTGGTTCTCTCCGCTGGCTCTGCGCGGCGCCGAGGCCAAGGCGGCGCCGCGCCGGCTGGTCTGCATCGGGCTGGATTTCGGGCTGCGGCCGGAATCGTTTTTCCCGGCGAGCCAAGGACCCGGGCTGGAACTCACGCCGCTGCTGAAGCCGCTGGCGCACTGGCGGGAGAAGATGACGGTCTTTTCCCAGCTGGATCACCCGAGCGTGCAAGGCGGCCACTACGGCGTGCATGCGTTTCTCAGCGGCGTGCGCCGCGAGCAGGCGGGCAGCTTCGCGGATGGCTGCGTGTCGCTGGACCAGCTGGTGGAGGAGCATTGCGGCGGCTTGACGCGGTTTCCCTCGCTCTGCTTTGGCGTGGGCGGCGGTGATGCCATCTCGTGGACGCGCTCCGGCATCGCGGTGCCGAAACTGGAGGACCCCGGGGCGGCGTTCGACCTCCTCTTCAAACCACAGCGCGGGGTCGCCACGGCCGCCAAGCGCGCGGCGCTGGCCGAGAATGAATCCGTCCTCTCGCTCATCGCGCGGGATGCCAAGCGCCTGGCCCCGCAGCTGGATCGCTGGGATCGCGAAAAGATCGACGAGTTCATGGGCGCGATGCGCGACTTCGAGCGGGCCAACGCCACGAATATCGCCTGGCTGGACAAGCCGCTGCCGGTGACCGCCGGCCCGAAACCCACGTGGTCCAATGACGGCTGCATGGACAAGGTGCGGGCGAACTTCGATCTCGCTGCGCTGGCGCTGCAGGCCGATGCCACGCGCATCATCACGCTGAACATCGGCGGTGGTTTGCCGGTCACGAAAATTGCCGGCATCAATCGCGGCTACCACGATCTCTCGCACAGCGGCCAGGATACCGAGAAGCTGCGGCAACTGCACGTCGTCGAGTCCGCGCTGATGGGTGAGTTGGACCATTTTCTCGGCCGGCTTGCCGCGATGAAGGACATCGGCGGCGGCAGCGTGCTCGATCACACCGCGGTCGTCTTCGGCAGCGGCATGGGCAACGCCAGTTCCCACGCCAATACCAACCTGCCCGTGCTGCTGGCCGGCGGCGGGTTCCGCCACGGTCGCCACCTGTTTTTTCCCAAGCAGAACCGGCAGCAGACGCCGATGTGCAACCTCTTCGTCACGCTCCTCCAGCAGATGGGTGTCGAGCGCGACCGCTTCGGCACGAGCAACGGCAACCTGAACCAACTGCTCGTCTAATATGCGCCTGTCGTTGCTCGCCGGCCTCATCGGCCTCGGTCTCCCCAGTGCACTCCCCGCGGCCGATCTGGCGGCGGCGAAAGCGCAGACGTTTCTCGATCGCTACTGCCTCGGCTGCCACGACGACGTCGAGCGCAAGGGCGACCGTCGGCTGGACGACCTGCCTTTCCGGATCGGCACCGACCTCGCGATCGCGGAACGCTGGCAGGAGGTGATGCACCAACTCCAACTTGGCGAGATGCCGCCGGCGAAGAAGCAGCAACCGACCGACGAGGAGCGCCGCGCCCTGCTCGCCTGGATCGAGGGGCAGCTCACCGAGGCGCATGCCGCCGCCCGGTCCCGGGGCGGGCGGGTGGTGCATCGCCGCCTGAACCGCGCGGAGTATCTGCACACCGTGCAGGACCTCTTCGGGTTCGCGGGCGACTTCGACCCCACCGGCCGCTTTCCGGGCGATGAGGAGCTGGAAGGCTTTCGCAATATCGGTTCCGCGTTGCGCACCTCGCGGCATCATCTGGAACAGTATCTGCAGGCCGCCGATGCGGTGCTCGATCACGCTTACGACCTCGCGGAAGTGAACGGCAAGCCCGAGGCCCGGCAATGGCGGGACAACCCGGACGCCGGCGCCGGACTCAACGCCACCACCCAGGGCGCCTTCGGGCTGGGCGTCATCAGCGCCGAGAAAGCGCAAGGCCCCGCCTACATCCACCTCAGCCAAGGCCTGCGAAATCGGGAGCTCATTTACGACGGAAAGCTCTTCCTTGGCCGGCTGGGCACCGCCGGTGTGCCCCATTCCGGCTGGTATGAGATCGAAGTCGAGGCCACCGCCGCGAACCGGCATCACCCGTATGGCCAGGATCTGATGCTGGGAGGCGCGGAAAAATACTACGAGGGCCTGAAGTCCTACTACGACGAATCGCAGCCCATGCAGCTCGGCATCGGCCGGCAAGGCGAGTCGATGAAAATAGGAGGCAACAGCTGGCGGCTCCTCCCGGCCAACATCGTCCACACCACCGAGCTGCCCGACGGGCGCTACACGACCGTGCGCGCCCGCATCTGGCTGGATCGCGGCACCCAGCCTTATCTCTCCTGGATCGACGGCCCGCCGAAAGGCACGCGCGGCCAGTTCATCTCCACCAAGCTCTACAAATACGACCCCAGCGTGCCGCAGATCGAAAAACACGTCTGGGAGAACCTCGCCCTGCGAGCCGAGCGCGACCAACTCTACCAGCACCTCTACCAAGGCCCCGAAATCCGCCTGCGCTACTGGCAGGTCACCGGCCCGCTGCGCGACGACCCACCGCACCCCGCCCGGTCGCTGCTGTTTGCAAAGATCGCGCCCGATGAAATACAAATCGAGCCCGCCCGACTCCACACCGAGTTGCAAGGCCTCGCCAGCCGCCTGTTTCGTCGCGAGGTAAAGGGTGAGGACCTCGCCCCCTACGTGAGCGCCGTGCAGGAGCGTCTCGATGGCAAGACCCGCTACGCCGACGCCGCGCGGCCTGTCTTCAAAGTCCTGGTTTGCTCTTCGGAGTTCTTGTTTCTCTCCGAGCCGGAAACCGACGCGAAGACGATCACCCCGCGACAACTCGCCACGCGCCTCGCCTACTTCCTCACCGCCGGTCCGCCCGATGAATCGCTCCGTTCGCTCGCCGCCAATGGCCCGCTCGATCCCGCCGCCATCCGCCGTGAAACCGACCGCCTGCTCGATTCGCCGCGCGGCGACCGCTTCCTGCGCCTCTTCACCGAGCAGTGGCTCGGCTTGAACAAGCTCGGCACCATGCCGCCAGCGAAAGAAACTTTTCCCGCCTATCACATCGACCGTCTCGAACCCGCGATGAAGGAGGAAACCTGGCGCTTCATCGCCGAACTCGTCCGCGCCGACCGACCCGTCACCGCGCTCGTCGATGCCGACTTCACCTATCTCAATGCCGGCCTCGCGCGGCTCTACGAACTGCCCGACGTCCGCGGCGACGCCCTGCAACGCTTGCGCCTGCCCGCCGATTCAGCGCGGCGCGGGTTGCTCGGCCAGGCCAGCATCCTCACTGTCACCGCCAACGGCGTCGAGACCTCCCCCGTAACGCGCGGCGTCTGGTTGCTCGAAAAAATCTTCGGCACACCGCCCAGCCCGCCGCCGCCCGACGTGCCGCCGATCGAGCCCGACATCCGCGGCGCCACCACCATCCGTCAGCAACTGGAGAAACATCGCAACGTCCAGGCCTGTGCCGACTGCCACGCCAGGATCGATCCCCTCGGCTACGCGCTCGAAGCCTACGATCCCATCGGCCACTTCCGCCGCACCTATCCGAACGGCGCCGCCATCGACACCACCGGCGAGTATCGCGGCCAGCCCGTCAGCAGTCCCGCCGACATCCGCGCCTACCTCGTGCAGCACCCCGGCCTCCTCGCGCACAACCTCGCGCACCGCCTCCTTACCTACGCGCTGGGCCGCCCGCTCGGTTTCGCCGACCAGCCCGCCCTCCGCCGCCTGCAGACCGATTGGAAAGCGAAAAACCACACCCTCCGCGAACTCATCCACCTCGTCGCCGCCTCCGAGCTGATGCGACAGCCGTAGGGCCCGTGTCACTTCATCGCGAAACCCATCCCCGTTTTCTCCGCGCCCGGCTGCTTGCGCCGCCGGCCACGCTCCACGCGGCAGACTCACCCCTTCCCATCTGGCCGCAGGGCGCGCCGTTGGCCCGCCGGCGCCACTGAAAAAGATGCCCCGACGCTGACACCCTGTTTGCCAGCGAAACCTCCCGGCGCGGCAATGCTCCTCTTGCCCGGCGGCAGCTACGGCAGATCCCGTGAAACCGGCCACGCCTCGCCCTTGCGACCATCCCCGAGAAAGCGGGGGTTGATATCCGCCGTCGCCCGCTCACACTGCTGCCCATGACTGAAATCATCTTCGAGGTTCGCGAGGACGACGCGGACGGCGGCTACACCGCCGCGGCGCTCGGCGTCGGCATCCACACCCAAGGCGAGACGCTCGACGAGTTGCGGGCCAACGTGAAAGAGGCGGTCGATTGCTACTTCGACGAGACGATGGCAGCGCCGAAAATGATCCGGCTCCACTTCGTCCGCGACGAGGTGATGGCGCGATGAAGCTGCCGCGCGACCTGTCCGGCCCGGAGCTGGTCAAGGCGCTGCGCGTTCTCGGTTATGTGGTGGACCGGCAGAAGGGTTCGCATGTGCGAGTCACAACTCAACAGGGCGGCGAACATCACGAGGTGGCTCCAAACCATCACCCAATCAAGGTCGGCACCCTGTCCGGAATCCTCAAGGATATCGCCACGCACCACGATCTCACGGTCGAGAATCTTATCCGCAAGCTTGGCCTGTAAAGCCGTCCTAGTCGACCGGCTCATGGTCGCGATCCCCTGCGTTCGACTCCGTCGTTTGGGTTGCCCTACGATGATTGGCAAAAAAATTATGCCCAGGCCACTACACACCCTCCGCGAACTCATCCACCTCGTCACGGCCTCCGCGCTGATGCGGCAGCCGTAGGGGCGGTGCCGCGACCTCGTGAAACGCGGCCTCACCTGTGACGTGCTGCGGTGACATGGGGCGGTCAAAGATCGCGTGAAGAAAAACCTGAGGAACGGCGCCGCATAACCGCAGTGACGGGATTTCCGGAAACGATACTATCGAGGGAATTCGCCTAGTTCCCATTCCGACCCGTCCGCCACCATGACACCCCTCCCTCCGCTCCGTCGCTTCCTTCGTTTCCTATTCGTCGCGCTGGTCGCTGGCGCCGGCGTGCTGCTCGCGCAGACTCAGTCACCGAGCGACTCCGGTCAAATCTCCGGGCAGGTGAGCAACGCCGCGACGCGGGCGCTGCTCGAGGGTGCGGTGGTCGAAATCCCCGCGCTCGGCGTGCGCACGCTGACCGACTCGTTGGGTCGCTTCCGGATCGAGCAGCTCCCGGCGGGCAACCATGCCGTGATCGTGACTTATACCGGGCTGAACCGCGAGGAGCGCCGGATCGCGGTCGCGGCCGGGCAGCAAGCGTCGGCGGCGTTTGAGCTCGGCTCCGATATTTATCGCTTGGACAAGTTCAGCGTGGTCGGCGAGCGGGAGGGCAATGCCGCCGCGCTCACGGCCCAGCGCAACGCGGCCAGCGTGAAGAGCGTCGTCGCGCTCGACGCCTACGGCAACCTCTCCAACAGCGAGGCCGGCGAGCTGCTCATCCGGCTGCCGGGCATCGCCGGCTCCCTCAACGGCGAGGGCGTCGTGAGCGAGGTGATGGTCCGCGGCACCAATCATACGCTCAACTCCGTCACGATCGACGGCAACAAGATGGCCAGCTCCGGCGGCATGAACCGGAATTTCCGCACCAACAGCATCCCCGGCGCGTTTTTCGACACGATCGAGGTCACCAAGGCGGCGACGCCCGACATGGATGCGGACTCGCTCGGCGGGAACATCAACATGAAGACCCGCTCGCCGCTCAGCATGAAGGAAAAGCGCCGGATGATCTACCGCTTCGGCGCCAAGTGGGCCCCGCCGTTCTACGACCACAACCCCGCGACGCGGAACCACTCGATCCACCCGATGACGTCCTTCAGCTACCAGGAGGCCTTCGACGCCTTCGGCGGCGATCGGAACCTGGGCGTGACCTTCAGCATGTTCTACAGCGAGAACGCGGTGTCCGCGATCCAGATGACGCAGGACTACGCCTTCGTCACCACGAGCCCCGCCTACGTGTGGGACTACCGCTCGGCGGACATCTACAACAACCGCATGAACAAGAGCGCGACCTTGAAGATCGACTACCGTTTCAGCCCGACCTTCCGCGTCTTTCTCAACGGCATCTACAACGACGCGCACGAGCGCTCGTTCGAGTATCTGCGGACGCGCGCCTTCACGTCGCGCACCGTTGCCGCGCTCGACGCCGCCGGCCAGCCCACGGGCACCAACGCCATCCTCCCGGACTTCACCAGCAAGATCACGCGCGTGCGCGCAGTGCCGGCGTCGACCTTCGAGCTGCAGACCGACGGCAACCGCTTCGAGGATTCGCAGCGTCAACTGCACGCCGGCGCGGAGCACACCTACGCGCGCCTCCTGATCGATTACGATGCCGCCTATTCGGAGAGCATCGTGCGGCAGAACGACGGGCACAACAGCCCGAAGGTTGGCTCCGGCGGTTTCTTCCGCACCTGGCTGACGGGCGTAGGCTGGACCCTCGACAAGACCGGCGACGAGATGCGACCGCGGTTCACGCAGACGGGCGGGCCGAGCATCTCCGACCTGCGGAACTACACGAACAGCGAACTCAACAAGCGCGACAACGAGCGCAACGGCACGCTCGAGAGCGTGTCGGCCAACGCCAAATACTTCCTCGATGCGCGCCGGATGAGCTACCTCAAGGCCGGGGCGCGCTTCCGCCGCCAGACGGCGGAGGAAGTCGGCGGCGACCGACGCTGGCAATATGCGGGGCCCGACGGGGTCCTCGGGGTCAATCCCGCGACCGGCCTCCGGGACGACGATTTGAGCATCTTTCAGTTCAATGGGGTGAAGACCACCGAAAGCCTGCGCAACGGCCCGATCCCCTACACGCACGTCGGCTACGTGGCCGAGCACGTGAAGAAAAACCCGGCGCACTGGTTCGAGGACCGCTACTACGACGAGTCGCGGAAATACCTCGGCACGCGCCGCGTCGTCGAGGATGTGTCCTCCGCCTACCTGATGGGCGGCACGCGCTGGGGCCAACTGCGGGCCGTCGGCGGGCTGCGTTTCGAGGAGACGGAGGTGGCGGGGCGGGGCTTTGTGCGGGCGCGCACGCTCGCGACGGCCGCGGCGATCCCCGATCCGGCGGCGCGCGCGCGTTTCGATTACAACAATCCGCGGCGCATCACGGGCCGCTACAGCCACACGTTTCCCGGCGCCTACCTCACCTATAATTTCTCGCGCAACCTGCTCGCGCGCGCCAACTGGTCGAACAGCATCGGCCGACCGCCCTTCGCCAACCTCGTGCCGCGCGAGGATGTGAACGACCAGACGCAGACTCTCGTCGTGGGCAACCCGGCGCTGCAGCCGCAGTTCGCCGAGAACATCGACCTCACGCTCGAGTATTACTTCGAGCCGGTGGGCGCGTTTTCCGCGGGCGTGTTCCAGAAGAAACTGAAAGATTTCATCGTCTCGCTCGGCGGCGAGACGGTCCCCAACGGCCCCGACAACGGCTTCGGTGGCAGCTACGGCGGCTACAACCTGATCACCGACCGCAACGCCGGCACGGCGACGATCCAGGGCATCGAGCTCAGCTTCCAGCAACAGCTCACCTTCCTGCCCGGGACGCTGAAGCGGATGAGCTTCTTTGCGAACTACACGCGGCTCACCACCGAGGGCGACTATGGCACGACCGGACCGCGCACGACCAACCTGGTGCCGAACTTCGTGCCGACCACGGTCAATGCGGGCCTGACTTTCCCGTGGAAGAATTTCAGCGCGCGCCTGCTCGTGAATCACACGGGCGAATTCCTCGTGGGCTATTCGACCGACCGGTCGCGACTCCGCTACAAGATGGCGCGTACCGCGTGCAACGTGAACTTGAGCTATACCGTTTCGCCGAAGCTCCAGTTCTATTTTGATATCCAGAATATGTTCAACGCGCGGCAGGAGTGGTTCTACTTCGAGCGCAGCCGGACGCAGGCGGACTTCGACAACGGCGCGTTCGTGAACTTCGGGATCAGCGGCCGGTTTTGATCGACGCGACCGTCGCGGCCGGAGCCGGCCTTCCCCGGCTTGAATCAACTCACGTCGGCAACACCTCTCGCGGCGACGCCGGGCGGGGTGTCGAACCACTTCAGCGGCTGGCGCGTGATTTGCGGCCCTGCACGTAGAGCGACCATGTGCGGGTGTGCCGCCAGTTGAGTGAGGTATCCCGCCGCCACCCTTACCGCCGTTCGCGGTAATGCGAAGGCGTCACCCCCACACAGCGCACAAATGCCCGCGTAAACACATCGTTGCTCCGGTAGCCAACGCTCGCCGCGACGTGCTCCAGCTTGTTCCCGGTCGTCTCCAGCAATCCCTGTGCCTGGCGGATCCGCATATAGGTTACATGTTCCATCGGCGTTCGCCCAAACTCCCGTCGGCACAAACGCCGCAGATGCTCGGCACTCACATGGCAGCGCTGCGCCAGCGCACCCAGTTTCCAGTCGTAAGCCAGGTCGTTGGCCACCACGTCCCAGAGCTGCCCCACCCGCGAATCGCTGTGCCAGGGTCGGGCCGCGCGCAACGCCAGTCCGTGCAGCAGGCTGACCCAGTGATGCAGCTGTGCCGCGTCCCGTTCACCGTCCCATTCCCGGCGCAACCCCCGCAGCACGTGGCCGAAATCCTCCGCACCTGCACGCACGCACAGCGGAGACGACGCGCCCACGAGCGGACCCACCCACGAGGGTTCATCATAGCGCACCCACGCAAAGACCCACCGTTGGCCCGCCGACGCCACGAGTGCATTCAAGACCCGCGGCGGCGCGAGGCACATCATGCCGGGACCGATTTTCTGCCAACGTCCCTCCAGCAGCACACGCCCTTCGCCTGCCAGCGCCGCGAGGAAAAAACTGCCGGCCGGTTGCAAACGCACCCGACAATACGGCGCCTGCGCCTCTTCAATTCCCAGCCGAGCCATGTGCCGCACGGCCAACTCCGAACAGTCCTTCGCTTCCAAAACCCAACGGTGACTGCGCGCGCCATCGACCGTGGAGTCGGCCTGCAGGTTGGGCGGCTTGAACATCCCATCACATTGATTGGCGCGCCCCGAACTGACAAGCGGGCGCTCACACGATTCTCGTCCATCGCGAGGTGGAGAATCATCGTGAGTTGGTGTGAAGCCACGGCTTTCAACTGCGTCGTGGATGCGCGATCATGACTCGCGCTCCGCTTCTCTCTCCACCTCCGGTCTGGATCCCCACCATGCAAATGCCAACCTTATCCTGTCTTCGTTCGCTCCCCGTGGTCGTGCTGCTGACCGCCATGCTGCTCCAGCACGCGGCCAGTGCTGCGGCACCGCGCCCCAACATCATCGTCATTTTTACCGACGACCAGGGCTACGAGGACATCGGTGTTTTCGGATCCAAATCGATCAAGACGCCCAATCTGGATCGCATGGCTGCGGGCGGGTTGATGGTGAACAGCTTTTACGCGCAGCCGGTGTGTGGCGTCTCGCGTGCCGCTTTGATGACGGGCTCCTATCCCATCCGCGTCGGCGAGCCGGGAAACCTGAAGCGCCTGCACACGGTGCCCCATCCGCAGGAACTCACGATGGCCGAGGTGCTCAAGGCTGCCGGCTACGCCACCGCGATCCTCGGCAAGTGGCACCTCTGCCTCGCCGACCGATCCGCGCCGGGCGGCTACGATCCGGCCACGATGCCCAATGGCCAGGGCTTCGATTACTTCTATGGCACGCCGTTGTATAACGGCGCTCACGTGGCCGTGACCGACGCGCCGTTTCGCAGCCCGGTCTTTCGCAACCGCGAGGTCGTCGTGAAGGCCGTCGAGAATTGGGACTACATCACCGCCGATTACACGCGCGAGGCCATCACCTACATCACCGCGAACCGGGCGAAGCCGTTTTTCCTCTTCCTCTCCCACAACATGCCGCACATCCCGCTCGGCGCCTCGCCGGCGTTCAAGGGCAAATCCGCCGGCGGCCCCTATGGCGATGCGATCGAGGAGATCGACTGGTCCACCGGGGAGATTCTCCGGACGCTTCGCGAACTCGGCCTCGACGAGAAGACGCTCGTGATCTTCACCTCCGACAACGGACCTTGGATCGAAACCACGCATGCGATGAATCCCGCCGGCAAAGCGTTCATCCCCCGCGATCACTCGGGCCACGCCGGGCCGCTGCGCGGCTGGAAGATGTCCGCGTGGGAGGGCGGCTCGCGCGTCCCGTTCATCGCGCGCTGGCCCGGAAAAATTCCCGCCGGCGGGAGGAGCGACCAAATTCTCACCACGATGGATCTGCTGCCCACCTTCGCCGCGCTGGCCGGGGGCACGCTGCCCGCCTCGCTGCGGCTCGACGGTGTCGACGCCAGCGAATTTTTCCTCGGAAAATCCCCCCGCAATCCTCGCACCGAATACCTCTACTACACCGGCTGCCGGCTGACCGGCATCCGGCAACGGCAATGGAAGCTCGTCATTCCTCGCCCCGCGAATCCACCCGGCACCGGTTGGTGGGGCCGCCTGATCGAAGAGATCAGGGAGCCGCAGCTGTTTGATCTTCAGGCCGACCCCGGTGAAACGATCAACGTTGCCGCAACGCATCCAGACGTCATCGCCGCTCTCAACCAGCGGCTCCAGGCCGCTCGCACCGAGTTGGGCGACATCGATCGGACGGGCCAGGGCGCGCGATTCTTCGAGCCCGGTCCGCGCACGCTCCAGGTGCCCGTGAAAACTGCGTCGAAACTATGAGAAGCCCCGGGCGAGACGCCCGAGCCGGCACGCGGGACGCGTGCACTCCCCGGGCAGTTTCGTGCTCCCAACCACGCCGAAGGGGTATCGGACCAACAAGCATGAAATCTTCAGCGTCCGCGAAGCCGCCGTCCCGCACCGCAGTTTCGTTGGCTCCTCCCACCCGTTTTTCGTCAAGAATCACTATGAAAATCCACACTTCATTTCTCCGAGCGCAGGCCCTCCTCCGTCCAGCGGTCGCTTCACTGCTCGCCGTCCTCATCGTGTCGTTCGCCGGAGCCCAGCCAAACACCGGCCGCATCACCGGCGTCGTCACCAACACCGGCGGCGGCGCCTATCTCGAAGGAGCCACGGTCACGATCGACAATATCAACCGTGCTACGACGACTGACCGCCGCGGCGAATTCGACCTCGGCGCGATGGCTCCCGGCGAGTATTCGCTCCGCATCGCCTACACGGGCATGACTCCCGCCACCGCCCGCGTGACCGTGACCGCCGGGCAAGCGACGTCGGTCACCACCGCACTCAGCGAGGACGTGCTCATCATGGGCGCCTTCTCGGTCGTGACCAACCGCAACGCCGATGCCCTCGCCGTCACCGAACAGCGCCACGCGCCCAACGTGAAGAACGTCGTCGATATCGCGGCCTACGGCATGCTCAACAACGACAATCCCGCCGAGCTGCTCCAACTCCTCCCCGGCGTGCACGGTTCCATCTTCTTCAACGAAGCGGACCGCGTATCCATCCGTGGCATGGGTTCCTCGTTGAACAACATTCAGCTCGACGGCAACGCCTTCGCCACGCCCTCGATCAACGGCTCCACCAACGACCGCTCGTCAATTCTCTCCACGACCAACACCAACAACATCAAGTCCGCCGAGGTCATCAAAGCCATCACGCCGGACCGCGCGGCCGATGCGATCGGCGGCATGGTGAACCTGATCCAGCGCAGCGCCCTCGACTATCCTCAGTCGGCCGCGAACTTCGAATACCGCCTGGGCGGCCAGTTTGTGACCACGCGCAGCGGCTTCGACAATCGGGTCACTCCGAATCTGCAACTGACCTACCACGACACCTTCGGGGCCAGGCGCAACTGGGGCGTGTATGCCACCGCCGGCTTCAACAAGGAGACGACCAACCAACTCCGCTCGACGCAGAATATCGTCAACAACGCGACGTTCGGCCCGCTGCCCACGACCAATCAGAATTTCGAGAACGATCGCTTTCGCTACCGGAAGAATTGGTCGGTGACCCTCGACCACCGGCGCGGCAGCGCCCACGAGTTCGCGCTGAAATACAAGCACGACAACTGGACCGAATTTACCGAGACCGTCTTCACCACGCACTCCGGTGCGGTCACGGCGGCGAACTGGACGCCCGCGATGCGCGCCTATTCCACCGCCAACATGCAGATTGGCCACAACAGCGAGCATCCCTACACGCGCGCCGACTCACTCTCGTTTGAGGGCAGGCATCGCCTCGATCCGTGGGAGATCAACTACAGCGTGTTTCACTCCAAGGCCCGCCTCCGCAACATCCGCCGCGAGGGCGGCGACGCGGGCGTGATGAAATACGGCGGGCTCACCGCCACGTTGCTGACCGCGCTCCGCCCGTCCTACGTCATCGACTCCACCCGGGACATGCGCTTTCCCATCGCCCGGTTCACCAGCGCCAACCCCGACGCGCTCTACAATCCGGACAACTACACCCTCGCGGCCTCCCAGTTCTTCCAGTTGCGCGACGATATCCGCGAGGGCGCGCGCCTCGACATCAAACGCGAATTCGCGTGGACGCTGCCGACGAAGCTCAAGGCCGGCGTGAACCGGAACAACCAAAGCCGGCTCAACACGTTCGCGAACAACATGCGCAACTTCGTCGGCGAGGACGGCGTGGCCGGCGTGAATGCCGCCACCGGCCGGATCGACGACCGGCTCAGCCGCTTTGTGAACACCGGCCCGGCCATCTCCGGTTACAGCGACGCCGGCAACCGCCGTCCCTTCATGTTCAACTATGCCGACGTGAACGGGAGTTTCTTGCAGCAGCCCCAGCTCTGGATCGACGATGTCTATGGCAACGCCGTCCGCGCGCGTTCGACCAACTTCGACGTCGATGAAAGAGTCTCCGCCGGCTACGTCATGGCGGAGACGAACTGGAATAAATTCCAACTGCTCGGCGGCGTGCGTTGGGAAAAAACCAAGGTCACCGGGACCGGCGTGTTCACCAATCCGGTCCAGGCAACGGCCGCCCAGATCCCCGATCCGCTCCAGCGCGCCATTAACAACTACCGGAATGTCTCGCGCTCGAGCGAATATCGGAACGCGTTTCCGAGCGTGCATGCCCTCTATCGGTTCATGCCCAATCTTCAACTCCGCGCCAGCTACTCCACCGGCATCGGTCGTCCGGGCTTCGGCGCCATTGTGCCCAACACCACCGTCAACGACGACACTCGCGTCGTGACGACGAACAACTCCGGTCTGCGCCCGCAGTTCGCCGACAGCTACGACCTGAGTCTCGAATACTACACCGAGCCGGCGGGCCTCATCTCCTTTGGCCTGTTCCGCAAGGACATCGCCGACTACATTGTCGGCCAGATCGGCACCGTGCAGCCCGGGTTTCCGCTCGGCGACCAATACGTCGGCTATCAACTCAACTCCCAGGTCAACGGCGGCGACGCCAAGGTGCAGGGCGTCGAGTTCAACCTCGTGCGCCAGCTCAATTTCATCCCGCGTTCGATCGGACTCTTTACGTTCAAAGGCAACATCACCGTGCTGAGCGCGGAAGGCGATTTCGGGACCGGCTCGCGGCTGGGCACCGGCCAGGTTCCCGGCTTCATCCCCCGGGCGTGGAACATCGTCGGCGAGTACGCCAAGGGCCGATTCTACGCCCTCGCACGCTACAACCAGCAGGCGGCGTTTCCCGTCGGCACCACAGCCAATCCCGCGCTCGGCACCACCAACGCGCGCCGCGAAAAGGTCGATGTGAATTTCGGCTATCGCTGGCGCAAGTCCTACGAATTCTTCTTCGCAATCGACAACATCACCGAGCAGCCCGCTTTCCAGTTGCTCGGCGTCGGCGACCGGCAGTTCGCCAGCGCGGTCTGGGCCGGCTCGCGGCGATTCAACTTCGGCGTGCAGGGGAAATTCTGAATTCCGCCCCGACTCCATCCGGCGCCCCAGTGAAGGCCGGAGTTAACTCTTTTGGCTCGCCAGCGCCGGTAGGGCCCGCTCTCCGAGCGGGCCGCGGACCGTCCGGAGGTCGGTCCCTACCTCGGACAATCGCCTGAAAATGAGGAGACGTTGGCATCACACCCATGCAGCGCACATACGCCCGCGTAATCGATGTGGATAATCGTCGTGCGGTGGTGCTAGTCGCGGGCTTTCCATCGAATCGTGGATGCGCGACTAATCATTGCGCCTCGCCAATCTGCCGCCCCCTCGTGTGCCCGAGCCTTGCTGTTTTTAGGTCCCCCAACCCTCTCAGACCGCGCCGTCTCCCATGAATCATCCCCAGTCCACTGCCGTCATTCTCGCGCTTGCATCGGTATTCGCCCCCACATCCCGAGCCGCCGAAACTCCCGATGCGACGAAAAACGAAAAGCCAAAAGAGACCGTCATCGAACTGAGCCCGTTCACCGTTTCCGCCGGCACCGACCGCGGCTATCAGGCGACCAGCACCCTCGCGGGCTCCCGGCTCAACACCCCGCTCCGCGATGTCGGCGCACCGGTCTCGGTTTTGACCAGGGATTTTTTCACCGACATGGGCGCGACCGATGCGGCGTCCGTCCTCGCTTTCACGGCCAGCATGGAGGTGTCGGGCGTGCAGGGAAATTTTGCCGGCGGCGGCCTGACCGGAGGCGCGCAGCATTTCGACGTCACCGCCGAGCGCACGACCCCGCAGAGCAGCGGCCAGCGCGTGCGCGGCTTGGCGAGGGCCTCGATCACGCGCGGATTTTTCCTCACCGACATCCCCTTCGACAGCTTCAACACGGATCGCGTGACGATCAGCCGCGGGCCGAACGCCTTGCTCTTCGGCATCGGCGAGGTCGGCGGCATCATCGACAACAGCGTCAAGCCGGCGGAGACCTACGGAAATTTCGGTGAGGCCACCGTCCGCGCGGGCCTGCGCAGCTCGCATCGCGAGAACGTGGATTTCAATTTCGTCCTAGTGCCGAATCGCGTCGCGCTGCGAATCGCCGGACTTCAGGAGACGACCGAGTTCCAGCAGCGGCCGGCCTTTGAAGACGTTGATCGCCTTTACCTCGCGCTGAAGGCCGTCATTTTCGAGAACAAGCGCTCCGGAATCCTCGGGCCGCTCACCCTCAAGGCCAATGGCGAGTTTGGCCGGACCGTCGCCAACCCGCCCAATATCGTCCCGCCGCTGGATGGAATCACGCCGTGGTTTTCGGCGCCGCCTCATTCCGCCGCCGCCGTCCGGTCGCTCAACGATGGCGCGTTGCCCGCCCGGATCGCGTGGGTGGGCAACGGCGGCTACGTGCCGAAGCTCATCGTGGACAATCGCACGGGCCTGTTTACCGAGGCCAACATTCCCAACGCCGGGCTGACTCCGTGGTTCTTTCAACTGCCCGTGACCTACAATTCCCCCGGTGCCCAACGGGCGAGCGTCGGGCTTCCCGACGCTTCGATCGCCGGGGTGATCGGGCGCGTGCAATGGCAGCTGCTGAGTCCGACGGCGCCGCCCAACACGCGGCAAATCGACTTCCTCGGCGTCGCCCCGCTCGAGTTTCTCGGGCTCATGCCGGGCTACACGAGCCCGGTCGTCCAAGACCGGAGCATCCTCGACAACACCAAGCTCATGGTCGCCGGCGATGGCAGCCGGGTCCGCGAGAGCTTTGACGCCAAGAACGTGTCGCTCGATCAGTTGTTCGCCGGCGGGCGCGGCGGGATTCAATTCGCCTACGACCGGCAGCGGTATGAAAACAGGTCCCAGTTGGTGCACGCGGACACGCGCAGCAACATGCTCGTGGTGGACATCAACTCCTATCTGCCCGACCTCTCGCCGAATCCCAACGTGGGCCGCGCCTACGTCATGTCACAGGGCAATGGAGACGACATGGCCGAGCGCACCCGGACGACGAGGCGCGAGGCCGCGCAGGCGACGGCGTTTTACCGGCTCGATTTCACGGAAAAATCCGGCGTGGTGCGGTGGCTCGGCCGGCACACCCTGACCGGTTTCTGGGGCACGCAGGAGATCGACCGCAGCTACCTGTTTCGCAATCCGGTCTGGGTCGATGTCCCCGGGGCCAGCACGAACATCCTGGGCGCTCTCGCCGGCCCGCTCTTGAACGGAGGTCGCATGAAGGTTCTCCAAGTCAATTACCTCACGCCGTCGCTCCAGAATCTCACCGCGGCCAATCAGGTTCGCATCACCGACTACGTGACCAATCCCGTCCCGCGCAACGGCGACCGGTATCGCCAGGTTTACAGCCACTTTGGCGCGCCGCGGCTCAACTCGCAGAACCGCACGCCGACGTTTGTGGATGAATTCCAAGTTTACTACGCGCTCAACGACGGCGAGCACACCGTCCAGAAGATCGAGTCGAAAGTCGCGAGCTGGCAGACGGATTTCTGGAAGGGCCACGTGATCGCGATGCTCGGCGTGCGCCGCGACATCTCGCGGACGTTCTCGAGCCCGGGCGTCGCCCGGCTGGCCAATGGCGAGTGGGACTTCCGAAACATGGATATCGACTACGCCGCCCCCTCGACCAACAGCGGCAACACCGTCACCAAGAGTGTTGTCTTCCACGTGCCGAAGCCGTGGACGAAGATGCTGCCGGCCGACGTGAGCGGGCACTTCAGCGAATCCGGAAATTTCACGGCGGACATTTCCCGCAACGACATCAAGCGGAACCCGCTGGGCAATCCCGTGGGCCGCACCCGCGACTACGGCATCACGCTCGAGCTGCGCGACCGGGCGCTCTCGCTGCGCCTGAATCGTTTCGAGACCTCCAGCGACGCCGTGTCCGCCGCCGTCGGCGGCAACGCCCTCGCCGGCGGCGAGATCGTGACGATGCTGCAGCGGGCCTACGAAAACTCGCGCACGCTGACCATCCAGCAATACCTCGGCGCCCAGGGGCAGCCCGCCGGCGCGGTCTCGCGCTTTGCGTCGTATCAGCAAATCTACGATACGATCCTCAACTTCTCCCTCGCGAAGAGCCACGGCAACCGTTTCAACCTCGTGGACGGGGCGAACGGGCAGCCCTTCGGCGCGTGGCTGAATCCCGTCGAGCGGCCGACGATCACGAATTCCTTCACCGCGAAGGGTTATGAGGCGGAACTCGTCGGCCGCATCACGCCCGGTTGGAATGTGTCCCTTAACTTCTCCCAGCAGGAGACCGTGCAGTCCGACACCGCCCTCCTCGCTGCCGCGGTTGCCCGGCTGCATCGGCAGGAAGTCGCCGCGTCGGGGCTCAACGGCCTGCTCGATTCGGTGACGCGCACCGAGGCGTTCACCTACGAGTCCCGGTTTGTGGGCGGCCCGTTCAACGCGCTCACCGCCGTCCTCGCCCGGGATGGCGCCATCGCGGCCGAGCAGCGAAAATACCGCGTCAACCTCGTCTCCAACTATCGGTTCACCACGGGCCGACTCAGGGGTTTTCAATTTGGCGGGGCTTTCCGCGGGCAGAGCAAGGCGGCGGTCGGCTACCCCACGCTGAGCGCCACCGGCGGAGTCGTGATTCCCGATCTGAAACGGCCCTTCTACGACGACGCGCAGATCAACGGCGATGTGATGCTCGGCTATGAGCGCAAGTTGAACAACCGGATCGGGTGGAAGGTGCAGTTGAACGTGTTGAACCTCGTGCGAAACAAGGATTACATCCCGGTGATCATCAATCCCGACGGCCGCGTCACGGTCGTGCGCAATCCGAATCCCATCGATGCGTTTCTCTCGAACACCTTCACGTTCTGACCCGATCATGAGTTCCCTCGCCGCTGCGAAATTCCTTCCACGCTTGAGTCTTCCTCGCGCCGCCTTCGCCGCCGCCCTGTTCGGTCTTGTGCTAGTCACCAGCGTCGCCGCCCAACCGGGGCCTGCTCGCGCCGACAAGCCGAACGTCGTCCTCATATTTGCCGACGATCTCGGCTACGGCGATTTGGGTTCCTACGGAGGGAAGCGCATCCGCACTCCCAATTTGGACCGCCTCGCAGCCGAGGGCACGCGCTTCACCAGTTTTTACGCGCAGCCGGTGTGCGGGCCGTCGCGCGCCGCGCTCATGACGGGCTGCTATCCGCTCCGCGTGGCGAAACGGAAGAACGTGGTCGAACATCACCCGCGACTCCACACGCAGGAGATCACCATCGCCGAAATCCTGAAGACGCGCGGCTACGCCACGGCGGCTTACGGCAAGTGGGACCTCGCCGGGCATTCACAGACCGCCTACGAGCCCGACCTGCTCCCGCCACATCAGGGCTTCGACGAGTATTTTGGCACGCCCTCAAGCAACGACACCACGGTGAATCTGCTGCGCGGCACCAAGGTCGAGGAAACCGGCGCAGACATGTCCACGCTGACGCAGCGCTACACCGACGAGGCGATCAACTTCATCCGGCGCAGCAAGGATCGCCCGTTCTTTGTCTATCTCGCGCACTCGATGCCGCACACGCGCGTCGCCGCCACGCCGGCCTTCGCCGGCAAATCCGCCGCCGGCCTCTACGGCGACGCCGTCGAGGAACTCGATTCAAACGTGGGCCGGCTGTGGGAGGCGCTCCGCGCCGAGGGCATGGACCGCTCCACCTACATCATCTTCACCAGCGACAACGGCCCGTGGTATCTCGACCGGCCTCTCTCCGCGCCCGACGACGCCCGCACGCGGCTGCCGAATGGGCAGCTCCGGTATCCCTACAACCAACGCGATGAGCGCGGCGCGCATTTCGGCTCCGCCGGCCCCTTGCGCGGCGCCAAGGCCTCGAGCTGGGAGGGCGGCTTCCGCGTGCCGTGCATCGTGCGCGCGCCCGGTCGCGTGCCGGCCGGGGCGACGCGCCACGAGATGGCCTCCACGCTCGATCTCCTGCCCACCCTCGCGAAGCTGGCCGGCGCCGTCGCGCCGACGGACCGCATCATCGACGGCCGCGACATCAGCCCGCTTCTCCACGGCACCGCGGGGGCGACCAGTCCGACCGAGGCGTTTTATTATTACTGCCACACGCGGCTCGAGGCCGTGCGCGCGGGCCGGTGGAAACTGCATCTGTCGCGTCCGGAGGATGAGCGTTGGTCCGTCTTCGGCGCGCCGGCGGAGACCGCCGCGCTGGCCGAGCCGCTGCTCTTCGACCTCGAAGCCGACATCGGCGAACGAAACAACGTCGCCGCGAAAAACCCGCAGGTCGTGTCCCGGCTGCTCGCGATCGCCGAGAAAGCCCGCACCGACATCGGCGACTTCGATCGCGCCGGCGCCGGCGCGCGCTTCTTCGATCCCGAACCCCGCCGTCCGGATATTTCGAACGCGAAATCCTCCGCGCCTGCGAAGTAAGATATGAACCACCGCCAGCGTGGCGAATCGTGTAACCCGAGTGCGTGACACCGAGAGCCAGCGGGAGAGCGTGCACCGCGCTGGGTGGAAGCGACGGCCCGGCGGAGACCAACACCACTGCCGTGCCAGGCGCGACATAGGGCTTGTCTCCGGCGCGCGTTCGCAAAGGCCATCGGAGATGAAAGTCTGTATTTGATCGGGGCGCCGTGACACACGGGGCCGGGCCACAACGCCATCACGCCGACGAGCAGGAGCGCGATCTTTATCACGGCGGAGTCCGCCATACGAAATCCGCCTTCGGTGACCTCGCGCATCCGCCCGGTGGCGGCGCCGATGATCACAGCCAGGGTCACGAGGGCGAGCCAGAGGTAGTTCAGCATCGGGGGAGAGGGGGTCGATGATGCGAACCGGTGGGCGTGGGGCCAGCGCAAAGGCGGCGCGGTGGGCGGAGTGGGCAATCGACCAACGCCAGTCCACCGGGGTCAGGCGGTCCGATCTTCGTTCGCGTTCGATTTGAGTCGGCCGAGAACAGAACACGACGAGTGTCTATTTCTGGGAAACGTCGAACATCCAATAGCTGCCGACTCGGTCCGGCTCCACTGCTCATGCGGTAAACTTCGGACGAAAAAATCCGAGTGCTCCCTTGCACGGGCGAAAAGCCAAGGGACGGGCGTCGGTCAACACCCAGCCCCAACTCGACGGGTCTTTCCATTCCGACCCGTGGCGGCGTTCGCAGGCGACGATTTCAGCCACGCCGACGATGCCCCCGGTCTTGAAAGAGCCGGGTAGCTCGATGTCGGCACGGGCGCTCAGTTCCTTTAAGGAGTCCGCGAAAAGCAGCCCTTCGTTTAACGAGGCGTGGATCAGCACTTGCCCTCGGTAGAGAGTGCGGCGCGACCGATTTTCGATATCCTTGATTCCGTTCACCACCAACCAGGCGTAGGGCTGCCGTATGGCGAGCGCAGGCAGGGCTTGGAGGGCGGGAGTCCAGCGGGCGGATGGCGGGATTTCGATGCTGGTCGGGCTGGGCATGTAGGAAAATCAGGTCTAGACGGGGAGTTTCATGCCCTGACGGTAGATTTCGGCAAAAGCGGCTTCCGGCACTCTAACGGGCGAAGTGAAGTTGTTGCGGATGCCCAACGCCTTGGCTTGGGCACCGGGAAACGATTGATCGAAAAGCTCGGTGTCGGCGAAGCGCAGTGCGATGATCTCTTTCGTTGGGTCGCCGCCTGCCATCGCCAGAATATCGCGCCACTCAAAAACTCCGAGACGGCGAAATTCGCCGAACAAGGCCTTGGCCGATCCCCGGCGCGCTTCCAAGAGACGAGAGCACGCTCGGATGGATTGCGATCCGGCTTGGTCGCGGTCTTTGGAAACATACCAAAGCAAACGCCCGGTCGCGCCCTCCATAGCCGAGAGTGCCAAACAGCCCAAGCGAAGCATCGAACACGGGCGCGCTGCCGAAAGCGGCCAGCGCGGCCTCGATTTGCTTCAGGAGTTCGGGATTAGAGGGCATACGCGAGAAAGAGGATGGGGCGAAGGGATTCGGACATGCTGCCGGAAAATAGCGAGTAGCGGGTAGTGAGGAGCGAGTAGATCGGAATGTCGGCGGGGACGGATTCGTCACCCGCTGGGTGCCGAATTACGGGCTCTGGCGTGACACTGATGGGCGCGACGGATTCCGCACCCAGTGGGCGTGGTTTTGCTGTGGTGGGCGCAGCGGCGGAGCAGGCTCTTTTTTGGCATGAGCGGCGAGAGAGTATCGAATGGCGGGTGGTGAGGTGCGAGAAGACGAGAGGCTTATTGCAGCCGCTGGGTAATGCTCGATTGGAGCAGGGTGCGCATTTGGGTGATGGCGATTTCGTTAAGCATGCGCAGTCGTTCGGGTGCGGGCAGGCCTTGGCGGATAAGCACGGAGTTTAGGCTTTCGAGGTTGGCGAGGACGACCAGTTGCTCCAAGGGGGCGTGATCGCGCACGTTGCCCTCGGCGTCGGGGTGAGCGTCGCGCCACTGCTTCGCGGTCTGGCCGAACAGGGCGACGTTGAGCAAATCTGCCTCCTCGGCGTAAACGAAGGAGGCCTGGGCTTTGGTGATGGCGGGCGGGATGAGGGTATCGCGGATAGCGTCTGTATGGATGCGATAGTTGATCTTGGACAGGGTGCGCTGGAGGTTCCAATCGAGCTTCAGGCGGTCGTTTTCGTCGGCCTTGAGGCGGCGGAACTCTTTGACCAAGTATATCTTAAATTCGGGACTGATCCACATGCCGAATTCAAAGGCGATGTCGGGGTGGGCATAGGTGCCGCCGTAGCGTCCGGTGGAGGCTTGCAGCCCGATGGCTTGGGTCTTCTCAACCCATTCCTTGACGCTGATCTTGTAGCTGTTGAGACCGGCCTGACTTTTAATTAGGGCGAATTCGCCATAATTAAACCGGGGATTGAAGACGGATTCCCAGATGCCGAGGAACTCGATGGTGTTCCGATTGCGCAGCCAGTCGGAAATGAAGAAATCACCGTCCTTGGCCCGCAGCATATCGGTGAGGGAGATGTAATCGACACCGTCTCTCGCGAGCACGGTGATGGCGGTGCCTTTGACGTCGAGGGAGGTGCGTTTGGCTTTGCTCATGGGAAACGTGGACGGATCAGGCGGGTGTAGTGGTGCTGTCGTGGAGCACGAGCCAAGTCACGAGATCGAAGGCGGCTTCGTCCTCCTGCGGCTGCTCCTCGACCAAGGGGATGACGAAGTCGCGACGGCCTTGGAGGCCGGAGGCGAGCTTCTGCTGGAAGGTGGCGGTGATCGACTGGACGGCGGAGCCGATGAGACGCGACTGCTGGCTCATGTCGGCGCCGTTGTCGGTCTGGCGGTCGAAGAGGCGGCAGAGTTCGATGTAGGGTTCGTCGTGGCCGAGAGCGAGGCTGCGGAAGAGGTTGAGCACGGTCTTGGCCTGGGTGAAGGCGAGGCGCACCTCGCCCGTGGCGAGCACGTAAACCAGATAGTGGGGCGCGAGGGGATTGATGCGCTCACCCTGCGGGGTGGCGGTATGGGCTTTTTGCCGGAGGCAGTAGATGACGCCGGGGCGCGCGAGGGGGATATCGGCGGCGGGTGGGACGACTGCATAAAGGCCGAGAGGCGCGCGCTCCAACTCAGCCCGGTGGGCCTGCAGGAAGTTGATCAAATCCTGGCGGAATTCATCGAGGGAGAAGTCGGCCAGGGAAACGGATTCGTCGAGGTCTTCGAGATCGAGCACCTCGTCCTTGAGGCGCTTGAGCTGGCGGTCGCGGAAGAGCAGATCGTCTTTGATGAGGTCTTCGAGCTGAGTCGTATCGAGGAGGTTGTCGGTCTGGGTGGCGGCGAGATCGACGAGGGCCATGCGGGCCTCGACTCGGTGTTTAACGCCGAGGTAGCGGTCGAGGTCATCGTCACGGAGCACGTAGGCTGCGCCATTCTTGTGATCGGGATCGATGGCCTTGATGAAGGCGGCCTCGCCGAAGAGGAGGCGTATTTTTCCGAGGTTATCGAGGTGGGCCTTTAGTTTGTCGTGGGCGAAGACCGTGAAATAGGCGGTGACGATGTCGAGGGCGGCGCCGGCCTTAAGTTCCGCACGAAGAAAGTCGCCGACGGTGCCACGGCGGTGGTTGTCGCGAATGCCTGAAAAAGCATGCTGCCCGGAAGAAGACATCTCAGGTGAGGGATCGGCCGATTTTTGATGAATGAAGTATTCCTCGTTATTGGTTACCTTCAATGAGTTCTAACGAGGAGCACACGGCAAGACACGAGAAGGGCAAATCATGAACACCGACTGCCGGGAAGCCCGACATCGTAATCAGTGCTTCGCCTGTTTGTGGAGAGAAGCGACTCCGGTCACGGCTTCCGCCGGAACGGATGGAGGGGGGCAATCCACGGGGTCAGCCCGCTGATCGCTGATCGAAATGGAGCTGATCTCCATATGGGTGTTCCGCCCTCCGTCCGCGCCCATGTGTCTCTCGGGCGGTAGCGATCAATGGGTTGAACCCGTTGTCCGCCCTCAATGTTGGTCGCGCCGATGTCCTTTAGTCCCTTACCGGTGAAATCCTGCGCAAAATGCGCAAGAATTTTGATAGAGCGGCCGCCAAGCGGCCGCGGGCTGCAAGGTCGGGATGATGAGGTGTTCGGTCAATTTCCGCGCCACGATGAGGGCACGGCGGGCGAGGCTGGTGAGATAGTAGCGATAGGTGTGACCGACGCGGCGAATGAGACCATGCAGACGGAGGCGTTTGAGAATCCGGCCGATTTGGCCGGGGGTTTTCTGCGGGAGGAGGCGGCGCAGGCGCCGGCCGCTGAGGCCATTGAGTGCGAACTCGCCGCGGAGCAGCGCGAGGATGACGGACAGGTCTTCCGTGAGGAAGAAGTTAAAGCCGCGCCAACTGCGGTCGCGCTGATCGTGAGCGGTGCGGCTGATATGATCCAAGTCGTGACGCTGGGCGGAGTGATCCTCCAGTGTCCCGATGAAATCGAGATAGCGCCGGCACGCCGCAGCCATCAGCTCATCCAAATCGGTCAGACTGTAGATCGATTTTTTGAGTGCGGCCACTTTGTGTTCCGAGCTGCCATTTTTGTGCTCTACCTTGCGGTAGTGACGGAAAAAAGTGATGTCGTTGGAGGTCGCTTCAATCCGCAGGATGCGGCCGCCGCGGTCATACATCTTCAGCGACTGGCGGCCGAAGTGGTGGCGGACGCAGGTGCCTTCGACCCGCGTGACAAAACGGGTGGCGGCCTGCGCGGCCGGGCTGAGGCGTTTATCCCAGAAACGAGCCATCTCATCGATCTTCACCGTCAGCATCGCTTGGCGGCTGATCTCTTCATAAATGGGTTTCAGGTCTTCGGCGCGCTTGAAGACCACATCGAGCGCGTACTCCGCCTGCATGATTGACCAGTGATAGCCTTGGGCAAACTGGGTACAGGGTGGGCAGTATCGCCGGCCGAAGGCTTCGAGCTTTTGGTGCAGGCCGAAGACGGAGAGATCGTCGCTCAACTTCTGTGCACGCGGCCAATCGCCGAGTTCGACGAAGGCGGTATCATCCATCCGAAAGCTCACTTTCGCTTCGCGGAGGCGGCTGGCCAGCCAGTGATGGCCGTTGAACCACACCTGCAGTCGGAACGGTGCCCAGGTCGGCACGCGCACGTAGGCCAAGCCCAGCTCCGCATCGACGAAATAGAAGTAGTAATGCAGACACTTGCCGGAGGCAAACTTCAGGCCGGTCTTGCCGCTGGCCTTGTCATACCACGGCGAATACTTGGTGCAGGTTTCCATCGCCGAGATGATGTGGACCAAGCCCGGCATCGGACCGCGTTGAGCCAGGACCTCCGAAACGATGGCCTCTTTGCGGATATGGCGGTCTTGCAGATACTGGATCTTGAGCCCGTGCTTGGCGGCGATATCCTCGGCATTATGGCGGACCTGCTCACGCAGCGGCTCCAGGTACTGGCCCAGATCGAAACACCGAACGCCGGCCCGGAAAAGCACCTCGGCCATCGCCTTCGGGTGGGCCATGGCCAGCAAGGTTCCCGACAGCACCAACCGATCGTAGCATCCCAGTGTCCCAACCACCTTGTCAGCATAACGAGTGAGCAAACCTTCTTTCGCACTCATGCCGATACTGTCCCCTTGCCACGGCATGTTTCAACTCGCCTGCGCATACCAACCCGGCGGAGGCGGGCCTCCCGAAGGCACCTCAAGGCCCCACGATCGCCCTCAGCCCTTGGTTCCGGCTTCGCCGGGTTGGGAAATCAGGCGTGAAGATGGATTTCTGTGAACCGACGGCGATTCAGGTCTAGCGCAGCATCCGGAAACTGGCGTCGATTTTTTCCCGCAAGGGGAGGAGTTCCGGCGCACGCGTGCAAAGATTGTCGAGGTCAGGATTGCTTACGAAAGGAGGTTGGGCCGAGCTGGGACGCTTTTGATCGCGCGCAACGCCACGGCGATCGCGCCGTGGCTGCCGATGGTGTCACCCAGTTCGGCCGGAACGATCACGCAGGCTTCACGGGGGATCGTCAGCGCCTCGCGTGCGAGCACGGCTCGCATGCTGGGTTCGAGCAGGGTCCGGCAACTCGGAAAGAATCCTCCGATCACCACGCGCTCGGGATTGAAGAGGTCGATCAGAATGGCGAGCGCCTCGCCGAGACTTTCCCCGGCCCGATGCATGATCTCAAGCGCGGGCACGTCGCCGGATTTCGCCGCGTCGGCAATGAGCTTGGTGGTGATGGGGCTTGAGGGTGAATACCACGAGGGCCGTAGCCCACCGCGAGCCCGGAGGAGCGATTCCGCGACTCGGGCGATGCCGCCACCGCTGTAGAAACCTTCCACCGAGCCCGCCTTGTTATAGCCGATGGGGCCGTCGGCGCGCAGACGCACGTGGCCGATCTCGCCGGCGTCACCCGTGGCGCCTTCGTAAAGCTCACCGTTGAGGATCAAACCCGCGCCCATGCCGGTGCCCGACGTGAGGAAGATCAGGTGGCGTGCGCCCCGGCCGGCACCAAACTGCCATTCGGCGAGCGCGCAGGCGTTGGCGTCGTTCATCAAATGAGCGGTCCCGCCGAAGCGTTCGTTCAACCGACGTGTGATCGCGACACCGTGCCAACTGGCGTGCAAGTTGGGCGGGGCGAGAATCACACCCGCGGCCGCGTCGAGCGGGCCGCCGCACGAGACCCCGAAAACGGGTGCGTCGCCGACGCCGTGAGCGGCGATGGCGTCGATGAGTTGCTGGAGCGTGGACTCAAACTCGCCGGTTGCGACGCGCGCAAGCTCTTCCACGCGCCCGTCGCGCAGAATGCTCGCGGCGCATTTGGTGCCGCCGATATCGAGGCCGAAGACTTGGTTCGCGGGCGGCAACGACGGCACAACGGGCGTTGTCCCGGCACGTGCGGGTGATTCAGAGGATTCTGACATAGATTGACCGATGTTCTTTCGCGACTCGCGTGATGTTCGCAATCCGGGAGAATGGAAGGTCGCCTGGGAACGAAACGTTTGTCGGAATTTGGCGACTCTGGCTCGGGCGCGCAACTTGCGCGGGCACAAGTTGCGACATCCGATTCGCAATGGCGGAAGCCTGCTCGCACCGACGTTTTCGTGGCGATAATCGCGCCACCATGCATTGGCGACCCAAGGCTTGTTTCTGGTCCGGCCGGAAAAAGCACGGCTCCCGTTGTCGAAGTGGATCGTCGCGGTAGTCGGAAAACGACGAGATTGAGGTCGGTAAAACACCAGGACGCGGTAGATTTTGCTTTCTCCTGGTGAGGCAAGAGGTGCAGGGTAGCACGTCCCCCGCCCTCCCCGATGCTTGAAGCCCCTCCTCAGTCACGCAGCGCGGCGACCGATCGGCAGTCCGACGAGTCCGTCCTTGCCCGGTTGCTCGCCCAGGTGGCGGACTCACCGCCCGCGGTGATCAGTTTCGAGGACCTGACCGGGGTGTCACTCGACAACCCGGAGCTCGCGCTGCCGTATCGGTTCCGGATTCACACCTGCCTGTCCAGCGCCAACTAGAATCCGTCATCAGCGCCAACTAGAATCCGTCTTGTTGATTTGGTAGGAATGCGGAGGAACTGAGGGCGCTCTCGACGGAGAGGTGGAGGCTCCTTGGTGGGAGGCCCTCCCATTGGGCAG
>SXGU01041300.1_pt1 | contig 75712 bp, 77 predicted proteins | sample 3174531 | NCBI WGS metagenome assembly SXGU01 (sample SAMN11356863, study PRJNA531348) | freshwater metagenome | isolation source: freshwater sample F1-140 | place: China: Fuxian Lake, Yuxi | collected 2017-12-25 | reverse complement strand
TTAATTTGCTATAGTCTACTAAATTTTCATTATTTAGTGCTTCTTCTGCTTGTCTCAAATAAAATAAAACTGAATCTCTGAGGGTATTTGTATTTACTGAATGTAATAATTTATTTGAGCTTGATAATAGTATATAACCACCTATTCCATATTGGAGCTCATTCAACTGGTTTATTAATAAATAAAGATTCTTCTTAAAATCTTGTAATTGTGATTTATAAAACAACCAATAACTTTTCCAATAATCTTCTTCGTATCTATTTTTAGGATAAAGTCGTTTGCCATAAAAATTATTAATCAAAAAAGATAAGTTCGTTTCTAATACCGTCATGCCATCCTTTGTTTTTACAATGACTCCATCTTTTTCTAGTGGTGTAAATCCATATTTTTTACTTGAAAATAACACTGCATTTGCACTTCGACCTGTAACTAAAATTTTTGGATCAAATTGTCGATCGTACACACCATTAGTCAACATTTTTAAATAATATCGCTCTTTAAGTAAAGCAGTTGCTCTATGTAGTAGAGAATCTAATCCATACTGAATTTCAAAACTCACATCGACTAAACCTAATTCTACAATCGGTTGAAATTCGAATTCCCTGACTAAAATACCTTCTGATTTGACTTCAACCGGTAATAAATTATTCATTATATCTTTATTATTTATTTCTTTATCATTTTTATCATAATTTGTTCCATCAAATACGCGCATTATAGCATGGGTATTATTTTGACCTTCATAATTAAGCCATGTAATACGATGCGGATTCAATTTTTGTTCAATATTCCATAAATAATTAAAGGATTCGGGGGTGTAATCACCTCTAGCTCTCCAAGATTCTAAAACTATTTTTAAATATTGGTTATTATTAGTTCTAATGTGATCTTGAATTGATAATTTAAATATACCTTCACATTTTGATGCCCTGGTGGAACTTAAACCACTTGTAATCTTAGAATTGCTCGAAAATTGGAATCCATTTGTCGAAGGATTCGACAAAGTCAAACTGCTATAAAATATAATAAGTAATAAATTCTGATATTTAATCATTATCTCCTCAGCCATTACTTTTTAATTACAAATTGTATGCCTGAAGTTGTTGCCCCCTAAGAAAGAACTTAAGCATCTATAAATAAATGTATTACACTTATTTAAAGATTGACTACACTTATATATGCATGTATTTACATTTTAAAAACATGAAAGGATGATATGCATATGAACTTAAAGTATTCGTTAAAACTAATCTCTATATTTACACTCTCTGGTTACCTTGGGGCCTGTTCCACTAAAAAACAAATATCTGAAAATACAAATAATACTCCAAATTTAATTAAGAATGAACAAAAGTTAAATGTTGATTTTAACTCTGAACTTGAAGAAAAAAACGAAATTAAAATTGAAAGTGAATTCACAAAATCCCATGAAATATATTTTTACTTTTCTCCAGATAAAAGTGGCAATCTTGAATTTTCTTCACCAATGGCAATAGGTATAAACTGCAATATTGATGATGTAAAAAACCATTTGCACTGGAATGAGGTTGACAGTGAACTTAATGATATTGAAATTGAGTTACCCCATACACTCCGTATTCAAAAAGATAAAAAATATATATTAAAATACAATATTGAACCATCTACTTGTGAATATTATTCTTTGACTTTTACAACTAAATTCAAAATTCAAAAAGATGATCTGATTTTCCCTTCACCTTTCCCTACTCAAACTCCCATTTTGTATCCAAATCCTAGCCCCAGTCCTACTCCAAATCCAATTTCTAAAATTGATGTTTCACCTAAACCTGAGCCAGGATTTATTGCAGAGGAACAACTTGACACCTATGGTGGAGATATCGAGTTAAGAATACCAACTAAAGGATACTATTACAAAGACTTCAAATTTACATATTCTAAGGGTTTAAAAATTTATCGAAATGTTTTCTCTGGGTCTTCAAATTGTGAAACAAATAAAAAATTAGAACTCCTAGAACTTGGCGAAAATGGAGTTATCGTAAAAAAAATAGACATTACAGACTCAACTTCTCAACCCCTCAAAGGGAATACATTTTATAGATTACGATTCTCCATTATCCTTGATACTGATTGTAGTTTTGTTTATGAGAGTTTTAATATAGGGAAACAACAATAAACTTTAATTGGCATACATATTGTATCTTACATTTTGAATATTATTTTTTTATAAAAAATGTGAGTACAATATGTTTAAAACCATAAATTTAAAATTATTTTTTACTTTTACCTTTACTGTTTCTTTTAATACATTCATCGTTCAAAATTCTTGTTTTGCAAACGATCAAGTCACTCAATCTATTTCACAACCAGCAAATACTTTTTTTGAAAAATTTAATTTTTATTCAAGTTACTCACAATTCTCGGGAAATTATAAATCACAATCTATAAATTCTGATCAAACATTATCAAAAAGTAAGTATAATTACTTGAGTCACTTTTTATACTTTTCATTAAGCTATAAACTTCTTCAAAATACCACCTTAGGATTATCAACCTCATACTCTGATCAACACTCAACCTATAATAAATTGGAAGCGAAATCTGAAACAAATACCTTTGACCACTTTTCTGGTTTTACAGAACCAAGCATCAGCCTGGCTGAAAATTTTAAATTAGAAAATAAACAAAGTTTAAAATTAAGTATTGCCTATTCGCCATCAGAACATCCGCGAGTCATTAAAAACAAAGATAGCGAACACACTACAACTACAGCTCATCGAGGCTACAGCTACATCTCTTCTTCGGTAAGTTACAATAAGAATTTTGATTTTTTTGAAGCTGGTGGTAAATTAAACTATCAGTCTACAACTATGCAAAAAAAACTAAATGATGGTAATCTAAAATACTCTGATCCAGGCAAGTGGCTTACCTCTTCTATTTATGGTAACTATCTTTTTGATAAATCTACTTTAGGAATAACTATTACTAATTATCGGCCAGCTATAATAAACACTAATTATATTTATAGTCATAATATTAAAGGAATGAATTCGTTAGATTTAAGTTTTGATTTTCCAATAGACAATAAATACACATTTAATACTGGAGTTACATCATATGAAGAATGGTACTGGTTGAATAAAAATATTGAAAATTACAAATATAATTCCACTGCATTATCTATAGGAATTTCGGTCTATTTATAATTTAAAATTTATAATTTAAAATTCTAAAGATCATCGTTAGCTATCGTTGTTAGCTAACGACTCAAGTGCTATTTCAGCTCTCGTCTTATATCCTTTTTTTGTGTTGCACTCTTTACAAGATGTAACAACATTATTTTTAGATGACTTTCCACCTTTAGCTATAGGAATTAAATGATCCATTGTAAGCTCACTCGGATGAAAACGCTTTTCGCAGTGATAACACAAAGATTTACCCAATTGATTTTTCCACCATTGAGATTGGCGCAATTCACGTGCTTTAGCTTTTTCTATTTTTTGATGCTCTTGAGAGGCTGGTGCAAAGAATAAATTCATGGTCATCACTCGGTTATACTCGATTACTAATTTTAAAGCAAGTTTGTATAAAATATTACTTTTTTAATAGCACAATTATTTCATCGCGCTCCATCTCTTGTGCAATTTGCAATGCAGTTTTACCATCTTCACTTTTATCATTCAATTCTAATTTATTTTGTGAGATCAGCCATTTTACAACTTCAGTTGTTCCATATTTAACTGCTTCTATAAGTACACTCTCATTTTTTTCATTTTTTTGTAGTATCAGCTCTTTATTTTTCTCGAAAAGTAATTTTGCAGTATTTAAATCATTCATTGTTATGGCACACACAAATAATTCTTTTCGTCCACACTTTCCTTCTAATGGAACACCCAACTCAATTAGCTTTTTAGCCAGTTCAGGTTGATCGTTAGATACAGCTAAAGAAAGTGCTGTTTGTTGATTTTGACTTTTAACATCTAATTTTACATTTTTAGATATTAAATAATCCACTACTTTAGTTTGCTGATGTAAAATTGCATTCATTAATAAGGAACTACCAAAAGCATCTAGTGAATTTAGATCTAGACCTTTTTTTTCAGCCTCTACTAATTGAGCTACAGCGCCCTGCTTAACCATATTTAGAACTTTTGCTATATCAATATTTGAAGGAGTACTTATATTGGTAGTTTGGGCATTTAAACTTAAACTACTTAAAATAATAATCACAAAAGGCTTTAAAAAAAATTTCATAAAATATACCTCACGGTAAGTTATTTTCTAAATTACTTTGTTCAAAATCTCTTTGTTCTAATTTTACTAAAGTCGATTGACTATCAAGCGAAACTAACTGCATTGGCGTATAATCAATTGGCTTCATATTTTTAAACTTAATATAAATTTTCGCAATTTCTTCTCGAATTAAATCTCTGGCTTCGGTCCAATCAGCATCACTATCAGTGTGTTGCAAAGCAGTAAAAATAACAACTCCAGACTTTGTGTTAATTTCACCAGCCAAAGTTATAGCTGGATCCACTGAACCTGTTTTAGCAATAATACTTTCTGAAAAGGCGGCATAACGACTTGAGCCAAGTGTGCTTTTTTCAACCCCAGCAACAGCCATAATATTTTTCAAATCTAAATTATTATTTTTCATTAATATCTTTAGAGTTGTTATAATTTTAATCATCGCTGAACAGCTTGCTTTATTATATATTTTAGATTTTGCACCATATTCTGAATCACCAGAACCATTAATAAATTCTATCTCATCAACTGCTAAGTTTAACTTGGTAAACATAAATTTTGCAAATTCACGACTTGCATTTGCTTTTAAACGAAAAGTGTACTTTGAGTTTACATCCTCCCAATCAACTTTTATACCAGGATCTTCAAAAACATTTCCTTTTTCCGATAGATCAATTTTACCAGCAGCTATCCATAAATGATCTGCTATTGAATTATGTGAAACTAAATTCATTTGCTTGATGATTTGATATAATGGTACCGATTTGATTGAATAAACCTGCCAATCATTATCAATTGAATTTATTGAGAAATCCTTACTATTAAGATACTTTACTTCTTGGTATTTGATTTGTGATTTTATCAACATATCTATTCCAAATAATTTTTTTGTTTTAGTTCTTAGTTTTGTATAACGTTCTTCATCAAAAGGCTCGTTAACCATATTTTTCAAAGTTCGCTCTACAGAAAGTGGGTGAAAAATAATTGATCTATGACTTGCAACCCCACTCTCAAGCTCAAGGACTTTCCAATTTAATCTAAAATTTTCATCAAAAGTTAATTTTTCTACCTCAGTAATACCAATTTTATTTAACTCAGAGGTTAAAAAATAAAACATTTCTCGACCAAAAAGAGGATCAGCAGCACCTATAATATGAAGATTGGCTTTTACTCCATGACGATTATATACAATAACTTTAGTTTCAAATCGATGCTGGGGACCAAAAACTGATAAAGCCCAATATGCTGTTACCACTTTTGAAATTGAAGCCAATTCAAATTTTTCATTTAAGCGATCCGATCCTTTTATATTTAATGATTCTAAAGAATCGACATTATCTTCAAATGAAGCATAACACATTGAATTTAATTTTACTTTTGAGTGGGAAAATTGCGAAGTTAATATTACTGCAAATAATAAAACAGTTGTTAACGAAAAGAATCTTTTAAAAAAACAAACCATAACATAATCCTTCATGAAATGAATTGAACACCTTGATAAATAATGCAATGTGTATAATTCTTATTCAGTCCAATTCATATAAAAATAAAAATTCAGATAAATAATTCAAGACAACAATGCAATTTTTGGCACTTCTACTTATAGATTTAAATTTGACCCAGTTTAAAATCTTCTTTAAAATTTATTCATTCTATCCAACAAAAATTGTTACACGCGATTCGGTTATACAAACCAAAAGGTGCAAATATGAAATGTAACGTCTCTGTAATTGACAGAATTATCAGATTTATTCTTGGGATTGGTTTAACGACGTGGTCAATAGCTGGAGGTCCAAATTGGGGCTATATTGGAATCTACTTATTAATAACAAGTGGATGGGGTCTTTGTTTTTTTTACGGAATTTTTAAAATAAATACTATTAAAGAATTGCGATAAAACTATGGATGACAAAACCCAAAAAGCACTTGATTTGCTTAAAGATAAATATTTAAACTCTCTGAGTGAGAAAATTGAAATTATAAAATCACATATTGCACTTAAAAATTTATCTGGACTCCAACAAGAATTTCATAAATTAAAAGGGAGTGGTAAAACATATGGATTTAATAATATCACTTTAATCTCTACCCGTATTGATCTCCTTTTAAAAAATAAATCTCCAGAAGCTCTTGATTACGCAAGTAAATCATGTACTCTTTTTGAGAAAATTATTAACTCACATTTTAACAATGAAAGTTATGATGTCCATACAGATCCTCTTTACAAACAGTTCATTTAAAATCAAAGGCTTACTTCTATGAATCTCACTGAAATTACATTTTTAAAACAAGATCAAATAAAAATAGATGACGAAACAATATCAACTTATGGAAAAGATTGGACTTCATATTTTAACATAAAATGCAGTGGTGTTCTTTTTCCAGAATCCGTTGAAGATGTGCAAAAAATAGTGATTTGGGCAAAAAGTAAAAATATAAAATTAATTCCGTCTGGGGGGAGAACAGGTCTCAGTGGCGGAGCTGTTGCCCGAAATGGCGAAGTGATTGTGTCCATGGATCGACTTAATAAAATTTTAGATTGGAATCCTGTAGATCGATTGGTTCATTGTCAAGCTGGTGTTATAATCGAAGAACTACAAAATTTTGCTAAAAATAAAAATCTTTTTTATCCAATCGATTTTGCAGCAAGAGGTTCTGCTCAACTTGGTGGTTCAATAGCTACAAATGCAGGAGGAATCAAAGTCGTTCGTTATGGTATGACTCGGCAATGGGTCCAAGGTTTAACAGTTGTAACTGGAACTGGTGATATTTTAAAACTTAATAATGGACTCATTAAAAATGCTTCAGGATATGATTTTAAAAATTTATTCGTTGGAAGTGAAGGAACATTAGGTTTTATCGTTGAAGCAAACATGCTGCTCACTACTGCTCCACATAACTTAAAAACACTTTTACTTGCTCCTGAGAGTTTATCAAAGATTATGGATATTTTTAAATACTTTCAAGATCATTCATTACTATGTGCATTTGAAATGTTTTCTGAAAAAGCTCTCGAATATGTTTTAAAAAATACAGGTGCTCAGCATCCATTTTCAAACAAATCAGATTACTATATTGTGCTTGAAGTAGAATGCCCTTATGAAAAAGATGAAGATAATTTAATGCAACTTTTAGAAAAATGTTTTGAAAATGAGTGGATCATTGATGGACATATGGCTCAATCAGAAGTGCAAGCAAAAAACTTTTGGCGTTATAGAGAACAAATTAGTGAAAGTTTATCACCATACTCTCCCTATAAGAATGATTTATCTGTTCGAATATCTAGGGTTCCTGAATTTTTAAAATCGTTAGATCAAATTCTTAGTGAAAAATATCCAACCTGGAAAGTTGTATGGTTTGGGCATGTAGGAGATGGAAATCTTCATATTAATATCTTAAGACCGGAACAAATGACCAAAGAAAATTTTGTAGAAGAATGTCAAAAGGTCGATGAAGTTATTTTTCAAAAGATCAAAGAATTTGATGGAAGCATATCTGCCGAACATGGTGTTGGCTTGACTAAAAAACCATTTTTACATTTTTGTCGAAGCCAAAATGAAATTTTACTGATGAAAAATATAAAGAAAATTTTTGATCCCGAACAAATTATAAATCCTGACAAGATTTTCTAAAAAACCTAAGTATTAGCATCACTAAACCATTTTAATGATATTTTATAAAAATCTTGAAATGGGGGCTGACTGTAAAGTTTTTCTTTCTCTTGTAAATGCTTAATTACAAGTGCTTTAGATTTTTTTTGCAAGTAGACCTCAACTAAATCTTCAGCAAGAATAAAGCAAGACTCAAGTTCATTAAAGTCATTACCTTTATATTCAACTGGAAACCCTTTTCCATCAAGTGACTTATGGTGCTTTTTTATAATATTTAAAACTTCCACCGGGCACTCTTTCCATTTTGATAGAATAGCAAGTGAATCTAGAACATGATTTTTTACTATTTCAAGTTCCTCTTTATTTACTTTTGAATTATGCTGGATGGCTTTAATAAATATTTTTTCATTTTTAACAAGATGCTCCGAGAGACTAATATCATGAAAAAAAGCTGCTAACGTTAACAACTCACTAGCATTTTTAAACTTAAAATTATACTCCTTACTAAATGCAGTACAAAGACATGAAATCAATATTGCATGCTGATTGAGGTAATCAGATTCAATACTTTTATCACCTAATTTAAAAAACTGACTAATTTCCTTTGTATTTTGAGCTACTTTTTGAACTAGCTCAATATTTTGTTTTAAAAGCTGATTGGTCTCATTGGACCAGCCAAATGTTTTTAATGTTTGATTGGTAAAATCTAAAACCTCTGCTGAAATCTTAGTTTTAGATTGTTCATTATTTCCAAATCTAGCTTCTAATTGTCCTTGGATATCTTTTTGAAATTGCTCGACATAGTTTTTAAAGTAATTCTTTTCAACTTGTAAATGATTAATATTTTTACTCTTATACCTATCATATTCTTGCTGATCAAATACACTTCCAGAATTAATCATTTTTATATATTTATCATCTCCAATTTTTACAAATAAAGGGTGACTCACTTTTCCTATTCTAAGCAATGTCTCAATACTAATAGGAAGATGAGATTGCTCTTGCAATTGATTCTGATCGCTGATTATATTTTTTAAAAGGTTAACAAATTCTTTTTCAGAAAATGGTTTTTTTAAATGTACCGAAAACTTATGACTTAAAATCGATTGCCTATCTTGAGGAGAGTCACTTGTCATTAAAATAAACCAGGATTCAGGTTTTAATTCTTTCCATCGAGTAAATATCTTATCACCATTTATTTTTGGCATATTAAAATCACAGATAATCGCCTGTAATTCATCTTTATACTTTTCGATTAAAGACAGACCTTCTGCTGGATTTGACGTTTTTAAAACTTCTAAAGTATAATTCTCAGTAAAAAATAATGCAACAATCTCTAATAAATCAGGCTCATCTTCTACAATTAAGATTTTATTTTGTACATGTGACATATCATTACTCACTCACTAACAAATTTTTAATGCTATTATAATATTTAGAAAACTTTCCAACATTTAGATATTGATATTTTTCCCATTCAGATTTTAAATCACTCCAGTTCACATGTTCAAGAAATGCAAAAGTAAGATGTTCTGCAATTATAAATACTGCAGAATATTCATTAATAAGATTTTCTTTAATTCCATTTGGGAATCCACTGCCATCAGGTTTTTCATGATGTTGCAAAATAATAGTTTTTACTAATTCTGGAGTAAAACCTGCTCTTGTTAAAGCAGAGACAGAATCATTAGGATGACTGATCAACATTTTAAGTTCATCTTTATAATTTGGTCTTTTTTGTATTAATGTCTGATAAAATTTAAATTCGTTTTCAATAATGTAATCCGACAAAGAATTGTCATGAAAAAAAGCTGCAAAACCTATAAATTTATAATCCTCAACAGGAAAATTAAATTCTTTCATTAATACAATTGATGTTATGGAATTAAGAACACAATGTGCCGAAGCTTTGTTCATTTTTTCAAAATTTATACTATTTAACAATTTTTTTAAATTCTTATTTTTTTGTGCTAAATAAATAATATTTTTTAAATTTGCAACAGCAATCTCTTCTAGTTCTTTACTCCAACCAAATTGATCAAAGATATCAGTAATAAATTTTTGAATTTGCTCGCTTAATTTAAATTGTTGAAATTCTTCTTCATCTTCAATTTTTAAAAATAAAGATGAATTTACTTTTTGTGCAAAACTATTTACCAATTCTTTATAATCAGAACTCAACAAATAAAGTTGTTTAATATTTTTCTCTACATAATGATTATAATTTTCATTACTAAAAACAGTTTTTGGATAAGAAACTTTGACATAAGATTCTTCATTAATTTTAACATAAAGAGAATAATTAATGAGTTTTAAAAATATTAGAGAATCAATTGAAATAGGACTATAATTTGAAATCTTTTTCTCATTCTTATCTTGATTAAGATTTAAAATTTCAGAATTAGATTCTAATAGTAAGCTAGCTACTGCATTATATATATCATCTTCTTGAAAAGGTTTATTTACTCTAGTCACTTTAAATTTATCAGAAAACTTTAGTTCTTTATCATCCACACTTGTTGCATATACAAATGGTAATTTAATATTATTATTTATTATATGTTCAAATATCTTAGTCCCTTTGCCTCCTGGCATATTAAAATCAGAAATACAAACATCAAAAGGTGCATTTTCAAGAATAGCCTTATCAATTAATTTAATTGCATCATTTACATTTCCGGCTTCACTATGTTGAATTGTAAACTTTTCGGATAAATAAAACACAAGTAGCTCTCTTATATCAACTTCATCATCTACGATAAGAACCTTGATAATTTTCAACTGAAACTCCCTGTGATTAATTAAACTCCTTTAATTTTATTTGAGTGTTAGTGCTAGTTCAATTCAAAGAATTTTCAAAGAATATACTTATACCTTAGTCTAGGCGATTAACCCAAAAGTCCAGTGTAAAACCATGACTCAATTTTCTATAATTTGTGTCGATAAGTCCTATAATGGAAAAAGCTAAAATTAGTAGTTTAACATTTTTTGATAATTTATTAGAGCCATTATTTGCTTTCAATGCAAAGGCAGAAATTATATATTGTAATAATGTTGCTTCGATTTTTTTAGAAGTTTCTGAGCGTAGAATATTAAAAATTAAAAATTTCTCTCAACTAGTAAAATCTACTGAATCCATCGAAGAGTTTAATAATTTATCAGCCATTACTGAAATAACTCCTTATAAAGAATTTAATTTTGAAACTTTAGATGGAAGATTAAGTAAAGTAATTTATACATTTCAACCTATAGATTTAAATAATGAATCAATTTGGCTTTTTTTCTTACGTGATATGACTTTAGAACAAAGATTGCAAGATAAGTACAAAAATGAAACACAAGAAAAAGAAAATTACATTCGAGAATTGGAAGTTGCGCATCGTGAACTAGAGCATTATTCAAAAAATTTAAAAAGATTAGTGGATGAAAGAACTGCAGAGTTAAAAAATATTAATACAATGATGGCAGCTCTTTTAGATTCTTTAGACCCAGCATTTTTTATGTTTGATAAAGATGGAATCTGCCTTCCTGTATTTTCAAAATCTTGTGAAAAACTTATTGAATGCCGACCTGTGGGAAAACGCTTTTGGGATGTCTTAAAAATTTCTCAAGATCGACATGAAAAATCTAAAAATTGGATTAAAGCATTATTTCAAAATATGTTACCATTTGAGGATTTAGCAGTTCTTGGTCCTGATAAATTTATTAGTGAAAATAATCTCCATATAGAGCTTAAGTATTTTCCACTAAAGGATGAACAAAGTGATGAGCTTAAAGCTGTAGTTGTAATGGCAACTGATACAACCGAAATTGATATTGCAAAAGAATCCGCAGAAAAAGAGCGAAACTATGCAATGATGATGGTTAATATATTAAAGCGACGCAAAGAAATGACTCAATTTGTTTTTGATGCTCAAAAAATAATTGATGAATTAAGAAAAACTTTAAGTGATCAATTTGGATTTAATATTCAAGTTGTATTCAGACTTTTACATACTTTAAAGGGTGGTGCTGCTTCCTTTGCAATTCAAGATCTTTCACAAGCAACTCACGACGCTGAACAAGTTTTAATAAATATAAATAATGAAGGTTTATGTAAGGATACACTTTCAATTATGAATGATCATTTCTCTAATATTCGATATCAATTTCAAAATTTTTTAAAATCAAATGAAATATTTTTAGGATCAGCAATTGTTCATGGTATTAGAACAATTGAAGTACCAGTTCCTACATTAAATAATTTTCTTAAAAAATTAAATCGCTTTCAAGATGTCAAAGAACTTATTCTAAAATTTGAACAAGAAATTTTTTATGTTCCTGCTAATTATTTTCTGGATGGTTATAATGATACAATTATTACTTTATCAGAAAGACTTGGAAAAAAATTAAAGCCACTACTTATAATTGGTGGCGATACTATGGTTCACCGTGAACTGTATTCAGAATTATTTTCTACCTTAATACACCAATTTAATAATGCGATTGACCACGGCATAGAAAATCCAGACATCAGAAAGTTTAATCATAAAGACGAAGATGGTCTAATTTCTATTGATATTCATATTCAAAAAACTGACCCAAATGAATTTTTAATAATTAAAATTACTGATGATGGGGCTGGAATTGATCCAAATAAAATCAGAGAAATTTTACGTCGCAAAAATATGGACTTAAAAAATAATAATTTTTCAGATGAGTCCGATGAAGATATCATTCAACATATTTTTGATAGTCAATTTTCTACAAAAGATGAAGTTAATATTGTCTCAGGACGTGGGATTGGAATGAATGCAATACTTCATGCTGCATATAACTTAGGTGGTACAGCCTTTGTTAAAACAGAGGTAACTAAGGGAACAGAACTTTGGATTCGAGTCCCATATAAAAAAGAATCATTTAAGTTAGCTATTGCAAGTTAGTAAGTGAGCCAACAGGTTTTGCATTTATAATCTGAAAACCACTGACTGCACAGGCTTTTGCAATTTGATCTTTTTTAGATATTGGACACCACACCATAACACATCCGCCGCCCCCTGCTCCACATATTTTAATGGCTTCTGCTCCGTTTGATAGTGCAATTTCTTTTAGTTTTTCAATCTCTGGACTCAAAATAGCAGAGGCTAATTGGACCCTGGCTTCATATTCTCGATGAAAGAGCGGAGTTAACTCTGACCATAATCCAGCTTTTACTTTTGCAGCCATTTCCTGTGCAATATATTTTAAGGCAATTAAAGCTTTTATTGTTTCAGTTTTTTTTGCCACCGCATTTTTTAAAACTTCAAAGTTATTCATACCACTATGATGAGAGCGTCCCGTATACACTAATAAAAATCTTTTTGAAAATTCAGAATTAATAAAATCATCAGGTTCATTAAATACTTCTTGAGCTATTCCAGTTGCACGATATTCTAAAATATTTATTCCTCCAGATATTGCTGGATAATAATCTTGCGTTCCTGTAGGAGTTAGTAATTGTTCTGCTTCTAGGTTATGGGCTAATTCAACCATAGAATGAACTGAAGTAAATGGTTTAATAGTGGCTTTTGAAAAGGCTTTTAATAATGATATTAATAAACTGGAACTTCCACCTAATCCTCCACCAATTGGACTGTCGGATTTTGTTTTCAACTTAAAACCAAAATTTGGTTTCCAATATTGCAATTGCATTTTGTATAAAGATAATCCTTGATCCATTTCTTTGATAGCTTGGTCATAGGATACAAATACTTTTTTAAATCCTAAATCTAATGATTCGATTTCAATTTTTGAATCATTAGGTGTGATTTCTAACTCAACAGTGGTATAAATATCAATTGCCACATTTATTGTCGTTGCTCCACCTATAAAAGAATAAAGGGGCCACATATCTAATGTGCCCCCAGCTAAATCAACTCTCGTCGGTGATTGAATTTGAATTTTCATATCTCATACCTATTTGGGAAGTAATGTTGGAATCGCAGATGGAGATGGTGATGGAGATGGAGTTGGTGTGGGCTCCTTTTCTTTTAAATCTTCAAGTTTAGCCTTAAAAAGTTTATCCACTTGAGTTGTATCAACTTTATAAACTCGGTGAAGATCTTTTACCCAGACATACCAATTTTTATCTTTATCCTGGCCAAAATCTACAGTCCAAAGAGGCTTACCCTCTGTCTCTACTTCAACACTCATAGAAGGCTTACTGAGACCAAATTTATTTTTATCTGAAACAGAAGGATCAACTTCTAAAGTAAACTCACTAGCTCTCATATCGTTTATTGCGTTGACTACTTCTCTGACATTATTTTGTGCCAATTTTATTTTCTCATTTTCGGGAGAGTACCATAATCCTTCTTTTGTTTTCAGATTCAATACAAACTTATCTTTCTTTATTTTAAAATTAGTCATTGATGAAAATCCATCACGATTGATTCGCTTATCACGAAAATCACGCACTGTTTTATCTAGATGAGAGGACCAAGACGTTGAACCAACCATAACAACAGCATCCTGATTTTTACGAACAAATGGATTTCCATCAATGTTTTTTCGTGTTCCTAAATCCATTGAAGTGGATTGATCTTGATAATTAAAAATTTTAATTTTAGCTTTAGGTTTATCTAAACCATAAGTCGTCCAATTCACACTTCCAGATTCAGTATCAGATTCACTATTACCAATTGTTTCAGATGACTTTTCTGTTGTAATTGAATTTAACCAATCACTCATAGTGTTGGGATCAACTTTATCAGAAATGGGCTTTGTTATTTGCCATCCTTTTTCATCTTTAATCAGTTCAATAACTTCACCCGAAGACTGTGTCAGCTCAACTTTTTTTACAATGTCTTTTGCAAAAGGGAGTAAGACAGAAGCTTCATCCTTTGCTTTTTGCTTTTGCTCTCCCTGGTGATAGTCAAAATAATAAACTCCTCCAACAAGTAAAATAACAAAAATATAAAAAATGGTGCTTGTCTTTAACTTCATGCGTGTCTCCTTTTAAACCATAAGAAACCGCTGCTCAAGAGCATTAATAAAGGCAATGGAATTACAAATGCAAAAATAAAAATATAAAATTTATTATCTGTTAAAGTCATTTCAGTTGCAGTAACTTCTTTTGGTGTAATAGTAACTGAATTCTCTTCTTTTGCCAAAGTCATTATTGAATTTAAAATTAAATCACGATTTAAATTTCGATAATATAATTGGTTACCAAAAAACTTACTATCTCCCACAACTAACAAATTAAATTCTTTATCACCGTTTGTGTCAGGCCATTTTCCTTTTAATGATGTCATAACAGAGAACGGACCTTTTTCTCCCTCTTTGTCAAATTTAGTATCATTAAATCCAAAAGAGTTATCACCACTCTTTAAGATTTCTTCATAAACAATTCCTGCTGGAACAATTCCTTTAACAATAGCCTGTGGTAATCTAAATAATACAAATTCATTCTTACCAAAAACTTTTGTTATTGGACTTGAAAGCGAAAACTCATTTATAGGTGTCGCAGAAGGGTCAGCTACTCGGCCATAGGCTGTGTTGACTACTGTTAAAATATAATTGTTTTTAAAACTGAGTCCAACTTTAGAAAGTAATGGCTCTATCCCCACATTCACATTAGAATCTACGGCAAGTAATACACTACCACCATTTTTTAAATAATTCTCTAAAGCTGTTATTTCAACAGCGGTAAAAGCTTGGTGAGGACCAGGTATTACGACTACATCAGCATCTTTTGGAACTTCAGGATTAGAAAATAAAGGCAATGGTTTTGTTAAAAAGCGATTACCTTCTAACAAATTTTTAAAAGCACCAAGTCCCATTGGGTCTTTTGTATCATCTAAACTCCCTTCACCATGACCAGTCACCACGTATACTGTTTTTTCTTTATCACGAGTAACTTTAACAATAGCACCAGTTAGTTCTTGTTCATCAATTTTATCAACTCTGTTTCGTTTACCTTTATATTCAATAAATACGGTACCTGTACCTTTGTTGACCCCATATTGCTCTGCTAAATCTGGTCGTTTGTTCACATCAACAAAATCTAATTGAACTCGAGATGATTGATCTTGATATTTTTTTATTAACGTTTGAAAAAAACGTCGATTTCCATTTTGCTGGTTCTCATCACTTTCTTTATAAAAGAAAGTCACTTTTAAATCAGAATCTAAATTTTTTAATAACTGAATAGATTGATCTGAAAGTGTATTTACTTTTGCCAACGAAAAATCAAAAGTTTTATAGTGACGAACCGAAACAAAGTTAATGGCTCCAAGCATGACAACAACCATGAGAATCATCATTCCCATATTCATCCCATGTTTTGTTGTTTTCATACTTAGAAACTCAATATAAAGAGCTCGATCAACCCATAAAGCTCCTATAAAACCCGCAATACATAAGCCGATGGGAGCCCAAAGTGCAGGAACAAATCCACCAATTAAAAAACGAGTAACCAAAAATGCAATAATACATAAACCAGATAATAAATATAAAATTTTACCTAAGCGACTCATATAAATTACCTCCAACGATTGGCTTCAACAACTCTTTCAGCCAAAAAGACAAATAGACCCATCACACTAAATAAAAAAATCAAAGCACTTGATCTAACAGTTCCTTCAACAAACGAAGATAAATGACTATTAATAGAAATATGTTCAAAAAATTCACGCAAGCCTTGACTATCAGATACCTCTGCTCCAATTCCAACAAACCAAATTGATACATTTAGTATGACAGCCATAACGAAAGACGCCAATGCACTTTCGGTCAGTGCTGAGCAAAACAAATCCATTGCAACATACACTCCTCCGATTAAGAATATTCCAACGAAGGCAACTGTTAATAATGACCACGAAAATTTAGCAAAAAAACCTGCCCATGCACAATATAAATAGGCCAAAAATACAATACCAAATATTGCGCCCATTGCTGCAATAAATTTTCCAAGAACAATTTGCACACTTGAAATTGGACTTGTAAGCAACAAATCAAATGTTCGCATTTTTTTCTCTTCAGAAATTAAACGCATAGTGAAAGCAGGAACAATTAAGATCAACATTAAATTTAAGTATGAAAGTTGCCTTAAAAAAACTCCATAATGAATATTCATCTGAGGGTTATTAGCACCTTGTTGTTGGTACATAAAGTTATGGGTCATCTCATTAAATTGTGCAAGTTGAATTGGGAACACCCAACTTAAAACTAAGGTACAAAAAAATGCCACCACATAAAATGTGGGACTAAAAAAGAAAGATCTAAAATCTTTTTTTGTTATAGCAAGAAATCCTCTCATGATTTTTTACTCCTTCTTAATATATTTAAATTTATGTTTCTGCGGCACCATATGTTAACTTTAAGAATACATCTTCAAGTTGGGCCATGGATTGCATTTCAATTAAACCAGCTCCTGATTGAACAACGGTAGAAGCTAACATTTCCACAGCATCATCAGAACCATTGAGCTCAACTAAAACTGAACCAGGTGCCGATCCTGCTACTGCTCTAACAACACCTGTAACTGATAATAGTTTTTGAATTAATTCGTTATGGTTTCGTCGCACTTTAAAAGAAACTTGACGTGTTGTATTTTTAGTTGCGTTGGCAATATTACTTAAACTTTCTTGGGCAACTATTTTACCTTGATTTATAATTATAATTCGCTCACATGTTGCCTCGACTTCAGGAAGAATATGAGTTGATAAAATAATTGTATGTTGACCACGAAGCTCTTTTATCAAATCACGAATCTCTGCTACTTGCTTTGGATCTAATCCAACTGTAGGTTCATCTAAAATTAAAACCTCTGGATCAGATACTAAAGCTTGCGCAATACCTACTCTTTGTCTAAATCCTTTTGATAAATTTTGAATTAAACGATTTTGTACAGGACCTAGATTAGTTTTCTCAATTGCATTTTTAACAAACTGGGAAATTTTATGTTTTTCAACCAATTTCAATTGAGCCACAAATTCTAAATAATCTTTGACATACATATCACCATAAACCGGAGGTGTTTCTGGAAGATATCCAATGCGTTTTTTTACTTCCATTGGATTTTCAAATACATCATATCCACAAACCAATGCTTCACCGCTTGTTGGTGCCATGAATCCTGTTATGATTTTCATGGTCGTTGATTTTCCTGCTCCGTTAGGTCCCAAAAAACCAACAACTTCCCCTTTTTCAACTTTAAAATTTAGGGACTCAATGGCTCTCCGCTGACCATAATCTTTTGTAAGATTGCGAACCTCAATCATTTGTATACTCCCAATATAACTGCTCATGATTATGTCTGATTGCTTCGCAATTATATGCGAGACAAAATCATTCGCCGTTATAATCTTGTATGTTAGTTTTAAAATTATAGTTACACTCTTAGGACAGACTTCAGAATAACTGCTCGTGATTATGTCTGATCATTTCACGATTATACCAAACATAATCATGAACAGTTATTCTGAAGTCTGTCCTCAGTTTAAAAGTTTGAAATTGACTTTAAATTCTGTCAAGTGGTTAAATTATAATTAATTAATTTTAATTAGCTTGTAAAATATGAAAATCAAAATTTTTATATTATGTTTTCATAATCTGGTGTGATTCAAAAATCACCCCAGACAAACAAAAAAAATACGGTTCATGATTATGTCTGATATAATGGCGTAAGCGATCAGACTTAATCATGAGTCGTATTTTATGTATGGAGCCACAAAGATAAATGACAAATAATTTCTATTCAGAAAATCAATGGGGCTCTGAACCTACACGATCCTTCGCAGAACAACGTGAAAAAAAAATTATTAATTATATTCAAAAAAGATTAAATACTTCAGTTGGTACAGCTTTAGATATTGGCTGCGGAGATGGTTTTTTTTTAAATTATTTTCATAATCAATTTCCAAATTGGAGTTTGACTGGAATTGATGGCTCTAAATCTCAATTAAAAAAAGCCGAAAATCGAAAACTAACAAATGAAAAAGTTAAATTTCAATTTTTTGAAGTGGCTGACCGACTCCCATTTGAAGATCAAACTTTTGATTTCATAATGCTTGGTGAAGTTATCGAGCATTTAGTTGATCCTGACAAATGCGTACAAGAATGTTATCGACTTTTAAAACCTAATGGAGTTTTTGTAGTAACGACTCCAAACCTATTCTCTTGGTACAATAGAGTTCTAATGTTTTTCGGAGTTTCGCCATTGTTTATCGAATATTCAACAAATGATAGTTCAGTTGGCTATGGTATTTTAAAAAAAATTAAATTTGATAAAAAACCTGTAGGTCACCTTCGTATTTTTCACCCAGAGGCACTCATTGATTTACTTTCACTTTATAATTTTAAAGATATAAAAATAGAAGGGGCATGCTTTGAACCCCTCCCTCACAAAATAAAATTTTTCGATAAACTTTTAGCAAATATATGGCCTCGAGGAGCTTCATTACTAATAAGCTTTGGTAAAAAATCAAACATGTAATATGCTCCAAGAATTAAACCTTAAAAAATTAATTTTAAGTCTGGCTCTATTGACCTTATTTCTGATGAAACTCATTAAAAGTATTTATCTAAATTGTAACTTTGAGAACTAAGTTTTCTTCGTTGTGATAAATAACACGGCCTATTTTATCACCTTTTATTGGCTTCACGTGACGACACTCTGTACTTACTATTTGATACCGATCACCCTCATTAATATTCTTATCTTTTAATGTTTGTCTCAATACCCATTCAGCAACTTTTAAAATATCGGAATGAGATATAGCTATTCCTCTTGGGCGCCTTATAATTGCATGGGCACTTGGGTAATCTTTAAGATGGACCCAAATATCCCAGGCTTGGGCCTTTCGCAATAATGATAAGTTATCTGCTGCAGATTTTCCAATGACGGCTTCGACCTTACTATTCAATGAAAACTTTCGTCCATGGGCGCCTGCCTTTTGCATAAATTGTGCAGCTACGGATAAATCTGAAGGTCGACTTGCTTCTTGATGTGATTTTATTTTTGAAAATTTTAAGATTTCTTCATCTTCTAAATTTAAAAGCTCTTCTTTTAAATGTTTTATTTTTTCTCGCAAATGATTTATTCGACGATCTTGCTCTTTATGTTTTTCAAAACAATTTTGTAAATTATCTGAAAAAGACTTAGTCTCATCAATATAAATTTTCCAATCGTCAGGAACATCTATTGTTTGCTTTTCTTTTAAATACTCACCTATATTAAGCCATGGCACATTTGCTTTTTCAAGATCTTCAATTAAATATTTTAGAGCAGATTTTTTTTTATCAATCACTTTTAATTTTCGCTGAAGTAATATTTCTTCGCTCTCCATAACACTTTTGATTGGATTATGAAAAACACTTGTCCACTCAGTTAAGTAGTCTTGCACATTAAATTGCAAAACATCATCAGGGTTTTCACTCATTATCGATGGTGGAAATGTCTTTTGCGGAAACATTGATATGGACTTACTTCCACTTTTAATTATGACATTTAATGCCCTTGGAATTAAAACAAATTTAATTTGGCAAGTTTCTTCTCCTGATTCACCTTTACCAATATAATTAAGATAGACAATACGCCCCTCTTCTTGATTCAAAGAAATAGAATCTAACTTTTTATTTTTAGCATGGGCTTTTAAAAATAAGACTATGGGCTTGATTAAATTTTTATTTTTTTTTAATTCTTCATAAAGTAAACCTAAAGTTGGAACTTGAGAATTAAGATGCAATCCCAACAGAACTGATCCCTTCATATAGTGTTGCAAAATAAGATGGTTTTTGGTGAGTACAATATCTTGAAGTTGCGCGCCCCTTAAAGCAGATTCAATTTCGACGCAAAGTTTGCTTAATTGTCCAAATTTTAATGAGACCATAGTTTAAAAAGTGTACCCACTTTATATAATATGTCCAGCGTAAAAACTTATATCTAGTTTATGTGGAAAATATTTTTTTTAGACTCAAGACTCATTCATTTTTTTTTATCTTCTCCGATAGGTTATTTATGAAAGCACAAGATAAATTAATAGAAATATTTTATAATCATTTAAAGAAAAACTCCCACAACAATAATATTGATGAGTTTACTCATAACGTTGTTGCAGACTACTTATTTTATTTAATGAATGTGGGACATATTCCAGCAAAGGCCTGCGATATTTTAGAAGCCGACCTGAATGAAGAAGTCATAGAGCTTTATAATAAGATTCAGTCTAGTCCTGCTAAAAATATAATATTGAAAAACAAACAAACACCCCAGGCAAGACCACGCAGAATTAATTAGTTTCAAATTCAATTTAGGGTGAGAACTAAGCTCACCCCAACTATAAATCTTATAATTTTTATTTTTTAGATTCTTTTAAAGACATAATAAATTTTGCAAGTAAAAGACGATCTTTTGGATCTTTGATGACACTACCATATGGTTGCATTCCAGTTGATCCACCTTTTACACCCTTTTCAATTGTAGTTGCTATTGCTTTTTCAGAATAACCTTGTTTGTATTTTTCAGGAGCATCTCCAACAAAATTTCTAGCATTCACAGCCTTACCAGTTGGAGTATCGGCTTTACCATCAGCCCCATGACATGCAACACATCCATTAGCTTCAAAAAGTTTTTTTCCTGCAGCAATTTCTGCTGGAGAGGTCGCAGCCAAACTCATTTGTGAAATTGTTAAAAAAATAAAACAAACAACTTTATTCATAATTATCTCCTTTTTCTAATAACAACTCATGATTTAGTCTGATTGCTACGCAATTGTATCAGACTTAATCATGCGCCGTTATTTTCTTGTTATCTGGGGCGATTTTCAATCACCCCGTAATATTTGGACAGTATCTAAGTTAATGGGACTTTTATTTTTGAGTCAAATATTAATAGCTTTCTTTAAAAATAATATGATTCTCATCATAAGGTTAAATCTTTGTTGCAAATACATTTTATAAAGTCATAAATTAAGATTTTAACTCAAAAGGATGAATTATGTCGCTTCAACTACCTGCTGCAAAAACTATTATTGAGCCATTTAGAATTAAAGTGATCGAACCCTTGGCCATGCTTTCTGCCACTGAAAGATCTGCCGCACTTACTAAGGCCCATCACAATTTATTTGGATTACCAGCCGATAAAGTCACATTTGACTTACTCACCGACAGTGGTACTAGTGCCATGTCTGCCGAACAATGGTCTGCAATGATGAGAGGGGATGAATCATATGCTGGCGCAAGAAGTTATTATCGTTTTGAAAAAGCAGTACAAGATTTAACGGGTTTAACTCATATTATCCCTACCCACCAAGGTCGCTCCGCAGAATATTTATTAATGAAAGCCCTTCTTAATAAACCAAATATGTATGTATTAGGTAATACCCATTTTGATACAACTCGTGCAAATATCGAATCAACTGGTGCAAAAGCAATTGATCTTCCCTGCGAAGAAACTCATAAACCAAATTCAATGGACAATTTTAAAGGTAACATCCACCTAGAGCAATTAAAAAGTTTTATTACAGACCACCCAAATCAAGTTGCACTTGTCATCATGACAATCACTAACAACTCTGTTGGCGGTCAACCCGTCTCATTGCAAAATATTAAAGAGGCCAAGGCTATTTGCAAAACTCATCAAATCCCATTTTTTATTGATTGTGCTCGATTTGCAGAGAATGCATATTTTATTCAACAAAGAGAAGCAGGTCAAAAAAATAGAACTGTTGCTCAAATAGCTAAGGAAGTTTTTTCATATGGTGATGGTGCTTTAATGAGTGCTAAAAAGGATGCCTTTGGTAATATTGGAGGATTTCTTGCTATCAATGATAATGCTCTAGCTGAAGAAGTTCGTCGTCTCATGGTAATCACAGAAGGGTTTCCAACTTATGGTGGCTTAGCAGGTCGTGATATGGAAGCCCTTGCTGTTGGGTTGCAAGAAGTGGTTGATGAAAATTATCTCTCATACCGAATTAAATCGGTAGAATATTTTGGTAAAGGCATAGAGTCATGCGGAATCCCCACTGTAAAACCTTGGGGTGGTCATGCTGTATATATAAATGCGGGAGCAACACTCCCACAAATTCCATCATTGCATTATCCAGGACAAGCTATTGCAGCGGCTCTTTATGAACATATTGGTATTCGTGGGGTAGAAGTTGGATCAGTGATGTTAGGTCATTATAATTTAGACGAAGGCACTGAATCACCGGCTCCTCAAGAATTGGTACGTCTAGCAATGCCACGTCGAGCTTACACTCAAAGTCATGTGGACTATATGATAGAAATGATGGGACACTTAGCTCCGCACTTGAGTTCACTTAAAGGTTATAAAATTACAAAACAACCAAAATATTTAAGACACTTTACTTGCCAGTTTGAAAAGCTTTAACACAATAGTCTGAAGTTAAATTGCAACTTGTCTGAATCCATTCACATAATTTTTGATCTTCGAATGCGGGATTTCTATTGCCATTGAAAGCTTTTAGATAATTGTTTTGGTTAATTTTGCAATTTTTTTGGGAAAATTGATTTAAAGATAATAGATTCATTTTTGAGTAAATGATCATTCTTTTTTCAAGCAAATTTGTATCCCCAATACCTGTTGCAGTTTGAATTGCTCGCTCAACTTCAACATGAAAATTTTTAAATATAGTAGATAATTGCTCTGAATCTGATTGTTGTCTTAACTCAGTTGAAACTTGATTAAGTCTATTATTCCATTGATCAATAGATAATTCTGGCTCAATAGGTTGAGGAGTAGATGCTCTGCCCACGTTAAAAAATGATAAGCTCGCAATAAATAAAACAAATAAAAATACAATGATTGATTTAAAATTTGGCTTTGAATACATAAATTTAATCTCCAATACTTATAAATACATAAACTAAAGTTTATATATTAAAAATAAGAAGCAAAATTTAGGCCGAATCAAATTAGATCATTTAAATAAGAACAAAAAATTACTCTAATTTTTTATATAAAGTATAGTAAATAATGACTGAATAAATTAATTAAACAAACAGGAAAATAACAAATGAACTTTAAGAGTATTGTATCAAAGTGAGACGATAAAAAATTAAAACATTTTATCTATTTATTTATAAAAAATTAGTTGAATTTAAGTTTGTGATTAGTAGTTTTACACATGGTTAGCAAGTTTCCGATATTCAAAAAAATTAATATAAATATTTTAATTCCAAAACTTCTGTGAACGATTAAGACCATTATATTTGAATTTAATTAGTGGCATCTTATTTGCTCTACTCAAAAGGTATGAAACCAAAATTATTTAAAACCATTCAGATCATAATTACCTTTTGTTTTGCAACAAGCCAAGCAACTCAATATATAGAGGTAGCTGGTGGCTCAGTAAACGGACGAAGTAGTGATGCCTACTGCCGATCAACTGGTAAATATTGTACGCAAATTGATAAAAATGTGACCGCAATTTTAGAGCCTGGAACTCAAGGAAAAATTATTGAAACATCAAGACAGGAATCAGGAAATGGTGGTATATATGTTGAAATCACTTCTGAAGGGCCAAATAAAGGTAAGAAGGTTTGGGTCTATTATAATATCAAGAATCCATTTGTAAATCTTTATGAAGAACCCGAAACAGTTCCAAACCGTAAACCTATTAATAATATAACATCTGCTTTTTTTACCGAACACATTGTAAAAGATGAAGTGCCTGTTATTGACGATACTCCAACGAGTTACTTAAAAGAAGCCATTGGACAAAAAGAACCAGACAAGACTGAAGAACTCATTTCAAAAAGTTTTGATAAAAATGTAATATCTGAAATGTGTAGTATGATTAATCCTAATTACTCAAAGGCTATAAAAAATAGTGTTTCCTGTATTAAGTGGGCAACAGATAAAGCAATCGAATCTTTAAATGAACCTAAGTGTAAAAAATTAATCACGTCGCGTTTTTTAATGTGTATATTTAAGCAAGAAAATAGTGATTTTGCAACTAATGCTGATAATGGTTTGGGAGCGGGTTTAAGTCAAATGACTTGGGGTCGTAAAGGTGGTATTAATACTGTATATCGTGGATTCAAAAATTATAACTTAGATGATTACTTCACTAATTTATTTGAATCGCTAGATCGAAATATTAATTTAAAAAATGAAAAAATTGATCGCTCGGATGCCTTTGACAGAGATTATGCTATTGGACTTGCTGCGACACATCTTTGCACACAAGTTCTTGAGGGAAATGGAGACACACCCTACGAATTAGCAGTGAATTATAATGGAAATAATAATGAAAATGAAAAAGGTGAAAGACGTAAATACCCTTATGCTAGAGATGTTGACGCTTGTAATAATGGGTACGGAAAATATCATGATATTGTCACTCGATTAAATGCAAGTTGTCGAAAATATGATAATTGTGAAGATGATGATTTATCTAATTCAAAATTAAGTAGTACTTCATTTGTTCCAACTGAAAGCTTTAACTTTTCAAGTTTAAAAGCCCCGGGGAATAAATGAAATTCACAAAAATAGTTTTACCCCTATTTATTTTAATAACTTTAAATATAAACAAATCCATTTTTTGTCTTGCTAACAATGGAACACCAGTTGTTCAGATTTCATTAGTAAAAAGAACTTCGCAAGTTTCCTATAAAAAACTTCTTGATCTTTCAGCATCAGAATTTTGTAGTGCTAGTTTTATTTCATCTCCAAATAAATTCTCATACCTACCAACGACTAAGCAAGATTATAAAAAATATTCATGTGTAAAAACTGAAAAAATTATTTATGAAGCAGAATCTGTCACAATCCAAAATTGCAGTTGGGAAAAATTAATTTTTTCTAATCAAAATTTTAATAGAAATAATTTTTTAAAAAAACAAGTTAAAGATTGGAAAAAAATTATTCGCTTAACAAATCTTCAGGTTTACTTTACTAAAGAAATTGAATTAACTTGCTCAGCAGAACTAAACTTAACAGAAAATAAAAAAGTAAAAATAATTGGACCCTGCGCTCCACAATTTTTTGCTAGATATTATCAAGTAAACGGAGCTACACCTACTGGGAATTCACTTTTATTAGATGCTCTTTTCAAACCAGATCCATCAATACCAAATTCACAAGCTTATCTTGATCCAGAAATGGAAATCAACATTAACTTACCCCTACCAATAAATGTTGCAAACTACTTACAATATATGATGTCAAAAGAAGCCATCAAAGATTGTAATGAACAACAACTAAAACACAAACACTAATAAAAATAAAAGTATCAAATCACATCAGCCGTCGATATACCTGCACTTATTCAAGTTGCAAATGAAATCGTAGTACCTGTTTTGAGTAAAAGTTTGCTAATTGGCAATACTCGCCCAGAATTTTATTTTAAAAATAATAGAGCCAGGGTTGATCATGTGATATGCCATTAATAATTCAAGTAATAATGATTTAAAAGTTGATACCTCAAAGGAATTTTTATGATCTACACACCTAAACACTACCATGAAGATCGAGAAGATTTAATTTTTGAAGTGATTCGAAATAATAATTTTGCCACCTTAATCAGTATTATATCAGATGATCCGATTATTAGTCATTTACCGGTACTACTTGATAATTCAAAAAATACTTTATTGAGCCATTGTGCAAGAGCAAATCCTCATTGGAAATATTTTAAGGATGGAAATCCTGTGACTGTGATTTTCAACGGACCCCATGCTTATATTTCTCCAGCATGGTATAAACCAGATCCTGATAATGTACCTACATGGAACTATATTGCCGTTCATGTTAAAGGTGTAGCCCGCATTATTGAAGACTCACACGAAGCATGGATATCTATGAATAAACTAGTGCAGCATTATGAAAGTCTTTACGAGACAGGTTGGAGTTTGCCTTCTGAGCCCAATGAAACCCTCAAAAATGATCTAGCTCGTGGAATCACTGTTTTTGAAATCAGTATGGAACATGTAGAAGCAAAATTTAAGTTGAGTCAAAAACAAGATTTGCAAGATAGAAATTCGGTTATATATAATCTCCAAAGTATTGCTGGTGAAAATGGTAAGTATTTAGCTGAATACATGAAAAGAGTTTTGAAATGATCTTCGAATATAAAGATGGGTTTATAGACTACTGAAATATTTGAAAAGTTATTAAGTTGCTCCAAACCAATATTTCATAAAATTGAAAGAAAACTAACTCTTACATTAGAACAATAAGGAATATTAATAATATTATTAAAATTAAAATCTAACAACTAGGAAAATTTATGATTTGTCATTTTATTTTATACGTTTCGGATCAAGCCCAGAGTACCGATTTTTACACCAAAACGTTATCGCAAGTTCCGATCTTAAATGTCCCAGGAATGACTGAATTTAAACTGGCTGAAAATTGTATATTAGGCTTAATGCCATCAAACGCAATAAAAAAACTACTTGGTGATTCTATAAAACATCCTGAGGATGCTGCCGGAATTCCTAGAGCAGAATTATATTTAAGGGTCTCTGATCCAGAGAAATCTTTTAATATTGCAATTGAAGCAGGTGGAAAATTACTTTCCCCTTTTCAAGAAAGAAACTGGGGTTCTAAAGTTGGATATTTTTCTGATCCTGATGGGCATATTATTGCTTTTTCTAATTAACGTCGATCTTTTTCTCTTCAACAAAATGTATAATACAATTATTATTAAATGAAACGCAATTAACATTGTGTAAGAAGTATTAACAGAAATTCCAAAGTGGAAGTGGTAGAACAATTTAAGTCTAATTTATTTAAAAGCAAAAAAAATTAAGATAAAAATTCATTTATATGATATATTTTTGCAAAATGTTTTATTTGTTTTATGTTAATTTCAGGAAAATAATCAATCACTGAACAAACATCTTTTAAATCAGATTCATATCGATCTGGATCATTTTGCATAGCTCTGAATTTTATTGCAATTAAATCTAGTGGATTAACAACCATGATTGAGTCTTTGTTGATTGTTGAATTTTTAATTGCTACTACCATCCAGGGCTCTACCGCTATCAAAAAGTCCACTCGCACTGTTTTTTTAAATCGCAATACTTCATGATTTTCAAAATCAAGATTATATCCTAAATTATTCATTATTAATTTAATAAAGCTAATTTGATTTTCTTCAATTAAAAGATCAATATCATGAGTCTCTCGAAATATCTTATAGGATTGAATAGCAAGCCCACCAATGATTCCATAATTGCAGGACTTTGCAGCTAATTCATTACAGATTGTTTTTAAGGATTCTTTTAGCATAACTACACATCCAGTAACTAATTACTCACTAATTAAATTCATAATTGCTCCAGAGCGCTCAGCAAAGCTGCCTCCTGGCATTCCCCAGAAATATCTATAGTCGATCTTATTATCATTTAATACTTCTAATACAATTTCTTCACGAAATGAGTTTATTTCTTGAATATTACCGAAACCAAAAATAAATTTCTTTGAACCCATAGGAGTTTCTTCAACATTTTTTAAAATATGAGGAGTCATACCTGTGTGATTATTGCTTAAAACAAATAAGCAAATATTCCCTTGAAAATCACTTCCAATAAGTGAGTGTTCTGTATGAAAGTTTTCGCCATTACTACCTATTGCAGAAAAATTTAAAGAGCAACCTTTGCCATCTAAAATTGATTTCAATGAAAAATGAGCCTCAAATTTTTGGCCTTCATGGTTGATTCCATTGCCATTATAATTGCCTTGAATATCGAATGGGGTACTCATTTTTTATGTCTCCTCTTTAAACCAGATAAGCCAATTTTCAATAACGGTTATCATTTTTTTTCTATTTAAAAAATAGTGTCGTTCTCTTCCAATTTTTTCTACACGAATAAGTCCAGCATCTTCTAAAACTGAAAGATGGCGAGTCATCGTGGGCCAGCTACATTGAAATCGTTTTACAATATCACCAGCAGTCATTTCGCCCTTTCTTCCTAAAAGAACGACTAGAATTCTTCTTCTAGCTTCATGAGCTAATGCTGCAAAAACCAATTCAAATTCGTCTAATTCTATTTCAGCCTTACTCTTTGACATGAGTTCATTTAGCAAATTTGCTAAATATATGTCAAACTCTAATTTTGAATGGCTTCATGCTGAAAAGAAAAAAAGAAAATCCAAATTAATAAAGGAACAAATTATGCTATCAATACCAACAGTAGAATCGAATAAAAAAGAGACAATAGAGGTTAATTCCTCAAAGTATTTGCTCATTTTAGAAGGTCAACTCTCTAATCGGCTTACAATAAAGTTTAAATTTGACTCTACAAAAATATAAGCGTACCAAATTATTTTTTATTGGTGATATTAATAATGATATTGATGTCGAAAATTGGACAAAAAGATTAATAACCGGTGTAAAATAAAATGAAAACTTTATTAAAATGTTTTGAAATAAAAGAAAATGTGACCTTTCCTGAGCTTGGTGATTTCCACAAATTGGCCAATGAAATTTCAAATGATTCTCGGGTTACAATTTATAAAGATGGCAAGTCTAGAGCGGGAAAACACCTTATTGCCTTTGCAATTGGTAAAGGAAGTAAAGTTATTGGAGTCACTTCTGGTGCTCATGCTGATGAACCTATTGGAGTATTAACACAATATTATTTTATAAAAACTCTTGTAAATGATAATCGATTTAACGAACTATTGAACGAATACACTTTTCTTTGTCATCCTATGGTTGACCCTGATGGTTATGAACTCAATAAAATCTGGTTCACAAATCCTCTTAATTTTAAAAATTACTGGTTGAATAATTTCAGAAACAATAGTCCGGCAGAAGATTGTGAACATGGCATACCTTTTCAAGAGGGCCAAACCGCTCGACCAGAATTATTGTTTGTAAAAAAGAATTTCGATTTATTTAAAGGTCAATTTGAATATTATGTGACCCTCCACTCTTCTCATATTTTACCGGGAACATGTTTTGTATTTGATAGAGATCACTCAGATCTTAAAATCCGACAGAACATTGTAGATCTATGTCACTCATACGATTTACCTCTGATGGATTTCAAATCTCGTAGTGATGAATCTATGACATATTTAGGGCCAGGTTTTATTGGCGCACCTAATGTGTCCTCTATGCTTTCAAAATATAAGAATCAACCTGAAATACTTAAACAAATAAAAATGACAACTTATGAATATGCGCAAACTTATTGTGGTGCCAAATCATCTTTTATTTCTGAACTTCCAATTTGGATCATGCAAGGTATGGATGATTATTCAGATTCATCAATGACAATGAATGAATTTAAACAAATTTCGCTCACTAATAATAAAGAGTATTTAAAATTGTTAAAAGAAATTGAAGGTGAAATTATAAAATTTAACCCCAATCCTGATAATCAATGGTTTAAAGCATTTCAAATGGCTCTAAAAAGAGGAACTTCAATGATTCAAGATGAAGAGACTCAATTGGGTTCCTATGAGGGATTTGCTCAAGTACTAGAGGTTAAAGAACTTGATTTTCAAAGCATTGAAAATCAATGTAAAGTTCTTAAATATGCCATAAAGAGTCTTGAGGGTGTGTCTGTCGCAAAAGATTCAATAGCTAAATACCAAGAAAAGTTTGATAAACATTTTCAAATCTTTGAAACTAAACTTCGATTAAAGCAGCTCTCAATAAAAACTCAAGTTGAAGTTCAAATAGGTCTCATTTTCAGTGGTCTGATTGAAAGTAAATCCTTGGGTGAATTGTGAAAAATTTTGAAATTCGAAAATGTAATTTAGATGATCTTGAATCCTATTCACAACATGCAATTTATCATCTTACTGAAAAAGGCATCGGGGATATTTACGTGCACCCATATTCATCTCTCCATAAGCCTAATTTTAACGAGTTTGTTTCAAACCTTTCAAAAAAATGGTCTACTGAGCCGTTTACCCCTAATTGGGAGATTGCTTGGGTAGCCATTGTAAATAATAAATTTGTTGGACACCTAAATCTTCGTTGTGGAGGAATTCATGCCCTGGTTCATCGTATGAAATTAGGAATGGGATTAGAAAAAGAATTTCGATCTCAAGGTTTAGGTTCTGCACTTTTAAAAACAGCGATTGAATGGGCAAAAACACAAGATGCAGTTTCTTGGATTGATTTAAGTACATTTTCAAAAAATATTGCAGCTCGTTCAATGTACAAGAAATTTGGATTTGTTGAAACTCACATTATTGAAGATGCTTTGCGGGTCGATAATGAAAGTATTGATGACGTGCAAATGGTATTAAAACTAAGGTGATTATTTTATACAAAATTTAAATCTAATTAAAAAACGTAAGAACTCAAAGTGAAGGGATTTTAAAAATGGCGAAATTTGATCATTTATTCATAGCACCAATAGATTGGGATAAAACTTTTGATTTTTATCATAAATTACTTGGATGGGAGCTTGGTTCTTCCTGGGGTGAGAAAGGTAAGGAACCACGTGGTGCATATTTAAAAAGCCGAGGTGGTGTGACTGTGGTTATCGCTGAAGAACATAGTACAAATGATAACTCATGGACTCAAGGGTTTAATGGACACCGCCCAACACTTCATCTAGAAGTTGAAAATGTTGATGAACTTTTTGAAAAATTACCCAAAGGAACTCATGTCATCTCTTCACCGCAAAATACCCATTGGGGAAGTCGATGGTTTTTAGTTAAAGATCCTGACGATAATATTATTGCTTTTAATACAACCAAAAAGTAGAAAATATGACGAAATCTAACTCCTTCGAATTTTACCAATCTAATAATAGAAAATCAGTTTTAAATCATGTCGCACTTCATGTTCCAAATACTCTAAAAGCGTCTGAGTATCTAAAACCATTTGGGTTTAAAATTGGTCTTGCTGAAAAATGAGAAGGAGAAGGAATACTTGAGATATATCTTGGAGAACCATTAGACATGAGTAGGCTTCTTTTAATGGAGCCAATAAAAGAAGGTACGTGTACACGCGCTATGGAAAAACGAGGTCCAGGACTAGATATTTATATCTGATAATGAAAAATTAATTATTAGTCTCTAAGTAAAATCAATTGATGCATCGGAGTTATATAAATGAGTAATAACGATTACAAATTTAACTTAAAAAATTTATCAATAGAGCTTGCAGAGCCCTCTGATGCTTCATTCCTTTCTGCTTTAGCTTTGAAGTCTAAAGCACACTGGGGATATTCCGAAGAATTTCTTTCAAAATGTATTGATGCACTTACCATAAGTCCTAAAAGAATATCAGGCGGTCGCTTTAAATTAATAAAGAGTAATGAAAAAATAATTGGATTCTTTGGTTTTTCAGATGAACCCGAAGAATTCGAAATGACCCATCTCTTTGTTGATCCTGAATTCATTGGTAAAGGTATTGGTATAATTCTTTGGAATAATGCACTTGAGTTTGTAAAAGCTCTTGGGAAAGAGTCCTTTATAATTATCTCTGACCCATTTGCGGAAAAATCATTTTATTCAAAGATGGGAGCTATTCGTATTGGTGAGCGCAATTCAGAAGTAGATTCATCACGACAATTACCAATTTTACTTTTTGACTTTAAATTTTCAGAATCTTTGAAAATGTCCATTGAATATTTAAATTCGCCTGAGGCAATAAAAAGCATTGAAGCGGACCCATATTGGCCAAAATGGAATTCCACATGGTGGCATATGCTACTCCTTTTTGAAATGGGTGAAGCAAAGCAAATTCCATTAAATGTTGTTGAAAGTTATGTTGCAGCTTTAAGTAAAACACCTCTTAAAATATTTCCAATAAATCCTGAAGATATGCCTATTGGAGTTGACCCTTATCGTGAAAGCCCTTGTCATTGTCAATTAGGAAATGTTTATCAAGTTTTATCTGCTTGTGGGGTTGATGTTGACAGTGTTTTACCTTGGCTTCGCCCTTGGTTTCTTCGTTACCAAATGGCAGATGGCGGACTAAGTTGTGATAACGAAGCTTATTTAGTAAAAGATGAAGTGCCAAGTTCTATGGTTGGTACAATAGCAGTCTTCGAAGCTATATTACTTTATACAAATAGAGATTTTACTACTGAAGAAAAACAATTTTTAAAAAAAGGTGCAGAATTTCTTATAGGACGACAACTCATGTATGGTTCAAATACCAAACATAATGCAGCTGAAAGAAAAAGTGCTGAATTATGGATGAAACTTTGTTTTCCGCGATTTTATTTATATGATGTTTTACGTGGCTTAACTGCCTTGCTAAAATATTCAGAAAAAACTGGTGATTTTGTACCAGTTAGTTCTATTCGCGAAGTTGTAAAACATTTGAATCAGAGATTTCCAAATGATAAAATAATTATTGAAAGAAAATCTTATGAGGGTGTTGGTACAATTCTACAAACTCAATCTGGCGAATGGATACTACGTCAACCAGCGACGCTATTCCCTCTGTTAACAACGGTAAGCCAAATAGGAGAAGAGTCACCATTCCTAACAAAGCAGTGGCTTGAAGCTAAATCTATTCTTGAAAGAAATCCTGAACTGAAGGTATTGCTTTGAAAAAATCTGAATTATTTGGCAATTACTTTAAACTGTGTTGGTTCAAAAATAGTCTTCATTTGAAAAATATGATTCTATTTTCTAATATAAATTGGATCGCAAAGATTTTAAAAAGGTGTTTTATATGAAGTTATCTATTTGCATGGCTATGATTTTAATTTCTAGTTGCCAGACAATGAAAAAAAATATTTATGACAACGCCTCAAAACAGGAAATGCAGTCTTTTAAAAAGGTAATTCTTCCGTTTTTACCAGGAACACAATTTAAAATTTCACAGGGTGCTTTCGGATCAAAATCACATCACGAAATTGGAAATGAATACTCATGGGATTTTGATGTCCCATTTGGAACTCCCGTCGCAGCAGTTGAAGCTGGAAAAGTTTTCAGTGTGTGGCAACCTGATGTTAATGGTGGTTGCGAATCGAAGTTTAGTAACTCAGCTCATAACATAAAGATAGAACATTCAGATGGTACAATTGCACAGTATGTACACATTCAAACAGATCTCAAAGAAGGAACTGTTGTCACTAAAGAACAGGTTATTGCATCCACAGCTAAAAATGGGTGGATTTGCCAACCACAACTTCACTTTGGAATTTATGCTTCTAAAAATCAACTTTATGAATCGCCAAATAGAAAAACAATTCCATTGGTATTCGAAAATTTGCCAGAAGGAGTTGCGAAAGAGGGTTTAACTGCGACAACTGTAATTTCTAAAATTGAATCTAAAGTCAAAAACCAATTTAATGGGGATACGATAAAATGATAGTTGAACTTAATAGAGCCACCAAATCAGATGCAGCTGAAATTCAACGTCTTTATAAACAACTTGTAGATGATTCCAAAATTAATGTAACAGAGGAATCTCTTAATTTAATTAGTAATGACAAAACTAATTTTTTATTTGTTGGAAAAATAACAGATAAAGTTGTTGCTACAGCATTTGTAGTTATTTGTCTTGATGTGATGTATTCAAATCAACCCTTTGCTCTTGTTGAAAATATAGTTGTTGATTCAGAATACAGAAAATATGGAATCGGCAGTCAGTTAATGAAATTTATAAAGGATTTTTGCAAATCAAATTTATGTACTAAAATAATGTTATTGAGTAGTTCTAATAGAACCACTGCTCATTCATTTTTTGAGAAAAATGGATATTGTTCAGATAAAAAAAAGGGTTTTGTAAATTATATCAATAAATAATTTTTTGAAGGATTGGTCTTAATTATGAACTTGAAAAAAAACTGGAGACTTGTAATTTTGGATTTAAATAAATTAAAAAAACAATTTAAAATAAAATATATTATGATAACAATATTTGTTGGAGGTTGCTCAAGTATGGAAATAAAACAAAAACAACTGTCTTATCTAGATTGGAAACCTGCAATTAAGGCAGAAGAAGTTTTTGAGCAAACAGTAGGTTTTTCATATTTATCAACTGATACTCAAAATAACCTATTTTGGGTTGAAAATAGACCTGAAGAATCCGGTCGTTCTGTTTTAGTCATGAAAGATAAAAATGGAATTCTAAAAGATGTCATTCCTACTCCCTTTTCTACAAGATCCAGAGTGTTTGAATATGGAAGTTACTCATATACAGTGGCAAAAGATTGGGTCTACTTCGTTAATTTTAAAGATCAAAGAATTTATAAAATCAGTTTATCTCAGACAAAATCTATACCGGAACCTATTACAGTTGAGAAAAACATGGATGGCACCCTAGGAAAATATGCAGATTTGAGTGTTTCACCTGATGGTCGATGGTTACTATTCGCCTATGAAAAAGATAACAAACAAGGTGAAGCGATAAATGAAATAGGCCTAATAGATCTTAAAGAAAATAAATTGCAGGAAGCTAAGATAATTGTCTCAGGTGCAGATTTTTACAAATCACCGCAGTTTTCACCAGATGGTTCAAAGATAGCATGGATAGAGTGGAATCATCCTTATATGCCTTGGGACTCCACGCTTTTGTATGAAGCTCCATTTTCAGAAGGGAATTTGAATTTAAATAATAAAAATCATGTTGCAGGTTCTAAGACCTCTTCAATTTCTCAGTATTGTTATACGTCATCTGGGGATCTAGTTTTTGGCGCTGACTTTGCAAATCAAGATGAGTCTTCTCCAAAAAACTTTTACAACCTCTATAAATATCAGAAGGGTCATATTACTCATCTCACACAATCTCAATTAGATTTTTTTCAATTTAGATGTCAAAATGATTCAATTTATTCCTTAGCTTTTGAAAATGGTAAGGCAAAATTATTTGTATTTGATTTAAAAAGTAAAAATTTAAAAAATCTTGAAATAGAACCCATTCATTTTTCAGTACCTATCCCATCTGGACAAAATATTTACTTAGTTGGAATGTTTGAAAATGTTCCATCTCAAATTTTGGAAATTACACAAACTGGAAAATCTAAAACAATTAAAAAGTCTTCGGAACAAGCAATAGACCCAAAAAATGTAAGTAAAGCCATTCCCATATCGTACCCAACCGAAGATGGTCAAAAGAGTTATGGTTATTTTTATCCCCCCACAAATAGTAAATATACAGCACCTAGAGGTGAATTACCTCCTGTTAGAGTATTGATCCATGGTGGCCCCACCGGAATGACAGCGCCAGGTTTTTCTAAACAAATAATGTTTTGGACCTCTCAAGGATACGCTATTTTTGATGTCAATTACCGTGGTTCTATCGGCTTTGGTCGCGCGTATCGTGATGCTTTATTAAAGAAGTGGGGATTGGTAGAAATTCAAGATGTGAAAGATGGATTAACTTATTTAAAAAATAAAGGATACATTAGTGGTCAAGCTGTTGTTTCTGGGGGAAGTGCTGGTGGATATTCTGTTCAAAGACTTTTAACTTTTTATCCAGATTTATTTTCAGCAGGTGCAAGTCATTATGGAATTGGAAATTTAGTTACCTTACAACAATTGACACATAAATTTGAGTCACACTATCTTGAACAATTAATTGGTGGAACACTTAGTAATAATAAAAAAGAATATGAAGGGCGATCTCCAATTAATCATTTAGATAAACTGAAAAGCCCAATGATTATTTTTCAAGGTTCAGATGATAAAGTGGTGCCACCTGAAAATTCTAGGGAGATGGCTGAAATTTTAAAGAAAAAAGGGATTCATCACGAATACTATGAATATCCTGGTGAAGACCATGGCTTCCGAAAAAAAGAAAACTTAATTGATTCACTAGAAAAAGAATCTCTGTTTTTTAAGAATATTTTGAATGCAAAGAATTAATTTTTAAAAAAGAATATTTTAATAATTAATTTGGACTACTCTTCCCTTTCAGATTGGAGTGGTCTTTCAATTTGACTGTTTTCAAATTCCTTTTCTATTGCTAATAAAGCTTCACCATTAGTTACATCTTTGACAATGAGCATTTTTTCACTTGTAAGATAGACATCATTCTCAAGCAAAATTTGAAGTGCTTCAATTTGATAAATGTTTTTTATATTAAACTTTTCAAAATACTCATCAATATCAGCTTGATCGGCTAATCCATTATAAGCTCCCTTAATCAAATTTGAGAATTGAGTTAAAAGGATATTTTTAGATTGTCTTATAAATCCAAACTCAAATTTTGCTCCGTGAGTTCCTTCGCACACTTGAGAGTCGATAGCTTCACTTTCTATGGTATTTAAATCAATATTGCAAAAAGCACGGTCAGTGATAAAAAAATTTGCTTCTTGGCTTAACACCAAATCTTTGCCAAATTGATCACTTGTATTTGTCGCATAAAAAATTTCATAAAGTGAAGCAAAATAATCTGCTAAATTTGTTAATTTTAAATATCCCAGGGAATCTATAAACTGATCTCCATAAAACAGTTTCCCTGCATTATAAAAAAGATTTTCTTTAAGGTCTTTATCAAACTGAATTCTATAAGAATAGCTTGCTGTTTTATCTTCATTACCAATAAGTAATGTTTTGACAGCAATCTGCTTTAAGCACAGTTTTGTTGATACTCCTAATTTATCTAAAAATCTTGCACAGTCTCTTACATCTTCAAGATCTAATCCCAAAGGTTGGGTTAGGTTCATATTAACTTCATCATCAATAATTCTTTTTTTAACAGAAATATTCATTACTAATCGATTTTGAAAAGTTAATTCATCAATGGATTTTAAATTTTCTGCAAGAGTGAGTAGTGTTGAAATATTTAAAGTTTGTTTTAAATCTTTATTCAACTGAATAACCAATTGATTTGAGCCATCGAGGTCAGCAATAATTTCACGTATCCCCACTGAGTGTAAGAGAATAGGTGAACTTGAAGAATCTGAATTTTTTAAATAAGTTGTTGGTGAGTTGCTCGATGGTAAAGTTGCATTTCCAATATAGATTTCAAATCCAACATTTACATCAATTAGATTTGGATCAGTGACTCCCTTTATTGCGAGTTCAAAGTCATAACTGGCATCGCGACAATATTTTTGATTGATATTAAACTTTGAAGCATTTGCAAGACATTCATCTACTAAAACCATTTCTGTAATTAAATCATCATTAATCATGAAATTTTTATGGGAGAGTTGTTCTTTGTAATTGTTTTGATCATGATTTACTGCAACTCCCATCCAATAATACGGACTACTGATATTCAATGGAATTTCATTTAAACCTAATATAAAACTAACGGTCGAATTATTAATCAAATCGGAATGGGGATTATGAAGATCAGTTTTAAACTTATTAGGATTTGAAAAAAATCTACTTTTATAAACAGTGTGTTTTAGCATCCGATCTTGTAATTTTTGCGAAAATGTATGGCGTGATGAAAAGCCATATTTACCGTATGCGCCTGTTGAGCTTCTATTAAAAGATACAACTTTGCCGTTGGCGTCTTTACTAAGTGGCTTTGAAATTGTTGAACTTCTTCTATCAGATTTTCTTAAAGAGCCTCCTGCTGAAACATTGCGGACGGCAGAACCACCACTCTTCTTTGCAGTACCACCAGAGCGAGAACTTGACGATTTACTTTTTCCAGAGGAGGTTCCTTTGGCATAACTATGTAGGGCTAAAGAGGATAAGATAAAAATCATCAAAATATTTTTAAGAACAATAGTTTTCACAATTAATCCCATTCAATATAGGTTTTTCTTTAAATTGATAAATTCAATTACGAGATATAAATAATAATTCAATAGCATTTATTCATAAACTTAAATATGCATAAAAAAAATAAAAACAGAATAGAAAAGTAAAATTAACTAAGATGTAAAAAACTTTAACAGTCTTGTGAGGCTCCATTATATTAGCGTAGTGGTAATGGTGAATACTTCTTCCAGGTTGAGATACTTGACTGGATATCAATTTCAAGTACAATTTAAAACTAAATTAAGAACTATTATTATACAATCTGAATCATAAAAAATTTTTGTTTTTTTAAAAATAAGTTAAGTTAGTTAAGCAATCAAAATATTTATTCTTTAAAAGGAGAGACTGAAATATATGAGTATCCCAGTTCTTATTCCAACTCAAAAGGGTCTTTTATTAAAGGCAGTCTCAATAGATGAATCTGAGTGTTTTTTAAAAGTTATAACTGAAAATCAAAAACATAAAAGTAAATCTTTAAAATTTGGAATAAATCCAGTAAGTGGTAAGTCTATACGATTGAGGAAAAAATAAAGGTTTTTAAATGTCAAAATTAGAATTAAGAGAACTTACAATTGAAGATGAATCTGCGTTTATAAACGGCTATGAAGACTGGAAAAACGAAGACATTACATGGTATTCGTTTATTTGGAAACCTGGTTCTGATTATAAGGAACACCTCAAACAACTAGTTGACTGTAAGGATAAATCAAAATTAGCTGAGAACCGAGTCCCTTCAACTATGCTCTATGCATTTGTAAATGATGAAATCGTCGGTAGGCTTAGCATTAGACATGAACTTAATAACTCGTTATTAGAACGAGGTGGTCATATTGGTTACTCCGTGAGCCCCAGGCTGAGAGGCAATGGTTACGCCACTGAAATTTTTAAACAAGGTCTAATTTATTGCAATAAACTTGGACTCAAAAATATTTTAGTGACTTGCGCAGATCAAAATATCCCTTCTTGGAAAATTATCGAAAAATTTGCTTCACATTTAGAAAATCGTATTTATGACTCAATTAAAAATGAATATGTCAGAAGATATTGGGTCGATGTTCAAAAATCTTTATCAAATAATTTTAAAATAAATCAGAAAGTAGTTATTTATTTAACGAGACGTATTTCTGATAATATTCAACTTCTTGTATTTGATCATGATGAGAAATTTAAAGATGCTGGTACTCAAGTGATTGCAGGATCGATTGATGCAAATGAATCTGAACACGATGCAGCTCTAAGAGAGATAGAAGAAGAATCAGGTATAAATGCTGAAAATCTTTTATTAAGTAAAATTGATGAATATTTATTTTTTTCAGATTTAAATCAAAAGTACTATAAACGACATGTCTATCATTGCGAATTGGATTCGAATTCTGTTTCTGAAAAGTGGACCCATCAAGTGAGTGGACATGGAGAGGACTCTTTTTTAAATTTCCATTTTTATTGGCAAGATCTCGAGTTGGCAAAGAACTCTATATCTGTAAGGCTTGGCGACTCTCTATTTAAAATAAATGCGAGGAAAAATGATAATTAAGCAACTCACATCACCACATGATAAAAGTGAAGTCTGTAATAAAATTTTAAGATCATTACCACTATGGTTTGGTATTGAATCAGCAATTGTAGATTATGTTAACGATGTTAAAGTAATGGATACCTGGGTCGCACTTGAAAATAATGAAACAATCGGATTTATTTCTATAAATAAACACAATCTCTTCACTGCAGAAATTCATGTTATTGGTATTCTTGAAAATTACCATCGAAAAAACTTAGGTAGTAAATTGATTGAATGTGCAGAGACATATTTGATTAAAGGTGGATTCAAATTTCTCCAAGTTAAAACTCTTTCTGAATCCCGTGAAAATGAAAGTTATGCCAAAACAAGAAATTTTTATGTAAAAAGTGGTTTTGTACCTGTTGAAGAATTCAAGACTTTGTGGGGAGAGTATAATCCTTGCTTACTTATGATAAAAAGTTTAGAGAGTAAAAAAACGAATAGTCTACTTTCTCATTTAGAAATAAATGTATCCGATTATGCCCGCAGTATTCGGTTTTATGATACGATTCTAACTCCATTAGGGTGGCAACGACTAGTTTGTCAAAACTCTTTTACAACATTTTCAGATGGCAACCTCAAACTTGTAATTTCTCCAACTGAAAATAAATTTATTACTAATGGCTTTCATCGCAAACGAATTGGACTGAATCATATTGCTTTTTATGCACCATCAAAAGAATTTGTTGATAACTTTCAGCACGAAGTTCTTTCAAAAAATAATATTCAATGCTTATATGAAAATAAACCATCTGGTGATAATACTTATTATGCTCTTTTTTTTGAAGATCCAGATCGCATAAAAATTGAAGTTGTATTCTCACCTAATTATTGTTCAACAATGCATTGGACGAATAAATTTGAAAGTGATTTTGATCCCTACACGGAAAGTGAAATGTTACCATAAAGGAACGTTTAATATGAATAGGACTGATTTATCATACCTCAAGGAAATACCGTTTGTATAATGCATAGTTTTACTTTGAATCAATATTCACAAGAAGAGAAAACTATTTTTGAAGAGCAATTAATTAAATCATCATTGGTTAGAGAAATTTGGCGAATAGGTATTGAATGGATAGGTACTGCAACGCCGGAGTTGATATTATGTCATTATTCAAATGGAAAACTAAAAAGAACAGAAGTGCTGGCTGAGTGTCATCAACACGGTGAATGGATAAACTGGAAGGGAAAATGGGAATGATAAAATCACTTCACCTTATTTTTCTCAATTATCAAGTTTAAGTTCTTTTTCTTTACTTGAATCATCTGGTGACCAAACAACATTTTAATGTAATTTAAGCCCCCTTGTCAAAACGATATCTGGTGGGCTTCCAAGTCTTTGTTTTGTGAGAGATAAGCAAATTCAAGAAAGAAAATTGCTTGATCAATTAAATACTATTATTGATCGCGATATTCGACTTATTTACCCAACAACTCTTTCATTTTCACAAATATTTGAATATTTAAAAGAACTTGCGCTTTTAGAAGGCCATCCCTTGCAATATTCTCATCTAGAAAAAAAAGTTAAAATTTCTGATGTTACCCAAAAAAAAATTTTATATGCCCTAGAAGCCGTGTTTTTGATTCGAATAATACCGCTCAAAGGTGGTAAAAAGAATTTTACAATTCGATTAGAAGATCAAGCGGAAAGTTTTTATTTAAGATCTCTTGAGCTAAAAAAAGAAAAAAATAATATTATTGAATTAGAGGGGCTTCTTTACCGACACTTAAGATGTCAGTTTATGTATCATCTTGGGTTTAATTTCAATCTTTTTCAATATCAAACCCGTGGTGGAGCAAGAGTTCCAATTGTTATTGATAGTGCAGAAAGAACCTTGGGCTTTATAGTTATCGAAGAAGAAATTCCAAATCGTAGCGAATTAGCAACTGCAACTTCTTTTTATAAAGAGTACTCCAATTCAAGTATTATTTTTGTTCCATTTACAGATAAATCACAACCCGCCATTGTAAATCATAGATCTATGATTATACCACTCAAATATTTTCTATAATTATGATAAAAAATCTCATTGTGAAATAATTAAATCGAAGATTCAATTGATAAATTTATTGTTCATAAATTTACTTATGTAATCAAGAAATAAACCCTGTTTATTTTTTTGGACATATCTATTTAAACAATCTCTTGATATTATAAATAATCTTCCTATGGGGACAAAGTCCCCTTACCCGTGGCACATTCTTAAGGTCAAGTAGTACATTATCGCCTTTTTAAGTTTTAATCCTTTTGATTAATACTTATTATGAAAATACAAACTTTAGTTTGGATTTTCATAATACGGGGTGATTGAAAATCACCCCTAACAAACAGGAAAATAACTGCTTGTGATTATGTCTGATATAATCGCGCAAGCGATCAGACTTAATCATGAGCAGTTATTTTACCCAACTTGATTTATAATCTTTTGCATATTGTTTAAATGCAATTGGTTTACGACCTAGGATTTTTTCTACATTTTCAGTGACACGCTCTGCGTACCCTAACTTGAAAAAACCTAAAATCATTATTAAAAATTCGGCGTAAGGTTTTGGTAATCCTGCTCCCAAGAGTCCACTCAACATTTCGTTTGAAGTGATATCTTGAAAGGAAATTTTTGAACCTGTGACTTCTGATAACACTTGTGCCACTTGGTCATGATCTAAAACATCATTACCTGTTAAATCAAAATCTTGATTATTGAATTTGTCATTTTCTAGTAAGTTTGCTGCCACTGCAGAAATATCTCTAGCATCAATAAAACTTCCTTTTGCTTTTCCTACGGGCAAAAAGATTTTGTTTTGAGATAATATTCCTTGTAACCAAAAGGTATTAAAATTTTGCATAAACCAATTTGGTCTAATGATATTATATTGAAGTCCTGACTTTTCGAGATAAACTTCGGCCATTCTCATTGGAGCGCTATCAACTGCATTGGCACCCATTGCTGTCATTAATACTACTTTTTTGAGTTTATTAATTTTAGCCTGTTCAATTAATGGAATTAAAAGCTCATGTTGATTAGCATATCCTGGAGGCGATAGAAAAAACGCCTTATCAACTCCTTCAAAAGCATTTTTTAAACCTACTTTTGTTACAACATTCAAGTGAACCTGATTTGGTTTTAAGTCCTCAACTTTACTTGTTGCATGTATAACATTGTGTCCCTTTGATTTAAGAATTCTAACTAATTCTAAACCTACTGTTCCGCTCGCCCCTACTACTAATATGTTGTCCATTTTGTGTCTCCTGTTTTAATTGTATCGTTTTTAATTGTTTTTCTCGTTACATCACTGAATAAACTTATTTTTTAAGCTACTTCATAAATTAAATATAGCAGGCAATTATTAGATTTATAATGGATATAAATCTAATTTACATGTCAATTAGTCTAATTATATGGACTTATAGACAATATTATGTTAAAGTCATATTGTATGGATTTATTAACCGATATTTTACAACAGGCCGGTCTTAAAAAACGAATTTTGATTCAAAAATCTTTTTTTGAACCCATTGCAGTTCAGTTTCCTTGCTCTAAAAGTATGGGATTTCATTTTGTAATTTCGGGTGAAGCTTTTTTACATACTCCGACCCAATCTGAACCCATTATTTTACACAAAGGTGATATCGCTCTAATTGCTCGAGGATATGATCACATTATAAGTACCGAAAAAAGAATTTCAGCTCGATTAATAAAAAACTCTGATTCTGATACTGGTAACCTCACCAATAAAAATGTTAATTTAGAGCATCTAAAATTAACTTTAATTAGTGGCGCTTATCAATTTTGGAATACTCCCATGCATCCATTTTTTAAAGATGTCCCAAAAATTTGGCTATTGCGCTCAAGTGAACTTGAAAATTTTAATCAACTTAATTTATCAATTAATTTATTATCTAAAGAATTTACAAATCCAGAGGTGGGCTCAGATTTGATTATACAAAATATGTTAGATATTCTTTTTTCATTGATTATGCGAAAAATTATTTCCCAAAAAAGTACTCAGCAAAAATCTTGGAGTTATGCCGTAAATGATTTTCAAATAAAAAAATCCATTGAACTGCTTCATGGAGATCTCAAGCAAAATTGGTCACTCGACGATCTTGCGAAAAAAGTTGGTATGTCGAGAGCTGGATTTGCTTTAAAATTCAAAAAATCACTTGGGGACACTCCTTTACATTATTTAAGTTCAATACGAATTCAAAAAGCTATTCAGCATTTAATAAATACAGATGATAAAATTGATTCTATTGCCGAATCTGTAGGATTTAATGATGCTTTTACTTTTTCAAAAGTTTTTAAAAGAATTGTAGGAATTTCACCACGTGAATTTCGTATCAATGATCGAGCTGATAAGAAGCTAGAAACACGTTTTTGAAATAAAACAAATGTTTGTATTTTCAAAATAATTAAATTAGAACCATCTCTATTAAATAAGAAAATAATTGCGCCAGCAATTAGTCTTAATCATTAGTAGTTATTTTATAGGATTTTTATGTCTACAGTAGTAATCAGTGCTTTATATAAATTTGTTAAATTAGAAAATTACAAAGAACTTCGCGAAGATCTGTTTAAATTTATGGAATCCAAACAAATTAGAGGAACTTTGATCCTTGCCCACGAAGGTATAAATGGCACTGTTGCAGGCTCTCAAGATTCAATTGATTCGCTAAAAGAGTGGTTTAATCAAACTCCATATTTTAAAGGGATCGAAAGCAAAGAGTCTTTCACCAACAAGATGCCTTTCTATCGCACGAAAGTAAAACTTAAAAAAGAAATTGTTACCCTAGGTGTAGAAGATATAGATCCCAATCAAATTGTTGGTACCTATTTAAATCCTAACGAATGGAATGAACTCCTTGCTGACCCCGAAGTCACAGTCATTGATACACGCAATGATTATGAATTTAAAATTGGTACTTTTAAAAATGCTATCAATCCAAATACAAAATCATTTCGTGAATTTCCGAACTACGTTAAAAAACATTTATCCCCAGAAAAAAATAAAAAAGTTGCGATGTTTTGCACAGGAGGAATTCGCTGCGAGAAATCAACGGCCTATTTAAAAAAATTAGGATTCAAAGATGTGTTCCATCTTAAAGGTGGAATTTTAAAATATTTAGAAGAAATGCCAAAAGAAAACTCTATCTGGAACGGCGAATGTTTTGTTTTTGATGACAGAGTGACTGTCACTCACCAGCTAGAAAAAGGGACATTTGAACTTTGCAATGCTTGCAGAAATCCCTTATCAGAAGAAGATAAAAAAAATGAAAAATACCAAAAGGGAGTCAGCTGTCCACAATGCTTTGATTTGGTAAGCGAAGAAAAAAAAATTAGTTTTGCCCAAAGACAAAAACAGTTTGAATTAGCAGAACTCCGTGGAGAAGCCCACTTTGGTGATGATGCACGTAAATTAATGATAGAAAAACGTGAACTTAAAAAATTAAAAAAGAAACCATTAGAACATAAAAACTAATGGATGTTTGTATTTATTGAGTGTCCATTTTAATTTTAAAATCACGATGAACAAGATAAAATAATATTTTTAAATGGCTCAGGAGTTGGTTGGGAATACTTATCAAACTCTATATGCTCCTCATAAGGTGTTATAAGTACATTATACCATTTATCAAACAACTCTGTGTTATTTTTCTCAACTGCCTCTATAATTTCCTGCGCGATATAGTTCCTTAAAATATACTTTGGATTATTTTTCAAAATTCGATTTTTAAGCTCCTCATTTGTACAGGATTCAACTTGTAATCTATTTTTATATTTAACTATCCAATCATTCCAGTATGGTTTTTTAAAATAATCCGTTGTTACCAAGGAATCGTAAGGCTCGGTTACTAAATTTCCTAGCTGCCTAAAGGAGTATGTAAAATCTAATTTTTGAGTTTCTAATATGCGTAAAAACTCATTTATTAAATCTTCATCATTAGGTAAATTAAAAGCAAAACCAAATTTTACCTTAAAGAGTTGAAGTTTTGTTTTTAAAAATTCAGGATAAAAACTATCAAAAACAAATTGTAATTTCGGTTTCTCGATTAAATCTGAAAAACACCATAAAAGACGATCAATATTCCAAAGAGCAACTTGAGGTTGATTAATATATGAATAACGACCTCTCTCATCAGAATGATTACAAATCCAGTTTGGATTATAATCTTCCATAAACCCATAGGGCCCATAATCAATTGTAATTCCTAATATTGACATATTATCGGAATTCATAACACCATGGCAAAAACCAATAGACATCCAATGGGCCACCATCTGTGCTGTATTTAAAGTGATCTGCAAAATCATATCTTCGATTGTTAAACATTCAGGATAAAAATATGTTCGACAGTACTCAATCAATTGCTGAAGTTCGTGAGATAGATTTTCATGGAATGCGTATTCAAAATGTCCGAAGCGAATATTCGTTGGAAATACTCTAACGACAAGTGCAGATCTTTCTATGGTTTCTCGATGTACCTGGTCGGTACCTAATATTAAAGCCAAAGCACGTGTAGTTGGTACCCCAAGCGCATTCATATGTTCAGAGCAAAGATACTCCCTCACACTTGATCTTAACACTGCCCTGCCGTCACCAAAGCGAGAAAATGGAGTTTGACCAGAACCCTTTGTTTGAATCTCATAGCGGCTTTTAAAATTGTCATCTAAACATAATTCGCCAATTGATATTGCTCGTCCATCGCCAAGCTGTCCAGCCCATACTCCAAACTGATGACCTGCATATCGTGTAGAAATTCTTTGATCATTTGGTAATCGCACAGTGCCGTTGAACCAATTTAACAAATCATTATCAGCAATGTTTAATTCAAGATTGGCTTTTAATTTTTGGTTCAATGCAAATAATGTAGCTTCCTTTAAAGGAGTTGGCTCAACATTTTCATAAAATATTTTTGGGAGAAATGTAAAAGTATTATTGAAGTTCATAATTCATATTTCATAATTCTTTTTTAAATTGAATTAATCGGCTACGAATTTGCTCCCGTGCTTCTTGAAATGCCTGCTGTTTTTGATTCTCATTTGCTGATGCTGGGTCTTGAATAGGCCAATGAATTCGTTTTGCACTCTTTGATGGTAATACCGGGCAAACTTCTTCAGCACAGAGCGTGATTACATAATCTAGATTTGCTAAAAAACTCAAAGGCAATTGATCTGTTGATTTAGACCAATTGTTTTTAATATCAATTCCAATTTCTTTTAAACTCTCGATGGCCCATGGTTGAACTACACCCGAAGGAACAGAGCCCGCACTCTCAATAATTGCATTTTCTCCAAATATATTTTTAGCCAACCCCTCTGCCAGTTGACTTCGAGCTGAATTTGCAACACACAAAAATAAAATATGAATTTGCTTTGCCATATACACACTCCATAACTAAATAAAAAATTAAATAAAAAAAAATAAATTAAATCAATTAACTCTTTCTATAAGCAGTTTCTTTAATCCACAATGAAACAGAGACTAGTCCGATTAAAACAGGAACTTCAACAAGCGGTCCAATAACTGCAGCAAATGCAGCACCATGATGAATTCCAAAAGTTGCAACAGCTACAGCAATAGCCAATTCAAAATTATTTGAAGCTGCCGTAAAGGATAAAGTCGCAGCTTTTTCATAATCAGCACCCATTTTATAACTCATAAAAAATGAAAAAATAAACATTAACCCAAAATAAATAACTAATGGAATGGCAATTCTTAAAACATCAAATGGAAGTTCAAATATTTTGTCACCCTTAAGTGAAAACATCACTACAATTGTAAATAATAAAAAAATCAAAGTTAATGGAGATATCGTTGGAACAAATTGAGACTCATACCACACTTTTCCTTTTCGATGAATCATAATTTTACGAGATAAATAACCTGCTAAAAATGGAATACCTAAATAAATTAAAACCGCCATTGCAACATCTATAATTGAAATTGAGATTTCTACGGATGTTGTTAATCCAAAAAAATTTGGTAAAAAAGTTAAAAAGATATAAGCTAAAATTGGAAATGTTAATATTTGAAATATTGAATTTAATGCAACTAATCCAGCACAATACTCTCGGCTTCCACCTGCAAGATCATTCCATACAATCACCATGGCTATACATCTTGCAAGACCAATTAAAATTAAACCTGTCATATACTCTGGGTAATCATGCAAAAATAAAACTGCCAAAATAAACATTAGTACTGGACCTAATAGCCAATTTTGAGTCAATGATAAAAGCAAAACTTTTTTATTTAAAAAAACTTTGGGCAATTCTTCATAATTAACTTTTGCAAGAGGAGGGTACATCATTAAAATTAAACCTAGGGCAATGGGAATGGAGGTGGATCCTATTGACATTTGCTCTAATATTTGAGGAATAACTGGCATAAATTTACCTATTAAAACTCCCAGAATCATTGCACTAAAAATCCATAAAGTTAAATAACGATCCAAAAATGCAAGTCTTGGAAAAATTAAATTTGTACTCGGCATAAAAATCCTAATTGTTATATTGTATAGTTGCGATATAAAATAACTGCTAATGATTAAGTCTGATTGCTTCGCAATTTTATCAGACATAATCATTAGCAGTTATTTTCTTGTTTGTTGGGGGTGATTTTGAATCACCCCCTATTATGAAAATCCAAACTAAATTTTGAATTTTCATAATAACTGCTTATGATTAAGTCTGATCGTTTTACGATTATACGAGACAAAATCCATCACTGTTATTTTCAAAATTTAGGATAAAATCAAGTCAAGATTGTGTTCAGATGTCACTTCATTTCAAATCTCCATAACTTAAATATATTATTCTCTCGGACGAACCTCTACTAACTCAACATGAAAAATTAGATTTGAGTTTGGTTTTATAATTGGGCCGACTTGTCTATCACCATAGGCCATATGTGATGGAATAAACAAAGTTCTTTTACCGCCAACCTTCATTCCCATTAATCCAACGTCCCAACCCTTAATTACCCGACCAGCTCCAATGACAAATTGTAAAGGTTGCCCTCGATCAAGAGAAGAATCAAACTTAGTTCCGTCTTCTAAAAACCCTTCATAATGACATTGAATCAAGGCCCCTTTAGAAATTTCTAAACCTGAGCCCAATTGAGTATCTGTAATCTTTAATTCTAATAAACTCATAAATCACCTTTTAAAATTCTTGTTTTTTTATTTATAAAAGTGTTTAATTTTAACTAAGTCAAATGTTATGTTTCATTATATTGCGAAAGGTAGACTTTGCTTGTTTAAAAAAATCTTAATATTCACTTCTATTTTATTATCATCTACATTTTTATTTGCAGAAAATTTTTATATTAATCCAGTTTCAGGAGTAAGTATTGATGAAACTGTAAAAATCTCTTCTTTTGAACTTTTAGTTTCAAATTTTAAAGAACAAAACCTAGAGCTTGCAAAAAAGCAAGATGCTGCAACATTTGTTATTGATACACAAATTATTAAATTAGGTAACTCCTATATAGTTACCATTCAAAAAAGCAAAGAAGGATCTGTTCTATTAAGTAAAAAAATGAAAGTGGCATCCATCGAAGAACTAGATAAAGCAATTAATCGATTATCAAGATCTATTGTTTTAGAAAAAGATCCAAACCAAGAAATAAGAGTTGGTGAAATTACAAATGAAGAACAAAATAAAATATCAAAGCGAACTGAAAGTTTTGATTTTAGAACTTTTGCTTTTGGAATAACTCAATTCACCAATTTACGAACACCCACAAAAAGTTCACCTAATATATATTTAGGTACTGGCTATCAATTTGATGTCACTGAACAAAGTTTTATCCATTTATTAGGCGAGTTAACTTGGAGACAAACTTCTCCTTGGGCAACGATGTGGAATGCTGGACTCGGCTATGGACACTACTTTAAAAACTCTCAATACGCTCCCTACTTTTCATTTGATGTCGGTTATGGAGGAGCTCTTTGTAATGGACTCGAATCCCAATCTGGACTTACTTTAGGCACCCAATTGGGGTATGGAATGTTTCGAACCTCGACAAAACAACTTAATATCTCTGCCAGATATCTTCATTTATTTAAAGCCAACAAAGAAGGAGAACCTTCATTTTTAGGTTTATTTGTTTCTGCATTGTTTTAGCATAATACGGGGTGATTCGAAATTACTAAATCTCTGACGAATTAAAAACTATTGAGTTCTGATTTTGTTCCATAGCCACTTCAACCATTCTTTTAACTAAAACAGAAATTTTAGTTCCAATAAGTTTTTCGATCTTAGGAGAGAGAATTTTAGAAATAGCCCCCGCAACTTTAATAAAAAAAGATTCCAACTTTCTTTTTTCGGATCTTTCTCCTAACAAAAGCGAAGGGCGAAAAATTACAGTACCTGGAATTTGAAGTTTAAGGATTTCTTGTTCTGCTTGCCCCTTCACCTGATTATAAAAAATAGTAGAATTTGGATTTGCCCCCATCGCTGAAATGAGAATAAATTTAAATGCATTAAATTTTTTTGCAAGTAACGCAAAATCAACAACTGCTTTTAAATCCACTGCTTTAAAATTTTCTTTTGTTCCTGCAGTTTTTAATGTTGTACCTAGACAACAAAAGTAAGTCGCATTCTGAAAATTTAAATCTAAATTTGATAATTCATTTAAAGATTTAATTTGAATTAATTCTATTCTCGAATCTAAAATATTTAAATTTTTACGAGCTATAACTTTAATTTCATCATAATAATTAGAAGATAAGAGTTCATTTAATAATGCCGACCCCGTCAAACCCGTAGCCCCAAGTAGAATTGCAATATTTTTTTTACTCATTTTTAATCTCCAAAAATTAATTTCGAATAGTGTAATGATAATTGTTTAATTGCTTTGATATCAACTAATAAATTAAAAAGTACAGAGATAAATAATTAATTAATTAATTAATATTTATTGATTATTTTTAGTGACTAGAGATAAACTTATTTAAGAGTATATTTACTCACAATTTTTTTTATAAAAATATAATTTGAGATCACAATTTTAATTATGAGGTTTCATGCATCTTACGGAGTCTGTCTTAAAAAATGTAATTGAAGCAGGGTTAAATACAGGTGCAAGTTTTGTAGATATTTTTATTGAAGAAACAATCTCCTCCAATCTTAATATTAAAAATAATGAACTTAACCAATTTAAATTTAATGAAACTTATGGTGCTGGAATTAGACTTATTTTTGGTCACGATGTGGTTTATACAACCACAAGTGATTTATCAGAGAATAATTTAATAAAGGCTGTAGCTGATGTTTCACAAATTTATTTAAAAAGTAAAAAATTAAATACCACTAAATCTCAACACAAAATAGAACTTCACAATCAAAATTTAATTTCAAAACACAAATATGGTTTAAAATCTTGGGAAACCGATATAAATAAAAAATTAAATTTTTTAAAAAGTATAGATCAAAAATCCCGTGAAACAAGTAGTTACGTCACACAAGTCAAGCCAGGAATCATACAAACAAATCAAAAAATACAAATTGCAAATTCACAAGGACTCCTCATCGCAGATGAAAGAAATTATACTCGGATTTTTAATGATGTTTATGTTGAACAAAATGGAGTCATCGAAAGTGCATCAGAACGAGATGGAGTATTAGGAACCTCCGAGTGGTTAGAACAAATAAATTTAGATAAATTTACTCATCAATTGACACAACAAGCTTTGGCATTAACAAAAGCTTCCTATGCCCCTGCAGGGGAAATGCCAGTTATCATAGATAATGGTTTTGGTGGTGTTATTTTTCATGAAGCCTGCGGACATGGGTTAGAAACCACTGTCATTGCAAAAGGAGCATCGGTATTTAGTAATAAATTAAACACCAAAATTGCTAATACTTGTGTGACTGCAATTGATGATGGCACATTGATAAGTCATTGGGGATCTTTAAATATTGATGACGAAGGAATGCCAACACAAAAAACTACTTTGATCGAAAATGGCATTCTTAAATCTTACATTGTAGATTATGTTGGGTCCTTAGAAACAGGATTTCCTCGAACTGGAAGTGGGCGTCGAGAATCTTATAAATTTGCACCAGCATCTCGAATGCGTAACACCTATATCGCTGCGGGTATGGACTCCTTTGAAGATATGGTAAAAGATATTGATTATGGATTATTCGCACATAAAATGGGTGGAGGTTCTGTTAATCCAGTCACTGGGGAATTTAATTTTCAAGTTCGACAAGGATATATTATCCGTCAAGGACGGATCGAAGAATTGGTCAAAGGAGCTTGTCTCATAGGACGAGGATTCGATACTCTTGCTAATATTACAAAAGTTTCTAAAAATTTAAAATTAGAAATTGGTACCTGTGGCTCTATTAGTGGACAAATTCCTACTACGGTTGGGCAACCTCAAATTTTAGTTTCAAAATTAATAGTCGGCGGAAGGGTTTAAATTTAAAAATGAAATTAGATTCTGAACTCTTTACAAATTTATTTTATGAGTTAAAAAATTTAAGTTTAAAAAACAATATTGAATTTCAACTTTATCTAGAGAATGGTAACTTTTTATTTTTAGAAGTTCAAAATCAAAACTTGGCTAAATTTGAAACTTCAACTTGGACCAGAGGTACCTTAAAATTAATATCAGAAGGAATCCACGCATCTACGACATTTGAAAATTTAGAACCTAAGTCTATCGAAAAATACTATCGTTTAACTTTTGAAAATTTAAATTTTTTAAAAAAAAATAAAATTCCTAATAAATTTACAAAACTTCAAAATCCTGATTCAAAAAATATTGAAACTTCAACTACTACTAATATTTCAAAATGTAACGAAATTAGTTTTACTGATAAAGTGAATCTCTTATTGGAATTAGAAACTCAAACCATCAATGCAAACCCCTTAGTACATTCTAGTAATTTGACGGCCTATATTGAAATATATACTTCCGAAAGAGTTCTAAATAGCCTTGGACTTGATCGCTCATTCGAAAAAAAAGTTTATTCGATGGATCTAAGACCTATTATTAAAAATGATAAACAAATTAAGCGTGGAAGATTAACTCAGTCCAATTTTGATTTTTACAAATTGAACGTTGAAAAGTTTGCCATAACCGAAGTTCAAAACACAGTTCAACAATTAAATCCACAAAGCATCCAATCTGGAAGTTATCCCATATTAATTGATCGTGAAGCCTCACCACGTATTTTAAAAATGCTAGAATCTTATTTTTCGGCTCAAGCTGTAGACGAAAACACTTCTTTATTTCAATATAAAATAAATGAACAAGTTGCTTCAAACTTGCTTACTATTATTGACGATCCTCACACCATGGATGGAACAGCTTATCGCCCTTTTGACAGCGAAGGAACAACATCGCAAAAAACCATTTTAATTGAAAATGGAATATTAAAAAATTATTTATCCAATTTAGAGTATTCAGAAAAATTAAATATCCCTAATACAGGACATGGAACAAATAAACACGGTGATTCATTTATTTCTCCAACAAATTTATACATTCAAGCAGGTCATTATCCATTGAATGATTTAATTAATCATTATCCTAAATTTATTTACATTACAAAATTTATAGGTCCTCTCCATAGCACATTTAAATCTTCTACAGGGGACTTTTCAATCCCCTGCCAAGGATTTTTATACGTAAATGGCAAATCATTATATCCAGTAGATCAATTTATTATTTCGGGAAATATATTATCACTAATAAATAAAATAGTTTCTGTTGGTAATAACTACGGAATTTATCACACCGATAGATGGGCTCCTGATTTACTCTTTGAATCAATGGATATTGCTAGCAAAAGTGAATTATAAATACAAAAAAGTAATCACGATCACTTTAAATATAATTGAACTAAATCCATTACTATTACTCTAACTCAAACACTAACTTTAACTTTAACCGTAGTAAGATTTCAAATAAAGTTCTTTTAATTCCTTCATTGATGGGTAACGAGGATTCGCTCCTGTGCATTGATCATCAAAAGCTTCTTCTGACATCAGGTCTATTTTTTTCAGAAACTCACTTTCAACAATTCCTGCATCTTTAATTGTTAATGGAATATCAATTTCTTTTTTTAGATTTTCAATTGCAACAATTAATGCATCAACTTTTTCTCGTGGCGTATCTCCAACTAAACCCAAATGATCTGCAATTCGAGCATATCGATCCATTGCTAACGGATATTTATACTGCGGAAAAGTCGCCTGTTTTCGAGGTGAATCGGTCGCATTAAATTTAATGACCTCAGTTATCATCAATGCATTTGCAAGACCATGTGGTACGTGAAATTCAGCACCTAAAGTATGAGCTAAGGAGTGACAAATTCCTAAAAATCCATTGGCAAAACCCATTCCAGCTAAAGTTGCAGCGTAGTGAACTTTCTCTCGTGCTTTTTGATTATTTTCGCCTTCATGATATGCTGTTGGTAAATATTTAAATAAAATTCGAATGGCTTCTAAACTATAGGGATTTGTAAAATCACTTGCAAAAACTGAAACAAAACTTTCAATACCGTGAACAATGGCATCGAAGCCACCATATGAAGTTAATTTTTTAGGAATTTTCATAACAAGTTCTGGATCAACAATTGCAATATTAGGAGTTAACTCATAATCCGCAATTGGATATTTTCGACCTGTGCGCTCATCTGTAACAACAGCAAAGGGTGTCACTTCTGAACCTGTTCCTGATGTCGTAGGAATCGCAACCATTATGGCTTTTTTACCCAGCATTGGAAAATGATAAATGCGTTTTCGAATATCCATAAATCTTAATGCAAGACTTTCAAACTCAGTATCAGGCTCCTCATACATTAACCACATGATTTTTGCAGTATCCATTGGAGAACCTCCACCAATTGCAATTATCACATCAGGTTGAAATGATTTTAATAAATCAACTCCCTTTTTTACAGTTGCAAGTGTGGGGTCTGGCTCCACTTCAGAAAACACTCTAAAATCGATACCAAGTTGCTGCAAAGGTCTTTTAACTTTTAACGTAAAACCCATAGCATCAAGTGGCTTATCTGTGACAATCACAGCACGTTTACGTCCTTTCAAATCTCCTAGAGCAAGGGGCAGACATCCGTATTTGAAATAAATTTTAGGGGGAACTTTAAACCACAACATATTTTCGCGTCTCTCAGCATTTGTTTTAATATTTAACAAATGTTTAACACCAACATTTTCACTGACAGAATTACCACCCCAAGATCCACAGCCTAATGTTAACGAAGGCTCTAGTTTAAAATTATAAATATCACCAATAGCACCTTGGGAGGCCGGCATGTTTACTAAGATACGACCCGCTTTCATGCGTTCACTGTAATAGTCGACACGATTTTTATTTCGCGCATCAGTGTACAACGTACCTGTGTGTCCTAAACCGCCAAACTCAACAAGGCGTGTGGCTTTTTCAACGGCCTCTTGAAAATCACTTGCTTTATACATTCCCAAAACAGGTGATAATTTTTCATAGGAGAAGGGTTCTGACTCCCCTATAACTTCGACTTCTGCAATTAATACTTTTGCGTTTTCTGGCACATTCACATTTGCCAGTGCTGCAATTTTATGAGCCGATTGGCCAACAATATTTGCGTTTAGTTTACCATCTTGAATAATTAAATTTGCAACTTTTGTTCTTTCATCGTTTGTAAGAAAATAAGCCCCTCTATACTGAAATTCACTTTTAACTTCATCATACTTAGAGGCTACAACAATAACCGATTGTTCAGAGGCACAGATGACACCATTATCAAATGTTTTACTCATGAGTATAGAGTTCACCGCCATTTTAATATGACAAGTTTCATCGATAACAGCAGGAGTATTACCTGCTCCCACACCAATGGCAGGCTTACCTGAAGAGTAAGCTTCTTTCACCATATATGGTCCACCTGTGGCTAAAATTAAATTAATATTTGGATGATGCATAAGTTGTTTTGAGGCTTCAACTGAAGGCTCTTCTATCCAACCAATAATATCTGGTGGTGCACCAGCAGATACTGCCGCTTCTAAAATTATTTTTGCAGTAGCTACAGTCGACTTTTTAGCTCTTGGGTGAGGAGAAAAAATAATTCCATTACGAGTTTTTAATGCGATTAAGGCTTTAAATATTGCAGTTGAAGTTGGATTGGTAGTTGGAACTATACCAGCAATTACACCGATTGGTTCAGCATATTTACAAATACCCCATGTTAAATCTTCTTCGATTAATCCACATGTTTTGACATCGCGATATTGATTGTAAATGTACTCAGAAGCAAAGTGATTTTTAATAACCTTATCTTCAACAATTCCTATTCCAGTTTCTTCAACAGCCATTTTTGCAAGTTCTATCCGTGCTGATGCCGCGGCAAAAGATGCTTTAGCAAAAATAACATCAACTTGCTCTTGGGTGAAATGACTATACTCATGTTGAGCGTGTACTACTTTTTGTATGAGAGCTTCAATATTTTGGCTCTGTGTCTGATTTTGAATTTGATCCATATTAAAGTCCTAATTTTTTTGAGTACTTACAAATAATGAAGAACCTAGATATACATAAGCTTCTAAATTGCGACAAGAGCAGGCTTAAAAAGGGGCTAATTAGCCCCTTTTTAATTGAGTGTGGTTTTAAGTTTAAGTTTGATTTTGAAATTTATTATGAGTTATTAACTTAATTGGTTTTTATATTTTCAATAATTTTTTTAGTTTCATTAATATCAGTTTGTAATCCTAAAACTAATACCTTAGATGATTCATAAAAAGTAGTATAATAATTTGAAAATTTAATTTCTTTAATACTTTTAACTTTAGTTATAATAAGCGACTCTAATTTCTCAAAATTTGAGAAACCTTTAATAGTATCTTCATCAATTTTATAGTTGTTAAAATCAAAATCAATTAAATACTTTTGAGTAAAATCAAAATGGCGTTTTAAACTTTCCAAAACTCCATGAAGATTAATATTTGGATTTGAATTTTTTAATGGAATCTCTAATTTTTTTAGTGCTTCAAAGTAACGAATATCTGAACTATTCTTTTCAATGGAAAGTTCATTAATCATTGCATTTTTAAAATAATATTCTAAAGTTTCAATTTCGGGGTTTATGGACTCTTCAAAATATTTTTTAATTATTGCCTGATCTTCTTCCAATTTGAAATCAAATTCTAATTTAATTTCTTCTTTATTATTTAAACTACGGTTATAGTTGATCTTACTTACAGATTTCATTAATAATTTAATTGGATCTAATAATTTAAAATACTTTACCAATTCAAGTTCAAAACCATTATCCTGATCTAACTGTAATTCTTGATTATAAAATGAATAATGAGAGTAAGAATCTAAAGATATTATTTTTATAACTCCTTTTAAATCTAAAAATTCTTTTTCATATTTTTCAAACATAGCTAAGATTCGCTCAAATAATTGAAAACGATCTTTTTCATAGAAAGAACCGATGGTGTCACTGAACTCTAGTCCATAATAAGCTTGGTACTCTATTAATCGATCCAATTTTTGAATAAATAAATCAGCATCACCTTTTACTAAATTAAATTGCAAATCCAATTCGCCATCTAATTCATTATACTTTGAATATCCGTTGATTGTAATTTTACGTATTAATAATTTTCGATCAATAAGTTTAGATTTAACTGATGATAATTCATCCCACACAATTTTTAATTGTTCATCTAATCTAAGAGGTTTTTTATCGTCTTCCTCACCTTCGAAATATCGACGATCTTCATCAATTGAATAAAGATAATTCCAGTTCACAGCTACTGTGATACCAGCGGCTTTTAACTCTTGAATAATGGGAATATTGCTTAATCGACTATCTTCTGGATTAACAATTGGAGTGAGTGTTGGTTGAGGAATTTGGGGTGGTTGAGTTACTGCGTGTTTTGGGGGTTCAGCAGAAAAATAGCCTTTGCAATCTAACTCCTTAAATTTTGCTTTTCGTCGATCCCAATGGCATTCGCGATGTAAATCTTCATTAGCTAAAAATTTACAATAGTCTTTCACAAATAAAAATCTTTTTATTTCTGGGGCTGCAGCTTCACAAGTCTTTTGCAAACGAGTATCAAAACCAATGTATTGAGCATCTGCTTTTACTTTCATTGCGTGGAAGTCATTTCCACACGCTGTGGTGTAAAGAGTTTTTCGAGACTCAAAAGCGCAATCATTATTAAGTTCTTCGTTTTGAAGCCCCAAACAATATTTAGCTTTGCCGTTATATCTTTTATTGGTCTCACATTTAACTCCATTATATGTGAATGAAAAATTATAGGAATAATCCCCTTTATCTTTCCAGCGCTCATTAGGATTATAACCTAATTCATCTTGAACCTTTTGCTCGGTGACAGCATTACCACCATTATCATTTCCACCGCCCTTACTACTTGATTTATTTTGGCATGATATTAAAATCAAAAAAGTAGCGGTCAGTAACATTATTTTTTTAATTGGCACAAAAAACTCCTATATTTTTCATAATTGATACATTAAAAACTATTAAGATTTAAATCGTTAGACAATACAATTTTAGATTTTAAAGATTTAATTGCACCAATTTTGGAGCACTTGTAGAATTTATAAAAGTCATTTCAATTTTTGCTGGATATAGTATGTGGTAATTTATTATTAATACTTAATTTACGATTCCAAACAATTGGAAATTCAACAAATTCAATCTGAATTCCAGTTAATGATATTAAGATAGAAATATATTTAACATTGGAATAACAAGCGATTTCATCAGTAACTTGAGTACCACCCAAACAAGTTTAATCACCTAATTCTATGCCATTTTAAATTGGATTAAAAGATTCCACAATACAAATTTCTAGCACCATTGAATGATCGAGTCTTATTCCGTATTTAGTCGAAACTATCCCGAACTAGATGTTTTATAAAAAAATGGAATTAAAAAATGACGAAGTTTGAATATTTTTTGAAGTGGATACCATTATAAAATTAGTTCTATCCACTAATTAATTATTCTGAAATAATTGAGTTCCTTACAACTTTATTTTTACTTGATTTATATTTTTCTTATTAAAAATTATGACATTTATTTTATTATCACTAAGAAATTTATAAATTCTTCAAATCTGTCAGAATCATTACATCTATTAAAATACTTAAAAATATTTTAAATATATTAATAAAGCGTTTTTACGAACGAGCAAGAATACTTCAATATTTTCTTATAAGGAACTACATTATTTATGAAAAAATCTTTAACAATTTTTATATTTTTAACATCAGCACAAACTTATGCTATGACACAGACTGATTACGTTTTATCTTGTTATAGAACTGCAATACAGAAAAGGGAAATAGGATTTTATTCTGTCGCTGCAGAGCTTTGTTCCCATGTTAAATCTGAAACAGATATTAACGCTGTATTGAATTGTTACTTAAAAGCATATAACAATTCTCTTAATAAAAATCCGGCAGGTTCTCCAGATGCTTTTGGCAAACTTTGCGCTTGGGTTCAAGAATAATAATTATTTTTAAATCTCAATTAAATATAGTATATCGGTCATTAAAGAATTTTTTTTACACACAGATTTTTATATATTTCAATAAGAATAATTAAACCTAACAAGAGCAGACTAATTTGAATAAAGCTGCTCCTATATTAAATAATTAATCCAATTATAGGATAAAAAAACAGGAATTGTTTATCAGGTTTGTACTACAATTTTGTAACTGTTACACAATACTTTTGATTTTTTTGATCTGAAGAAACCATTGGTGCAGAAACTTCAAATGGAAAATTAACTTCGAAAACTATTTTAAATCTATCATCGTCCATACCAATTTTTGTATCAGTTACTAGAATTTTTTCTTTTAAAAGATCTAAATTTAATTGGGTCAAACTCGATTCACAAAATACAACACTTCTTCCGAATGGTACAATTTTTATTTCTTGTTCTGCAATTGCATTCATTCCAATAATAGTTATAATATAGATGAAAATTTTCGTTCGCATTTTTAACCTCAATTCTTTTGGATAGTAATTAATAGATTTAGGATTGGCTTTTGATACGACTCCAATCGATCTAATGTTTTCGTGTAAAATAACGCGACATCGATTATGATTTCAAGAAGCTAAATCAATTTGACATGCTTACAGTGGAACAATACGATTTTTAGATCTTGAATTGAAATAGGCAAATTATGAATTTTAGTAATACTCTAATAGTAGTTTTTTTAACTTTTATTTTTCCAGCAGTGGTGATTGCTGCCGATTGCAAGGACACCGAGCTATACACTGCTGTTGATCAAACAGACTTAGCTAAAGTAACTCAGCTGCTTGCGTCTGGCTCTAACGTAAACGAGCGTTCTTGTTATGGACGTTCTCCGATTATGGCAACCACTTGGTGGTCGTTTCCAACAAGAGAAGATAATCTTAAAATTCTTGATCTTTTGATCTCAAAAGGTGCTGATATAAATAATCAAGATATTTATGGCGATACCACTTTGATACTTGCTGCAAGAACAGGTTATTCACAAGTTATTCATAAGCTTATTCATAATCATGCTGATGTGAACTTGTTAAATCGTAAAGGAAATAGTGTCTTAATCGAAATGCTTGCAGAAGATGTTGTCTCCATTGATATGGAACTATTTAATTATATTCTAACCCAAAATTTGGATTTAAATATTAAAAATGCGGAAGGAGTTACGGCCTTAACTGAACTGTTAACAAATCAATATGTAGTTAAAAATGATAAAAATATTTTATTTGTAATACGCTCGTTGCTTCAAAAAGGAGCCGATCAGAATTTAATAATCCAAAGTGGTAATTACAAACCTTGCGTAGATAATAGCTATAATGCTTTGATGATAGCATCTTGTTTTGGATATCAGGAAATTGTTCAAACTTTATTACAGTTTAATTCTCAAGTTAATGCAATAAATGCTTATGGACAAACCGCTTTAACATTTGCAGTGGCACATAACAACGAACCTATTGTTGCCTTACTACTTCAAGCAAAAGCACAGGTTAATTTGCCGGGTACCACACCTGTAATTGTTCATGCAGTAAAAAATGGTAATCCTACTCTTGTTAAAATGTTATTAGATGTTGGGGCTAATACATTTTTACCAGATCAAACACCGATACTAAGTTTATGTGTAGATTCTTCGTTATCTAGTTACGCGAAAGAGGAAAATTACTTACTAGTTGCAGATATATTAATGAAGCACGGCTTAAATGTTAACGCAGTCGATGATTACAATGAAACTGCACTTTACAAAGCAACTCATCAGGGCTTATTAAATTTTATGAATTTATTTTTACAAAATGGTGCTTCAGTAAAAATCGCGGATAAAACAGGAAGAACTCCTATACAAATTGCAAGAGATATAGATTCATTAAAATTGCTTTTACAATTTGGTGCAGATATCAATGAAAAAGATAATGAGGGTAATACTTTCTTACATTCAATTAGTTCCAACGGTGAATTTGCAGATAAACTTGCTTGGATAATCCAACAGGGAGCAAAAATAGATGCCAAAAATAATAAAGGATATACTCCAGTAAGAGTAGCGTTAGAAAATGTTTGGCATGCTGAAAATTTTGATTTAGCTCATAATTTTTTTTCTTTAGGTGCTGATAAGAATTCTATTGATAATGAGGGCGTTAGCCATCTTGCATCTCTCGTCAATAAAATTTATGGTTTCAAGTTAGCCAAGGATTCCAAAGCAGTTCAATTTGCCATTTGGCTTATCCAGCAAAATGTTGATCTGAACACAATTCAAACAAAGAATGGATATTCAATTTTACACTATGCAATCTGGATCTATAATGATGAAAATGTTTTGTTAGCGGAACTTCTTAAGTCCCAAAGACTTAATTTGAATATAATTAATAAGAATGGAGAGAATGCTTTATTGTCAGTTTTAAATACAAATGTTGTAAAAAAACAGGCAGAAATTGATACTATTATAAAAGTTATAGCTGCTGGAATAGATTTGAATTTGCAAAATAGTGATGGAAATACAGCTCTAATGTTAATTTTTAAATTTGGTAGAAATGATTATAATGAAATAACGAAACTTATAGTCAATAGGGGCGCAAATCTAAATCTAAGAAATAAATTAGGTAAAACAGCCTTAGGATTTGCAATACAATTTGGTTTAAGTACAGAAACTATTAAGCTACTTGTTGATCATGGCGCTGTAGAATAAAAAAAATTTTAACAGATAAATATTTTTTTTTGAACATTAATTTGAAAAGAATTTCCAAACAAAAATAATCTAATTAGTGATTTTTGTCTGATTCGTATTCGTGTTTGAGAATAGACATAATAATTAGGGACTCATAATTATTATCGGACAAGAGACATTCTCTTAATGTACATTTAATTTCGTGAAACTAAGTGCCTTCACTGCTTGTAAAGTTCTATGACCGAGTCCATTACCCTTTTCATTAATTACGTCTCTCATGAACTCAATGGATTTGTTTGGATTTTTGAGACCTGCAAGAATTACGAAACCGACTGCAATGCCGTCGGACTCAACAACTAAATGACAAAAGTCATCGTTATAAAATGTAGCTTTATGTTTTTCAGCCGACCAAGCAGAAATAAAGCGTGAATTTTCAATATCTCCTTCTAATCGACATATAAATGTTAGGTCAGTTTCTAATGATGATCTCAGTAAGATACTTTCAAAATTATAATTCATTTAATAATCCAACGGATCTTTCATTTTATCATATTCTGTAAAATAATGATGTTGCAAATGAAGCTGCAATTGTGTGTACTCTATTCACTGATAGCTTTAACTTTATTACGGTAGGTATCATATCATGAAATTACTTTTATTATTTATTACATTGAGTGCTTCTGCAATTGGGTTTGCATCTAAAAATCCACCAAGAATAAGCTATGGTACAAATTCTATTTTTTACAATGGCGAAACTTTACCTAAATTTAAAACAAAGTTTGAATTTAATTTTCCACACTGTGCTTTAGAAAGCCGCCTTTTAAATATTGAAAGACGAGACTCAATAACAAAGCTTGATAATCCAGACACAGGTAAAAAAGTAAGTGTTCGATATATTTATTTGATTGGCCACTTGCCAGGGAGTCATAAAAGTTGTCCTTCGAAAGTTGAAAACACAAAGATCCAATACCAGATCGAAAGTGATCCCAATCTGATGACTCATTTTTTTGTTTCCATAGAAGCACCAGCAAAGATTGAATCAATAAAGAATAACGAACAATGATACCAGTTCAAGACTATATATTAGAAAGCCTATAAATAAAATTGCGTTTTTCTTTACAAAAAATATTTATGTTCTTAATATCTGATTACCAGTAAAATAAAATTCAACTTTAGTGTCTTTATAATTTGATTCATGGTCAAAGCAATTTGAAAATAGTTCAGAAATGTCAAAATCATTGCAGTTGATATAATTTTAAAAAAATAATACAAATAATTTATAAATTTAATTAAAGTTGGACATATGAATTTAAAACTGACCATGGCAACATGTTTTTTAATTTTCACTCAGTATTAGCGCTTGCAGGAAAAGGATTGTTAATAACTGATTTGACAAATCATGGTTTAACAGATGATGGGACCTTAGTTATCGTGCCTCCTTCTCCAATAAAGCAGATTAAAAATCGTTTATTTCTTAAAAATCAATTTAATTTCAAAGAAAACCAATTAACTGAAGTTATTTTTGATAAACAAATATGTATTGAACCGCAGGAAAAATATGAATCACGACTTCAATTCACTAAAAAAGTAGTAGAGTCAGGCTTTATCATTCCAGAAAAAGAATCACTCATACAAATAGATCTAATTGATAGCTGTTCAATTTATGAAAACGAAACTACATCCTTTGTCCCTTAGTCTCAAATCAATTAAGAGGTTCCCCAGCCTAGGAAAGATTACTTTATTTGCGAACACTCTAATTGAAAATGTGATTGGCAATATGCTCTTGCACCAGATTCACTGTCTGTATAACAGGATTTTGTTGCAAGCAAACTAGCTTCATTTTCTGATCGCCCATAACTTGAATACAATTTATTGGTTTTAGAATTTTTATTTATACAAAACCAATTTGAAGTATTTGATTTTAATAATTCACATAGCTTTACAGTCGAGTTACAGTTAGCCGTGTTTTGTTCGCCCTTTTGGCATTGAATAAATGATTCTGATTTAGCAATAAATTCGCCTTTTCCATATCCTACAAATAACTCTTGAGTTCTAATATTTTCTGTCACACACATCCAAAGTGAAAAATCATTTTTTATACTATCATCAATGATTGGTAATGGTACTGGAGCAAAAGTGGGAGTAGGGATAGGGTTTGCTCCACCTTTATAATTCCCTTGATTATAACCATTATTATATTCATCATCTGATGTTTCATTTGAATTACTATTTTCATTTTCATCTTCATTTATTTGTCCAAATAGAGGCATAAAAGAATTTGCAAATTTACTTCGTTCTGATTCATAAACTTTAAATGTTACACTTTCGCCGTCCACATAAAACTTTTCATCTGATTTTGTTCCATTAGCTTTTACATTTGCAGTTAAAACTGATGATACATTATTTGCTTCTGAAAGATATTTTAAGTCTTCTTTAAAATACCCCGTCTGGTCCATACCTGCCATTTTCATATTTACATCTTCGCTCCCAGAAACAAGATGTGGATTTCCGTCCAAATCAGTAACTTTTAAATCAAATTGTATTTTTGAAATAATGGCCATATCCATTTGCATTGGCATCCCAACTCCTCCACCAGGTGGCATTCCACCGCCACCAAATTCAGGGGGAAGTTCCGATGAACCTGGTGGTAATCCTCCAACACCAGCACCGTTTTTTACGCCAGAAGTTGGCATACTAAAACTTTGATCTATCTCAAATGACATATTTAAATGACCACTTCTTAATCCAATATCTTCGGCCATTTTTTCATCAAGGACTCTATAAGCTAATTTAATTAATGCTTTGAATTTACATTGTTCTTGATTTTGTTCTGATTGATTACAAACATTTGTCCCAATACCTTCCATTGATATCTTAAAAGTCATTTCCATCGGACAACCAGAACCTGAAATTTTTAAGATTGCAGGCATAAATTGTGCTGAAGCACTTGAACTGTTATTTGAACCAGAATGTTGATTTGCGTTTTGACTTAAATCCATAAACTCAGTTTTACAATTTTGTGATTCAAGAGATTGAGATAACAAATTAGCTTTAGATTTTACTTCATCTTTTTCTTTTGAAATTTGATTTTGATTTTGATTTGAACTTTTATTCAATACTTTATTTATATAACTATTGAGAATTAAACTCGGATTAATTGAAAAACTTGAATTACGACTATCAAAATAATTTGTATGAACACTACTATTAGCTGAATTTTGCTTTGATTTTGTAATTGAATTACCCACTTCTAAAAGTGCAGATTGGCCAGTTAGTGCATCAGATCCTGACTTCGAAATTTTTGAATTAATATTACTTTTTGGTTTTTGCTTATTATTATTATCACCCGAGCCACCACTTGATCCATTTGTACATCCTATCATGGCATTCATTAATATTAAAGTTGTTAATATTTTTTTAATCACAGTTCCCCCTATACCCTATAATTTATAATTTAATTTCATATTAAATATTTGTTCTTAATTTAATAAATTTTTAATAACATTCCATAAAAGCAAAATCAGGACATTCATGAAGAGCTTTACTATCATTTAAATGAGACATAAAACAAGACATGTGTGCATTAAATTGCGCTTCTAATATATTTCGTCCTAAACCACGAAATATTTTTCTTGATACTGAGTTTTCAGAAATACAATGATGCTTTTTACTGGATTGATTAATTATCTCGTCACATTCCACTGATGATCGTTCACACCACTGAGGATCACTCTCGCTTTGACACCGGTTTCTAACTTGAAACTGAGCTTCAAAAAGAGTTTGCTCGTAAGCAACAAAGACCTGATTTTTTTTCGTATTTTTCATAACACATAAAATTGATCCCTCAGGTTGATCTGGATACTCTCCTAAAACTTTACGAATTTCATTTTTCATTTGTTCAGTATTTAATTTGGAAAATAAAATTCCTGTCAATCGCCTTGATTTATCAGATGTGGTTGCTCCATAATACGAACGCATCCAATAATAAATTGCTTCATGAAACAATAAAGCAGCCTTATCTAAATTACCAATTTTGGAATTATTCCATAAACTACTGCTGATCAAAATCTTTTGATCATCTTCTCTAAAATTAGCAATATTTAAAGTTTCCCATTGTCCCTGTGAACAGCTTGAAGCTTCAGGTTTAATTGCCATCGAAAAATCATTTGTAGAAAGTAATTCAGCATTTATAAATTGAAGATGTGTTTCTACATATTCAAATCTAGGTTGTATTAAATTAAAAAACTCAGGGAGTTCCTGTTGAAACCATTTTTTTCGTTCATTATATATGTCAAAAGGATCTTTGTGTAAAAACTCATCTTGAGAAATAATCTCTAATTCATATTGCAAATTAGCTTCAAACAAATCAGCTAAAATCCCTGAATGAATTTCTTTGCCTCCTGTTAAGCTTCGACAAACCCACAAAACTCCACCGTTTCCAATAGAATCTCCACCAACATAAGCGTTCGCTATGGTATTAAATGGTAAAATAATTAAACTGATAAAGTTGACAAACAGGACTAAAACTATTCCAAAAATCATGTGATAACTTTTGTCTAAAGTTGATATTAATATTAATATTAATTTTAATTTAATTATATGTAATTTAATTATATTTAATTTAAATAAATTTAATTTTATTTTCCGATCACAATTATTTATCATACATTGTATCCCTTTTAGTTCTCTTGAATTCTTTAAGTTGAGTCAACGGGTAAAGCGCCATAGAAAACTTATAAACTTCTTCACCGCATTCTTTGCCAATTTCTTTTAAGAATTGAGCCTGAAAGATACGAAGCATTTCTTTTGCTTTAGGAATGTCTTTTTTATCAATAACAAAAGTACATGAGGTATTATCTCTATGGTGAAGATCAACCTCAGCTAATGATTTCTCAATTAAACTTAAATCTTTAAGATGGGATTGCCGAATGGATAAATCCACAAGGTTATCCGTTGTTTTAAGATGTGGGTGTTTCCTAATAACTTTATTTTCATTTTCTTCAATATAACCCAAGCGCTTCAAACGACCCCAGGCTTCATTTATAATATGAACACCAACACCAAGACGTAAGGCCATCCATTGCACCTGATTTTTAAATCCTTTTGTTTTAATCAGATTTAATAAACCAAAATACCACCATTCAGAAATAAGATGAAAATGATCTTGTGATAATACTAATCGATCATCGATATCAATTCCCATATTTGAAGGAAGATGGGATTTAAAAAATTCAATAGATTCTTGGGGAGAAAGAAATAATTTGGGAGCTATTCGATTTTTAATAGATAAAGTTAATGGCCTTCTTCCCTTTATGAGTTCAGAAAAGGCACCAGAACTGATTCCTATTTTTTGAGAAAAGCCTCTTAAACTTAACATTGGATTTCTAAGTTTTGCTTCTTCAAACTTACGTATCAAAATCAAAACGGCTAAGTCTTTTTCTGAAGTATGTTGCGAATGCTGATATTCTTTATTATTTTTTATTGAGCCTGTAGCCATAAAAAAAGAATTAGCAAGCCATTTAACTATTGGCAATTCTTTTTGAAACATAGTGCTCCAGCCATGGAGCACTTGCAGGTTGGGGGGTGGACTTATCTATTTTTACACAGATAAAATGTATAATTTTCTATTTTGAACAAATATATTTAACTGTAATAATTATTTTTTACTTAAATCTAAGGGCAATTGATAAAAGTATATAACTTTAAAGTTATCTTTTGTAATACTATTGCTTTCAATTACTGTATGTCGACGACCAGCTTCATCTTCATAAAAAATTGCACCTGTAAGTTCATTCACATTTGAAAACTCACTAAAATCTAAGTTTAGAGCTTCAAAATAAAAAACTGCGTTAGGGTTTTGAATTCTTAATTCCGAAATGCTAGTTACAAGCTGTGAACTTAAATTGAGTTGTAGTATCACTTGAAAATTATGGGGTGCTTTATAAATTAAGTGTGACGCATATATTGGATTTTCACCATACATGATAAAATTGTGTTTAACATTATGATGACTATGGTCTCCCGAAGGAGCATCAATTGCAGACAATGCTAAAGTTCCAAATAATGAAATTGATAGTGTCATTAATATTTTTAAAAACGTGCTCATACTTTTACCTCTTTTTTTGGGTTTGTTTAGGTCTCATGATTCACTACCTTTCTCTTAAGAATACTATATTGAACCGCGAGAAGTTATTTACTTGTTTGTTAATATGCGAAATCAATTAATTAGTAAAATGACTTGTTTTCATTAAAATTAATTGATAAAATTAATCAATTATGAACTTAGATCATTTAAAATACTTTGTTATAACTTCAGAAACCTTACATACTGCTAAGGCCGCTAAAATTCTTCATGTCAGTCAGAGTACAATAAGCCATAGTATAAAAAAACTAGAGGACGAACTTGGAAATAAGCTATTCGATAATATAGGTAAAAGAATATATTTAACTGAACTTGGAAAAGCTTTCACAAAGCAAGCTCGTGAACTTCTTGAACACTCAGAAAAAATTAAATCACAATTTCGATCTAATACCTTACCACTCGAAGGCACTATACGAATTGGTACAACACATGGACTTGCAAATCTTCTAATAGGGCCATTAATTGGTGAACTTTATAATAAAAATCCAGGAATAGTTTTTGAGGTCTACAGTTTACGTTCATCTCAAGTTGTTGAACATATTTTAGCAAAAACTATTGATGTAGGAATATGCTTTGGTCCAACCCCACATCCTGAATTTGTCGAGCTATTGTCCCAAAAAGTTTCTTTAAAAATTGCGGTAACCCCATCACATCCACTTTTAAAAACTACTGTATCTGTTGCAAAACTTAACACCTATCCAAGTGCAACACCTAAAGCATTTGGCGGCATCGAAGTTTGCGATAATCATCCAGAAATTAAAAAGCATAAGATAAAAAGTGAAACTCATTTTATATATGATTCTTATGATGTTGCAGCTACTTTTTTAAAATCCACAAATGCATGGGGGCTAATACCAGAAATCTTAATTCCCTATTTAGGATTAAAATCATTAAATTTTAAAGATTGGAAAGCGAATACAAAAATCTCAGTCTTAGTTCCAAAAGGCAGAATCATTCCATCTCAAATTGAAAAAAGTATTAATGACTTTTTTATTCCATTAATTAAAAATTAAACTATATAAAGGCTCCAAGAGATTTTGCTAGTTCAATCCACTTATGATCCTTTGGTACAAGCCGAGCTGGTCCCATGAATTCACTTATTGGTGCATGTTTTACGTGACCATCACGATACACAACACCCATCCCCCAATTTCCACTCAGTGCAAGTTGTGCCACTTCTACACCCATCGCTGCTGTCAATAAACAATCTGTGGTTGTGGGATGTCTTGACCTTTGAAGATGACCAAGGACGACGTGCCTGGATTCCCATCCTGTTTCTCGTTCAACCCAATGAGAAATGGTATTTGAAATTCCACCAAATCTTTCTGCCTGGGGACTCCCTGGAACAGTAAATGCGACTTGGGGGTTTTCTCCTATTGAAAAAGCCCCTTCAGAAATAATACAAATAAAACCTCGTTGCTGTTTTTTTCTTTCGATAATAAATTTAATAAATTCAGATTTATCAAAAGGGCGCTCAGGAATTAAAATCGCATCTGCATAAGAGGCAACGCCACCTCCTAATGCAATCCATCCAGCAGTACGTCCCATAGTTTCGACAAACAAAGCACGGCGATGAGCATGAGCCGTTGCTTTTAATGATGTAGCGGCCTCAGCAACAACTGTGCATGCAGTATCAAATCCAAAAGTTAAATCAGTTCCTGGCAAATCATTATCAATTGTTTTAGGGACTCCCAGTAATTTAATTTCAGAGCTTACAGCTTTTAATCCAGCAAAGGTACCATCTCCGCCACAAGCAATTATTCCTTCGATATTCATTTTTTTATATTTTTCTAAAAATTCTTTTTCTCTTCCTTTTGTACCTGATTTATTTGAAGTTCCTAATATTGTACCTGCTTGAGCATGGGCTCCTTCAATTTCTTTAAGTGTGAGTTCTTTATAATTTTCATTAAAAACTCCTTCAAATCCATCGCATATTCCAACAACAGTATGACCAGCTTTAATAAGTGTTTTACTACAAGATTCTATAATACCATTTAAACCAGGAGCATCTCCTCCACCTGTAATTAAACCTATGCGCATAAAGATCTCCAAACTACATTAAATAATTATAATTATTATTTTAATTATTACAGATTTTATCAAGGCTTGCAATGTATTCAAGATATTGTGTGATTAGAATGAAAACATCTCTTAGAATATTTATTGCACATTTCGTCAAATCAATCGATCTGAAGCTGGACCTTTATAAATATCACATCTAATCTCATATCTGATTAAACTTAAAAATAGTTATATTCGGAGGTTTTTTTGATAACACAAAATAAAGAAGTAGAAACTTTTATTAAAAATGCAAAAGCTTGGAAAAATGAAATTTTAAAAATCCGTAATTTATTATTAAGTTTACAATTGGATGAATCTCTTAAATGGCAAAAGCCATGTTATAGTTTTAAGGAAAGTAATATAGTCATAATTCAACCCTTCAAGTCTTGTTTAGGATTGATGTTTTTTAAAGGATCACTTCTAAAAGATTCAAATAAAATTTTAGTAAATAATGGACCGAATTCGCAAGCTGCCAAAAGGCTTGAGTTTCACTCCGTAGAGGAAATTGAGGATCAAAAAGATATTATAAAAAAATATATAAAAGAAGCGATTAACATAGAAGAGTCAGGTGAAAAAGTAACTTTTAAAAAAACTCATTCTACACCTGAGGAACTAAAAAACTACTTTAAAAAAAATCAAGCCCTCAAAAACGCATTTCATTCTTTAACTCCAGGTCGGCAAAGAGCTTATATACTTTTTTTTACAAGTGCTAAACAATCAGAGACTAGAAATTCTCGAATTGAAAAATTAATTCCTCAAATTCTAAAAGGAAAAGGAATTGATGGTCGATAGTCCTTATACAAAGAAATCAAATTAAAAAAAGGAATTTATCAATTGACTTTTTTTTGTAGTATCTCGGTTAAAATAATAAATTAATCAATGGAATATACCCTAATTGTTTGATTGTTATGGTCCAAAAATTTTTACATCAACAATATCAGAACCATTCGAATCATAAATACAAGTTAAAGTGTATGAAAAAGGATCTCCAGAGCTTGCTCCTGCACCAGGTATATAATAACAATATTCACCAGATTCACAAATTCCATTGTCATTTCCAATTCCATCTAAAGGGTATTCCACTGTATGAGGAAGATGATGTAAACTTAAACCAAGGTTTGATGGACTCTCTAAAAAATTTGAACCTCTAATTGATTCAGGACATAGTGCATCTGCTACAAATTCTCCATTTCTATTAAATAAAGAATTTATAGTGTTGTTTTGCTTTAAACTATAATCAAAAATACCGCACATACCAGAATCACAGTTCCCTTGAATAACTACATTGGGAAGACCTCCAGTATCATATGGGCTCCAACCTTTTAACCTTTTATCAAAATTAAACCAATCTGTGATTGATAAAAAACTAAAACCAGTATCACCACTAGCACCATGTGTATTTAAAAAATCTTTAGAAAAACCGTTAAAAATATTTGCACTGTTAAATGATCCCACTCGAGTTACATTTGGACTACCAGTTAGATCACATGTAGCATTTTGTAATCCAATATCACCTAATCCAGTTCCATAAGTGCAAGTCGTTGCTGCTCCTCCTGTAAATAAATCTCCAGTCCAATTAAAATCATCAGCACCATTAGCAAAACTAAGTTCATAACTACCGTTATCAAAACTATATAAATCATTAATTTTTATATTATTATTTCCAGATAATTTTATGCCTTTATTATTATTAGAAATTAAAATATTGTGTAACAACGTATTGCTTAATGAAAATTGAAGAATTGAATCATTATTTATATAACTTATATGGGAGATAAAAGATTCATTATTTAAAATAACCATTTCACCAAATGCAGGACTCGTATTTGTAATTAGACCATCTTGAATATATGCGCCCACTGATACAATATCTAACTGAGCATTTCCACCATTAATTTTAAATCGTGTCAAAAAATTAGCTAGCCCCATAAAAGTTATAGAATTTGAATAACTTTGTAGACCTTGATTATTGATCGATTCAATATTAAACAACAAATTAAAAGAATTCATATTTGAAAAGTTAAATCCTGAACCTAAATTATTAAAAAGAAAATTAATACAAAATTCAATTTATTGCTAATTAACTTTTTAAATCTACAGAATACGTCAACCATATTGTCCTAAGTTAAATTTATTTTCATGTTTGTTAGGGGCGATTTTCAATCACCAACTACTCATGAGTTTGACTGATATAATTGCGAAGCCATCAGACTTAAACTTGAGTAATTATTTATTATTTTATTATAGCATTTTTTTTCAATAGCTGTTCATTTAAAACAAAAAATTATAAGAAAAAAACTTAACTTTAATATATTAATTTTAATCCAAGTAACGTTTAAAAAATGTTTTAAAATGAGACGAATTTTAGAATCTGATAACCTACGTAGAAACATGGAGATTTCTCTGCAAGTGCTATTGCCCGTGAACTTGAACGTCGCGGTTTCTAAACAAGGTCTGGTGGGACCCATTGGAATCACATTACCGTCATCAATATTATTAAGCGTTAGAAATACAAAATATAAATTTTTAATAATGAAATAATTGCTTAAGTGGCTTTACGGGATTTTCGAAAATATATTTTATATTTTCAATAAAGTTAAAGAAAGCTCCAATCACTCTCACGTGCAAATTCTTTGTTGAAGCAGCAACTTTTAAATTTATTAAATAGAGTGAGATGTGTGATGTCATCACTGATTTGATATCGATACTTTATAAAAATAAAAAAACTCTCGAAAAATTCTATTCTAGAATATTTTCTAAATATGTCATGTCATTATGGAAATGTTTAAACATTACATACCAGCACAATAATTCATAAATTATTCATATATTCAAAAATTTACGCTACATGTTTTTGGTATAACTTCCCAATCTATAATAAAATGATTGTAATTTATGAAAGGCCTAATGGTTTTTCTACCACCTTTATCGGAGCCCAAGATCACTTAACCAAGCTTGTGAGGCAATCTTTTCACTTATACTTGATTATCAAAAAAGAGGAAGGAATTTCGTTGCACACAACAGAAGCCGAAGAAAATCTAAATGAAGCATTATTTATTGCTTTAGAATGGGTTAAAGAAGAAAGTAACAATTCAGTACTACCTAAGTTTTGTGATAAAGAGATTATTAAAAAAATGTATAAAAAAGCACTATTTGAAGCAGCAATTGCTCTACATACATGCGCTGATAAATTTTCTTATGTTTATCATTCATTTGAACATTTCCGCAGGACCAAGTTTCTTGAAATACTAGAAATATTAAACATGACCGAAAAGCAGTTCTCAGAGGCATATTCAATATATGAGAATACTGAGGAATAAAGGTTTAAACATTCGTTTAAATTATAACTTTATTAATTTAAACATATATAATGTACTTGACAAATATTCAAAAATAGAATATTCTAAAAGAGAGAATGAATATTGTTAATTTGGATATAGTAGACAATTTTAAACTAAAACACAGTAATTCAAGGAATGCTTTAGATATTTTTGTAAACATTCTAAAGAATACACAATGTAATAATACAAATGAACTAAAAAAGACTTTTAGTTCGGTTGATTTTGTTAGAAGATGTACAATTTTTGATGTTGGTGGAAATAAGTATAGAGTTATTGCAAAAGTTAATTATGTTTTAAATGTAGTAAGTATAAAATATGTGTTTCTTCATAGTGATTATGAGAAATGGAGTAAGAAAAATGAATGCTGTTAAAAATTTAAGAAATAATTATTATTTATATTTAGTTGAACAATTTAACTTAATTCCAATAGAATCAAAACACCATCATACTCAAGCTATAAAATTTTTAGAAAAGATAATGGATATATCTGAATCGGTTTCTGAAGAAGAATTAAAAGCAATTAAAGAATATTCAGCAACACTAGTAATATTAATACAAAATTTTGAAAAATCACTTATTAAGTTGAAGCCAAATTTTAGCCCAGTAGATGTATTAAAATTTTTAATGGAACAGAATAATTTAACTCAAGAAGACTTTCAAAAAGAATTAGGTAGTCAATCAACAGTTAGTAAAATATTAAACGGAACCCAATCTTTGAAAGATAATCAAATAGAGGCTCTTGCAAAAAAATTTAAAATATACCCAGCGGCTTTCTTTCCGGCAGCTTAAACTTAGTTTAATGCTTTAAACATTCGTTTAAACCTACAAGTTTATTAGTTTAAACATATATATTGAATCTCCCAGAAGATTAATATCCATGGGACCTAGGCGCTGGAAATAGCGCCTTTACTTTTTTACTCTATAGTTAAATTTATCTTTAAATTAGAAATCTGATAAAGTTGGTGTATAAAATATTTCATCCGTACCAGCATCAAAACTACCATTTCCGTTTTTATCTAACCAAAGATGTACGAATGGTGTAGGTGAAGTTCCAACATTTATATATGCAACATTATAACCAGCGCCTCTTGCAACGAAAGGGTGAATTGCTATACTAACTCCAGTATTATATGAACTAGGATAAACTTCTGTCACATTAGTGACATCAATGTCTGTATAACTTGGAGCAGAGAAATAAGTCCATTTAAAGTTAATGATAAATGAACCATCAGATAGAATAACAATCTGCCCTCCTCCAAATTTACAAGTATCAGTAGAACTAAATTGTGTACAAAAATTTGTACTTGAATATGAGATGTCTTTAATACTTGTTATAGAAAAACCATTAGTCCCGTTTGTTCCATTAGTACCGTTTGCGCCAGCATCACCCTTTACATCAATTGCGGTCCATCCAGTAGATTTACAAACTTTAAAACTATTTGTAGTTTCTAAATAATATAGTCTCCCTATTATATCTCCACTACAAGTTGGTAAATCTCCCTCAGCTGCAACTACAAAACTATTCCATTCTTGAGTCTTTGTCGGTGAACTTCCACCTCCTCCTCCTCCAGAGTTATTACAAGCAATTAAACTAGACATAACAAAACCTAATATTAATTTATACATTTTATCCTCCTTGATAAAAAAGATTACTCCTAGTGTCTGTTACTCTAAGTAATCGTTCAATTAAAATTTATAAATGCAATCTAAAAGACTAGGTACACTTAGTGCCAAAGAACAAAAATTGGTTAAGAATTTCTTAATGACCCTTGGAAAATTGATACAAGAAGCAAGACACATGAAGAAAATTACACAAGAAGAACTTGCTGAAATGTTAGAAGTTAATGTTAATACAATTAACAGGCTCTTCCCAAAAAAGCTTCGCTTTTTTGTCTGAACTCGCCTGCAGTAGAGGGTTTTAGGCCACTTTTGTTTCTCCACTAAAATTTCTAGGTTTTTGATTAGGGTTGCTTCTTCTAGCTCTGAGCTTTAATACT
>SXGU01155201.1_pt1 | contig 76445 bp, 70 predicted proteins | sample 3174531 | NCBI WGS metagenome assembly SXGU01 (sample SAMN11356863, study PRJNA531348) | freshwater metagenome | isolation source: freshwater sample F1-140 | place: China: Fuxian Lake, Yuxi | collected 2017-12-25 | reverse complement strand
GACGACTACACCGACCCGGCCCCGTTCACGACCTTCACCCACCTCGACGCAACGACCGAGCTATCGCGTCAGATCGCATCACTTGGTATCTATCCAGCTGTTGACCCGCTTGCCTCTACGTCGACGATCTTGCAGCCAGATGTCGTCGGTGACCGTCATTACGCAGTCGCTAACAAGACTCAGCAGATCTTGCAGCGGTATAAGGAACTTCAGGACATCATCGCGATCCTCGGTATCGACGAACTCGCAGAAGAAGACAAGATTGCCGTAAACCGTGCACGCAAGATTCAGAAGTTCTTGAGTCAGCCGTTCTTCGTAGGCGAAGTCTTCACCGGTCTCAAAGGTATTTTCGTTCCGATCGAAGAAACCGTCGAGAGCTTCGAGGCCGTCTGCAACGGTGACCTTGACGACGTTCCGGAACAGGCTTTCTTCAACGTCGGCGGTGTTGAGTCGGTATTGGCTAAAGCCAAGCAGCTTCAAGAGGACTAAGGGACACGATGTCTTTCACCGTGAAACTCGTCTCGCCTGAACGAGTGCTGTTCGAGGGCGAGTCCGACATGGTTATTTGCCGCACGTTGGGTGGTGGCGACATCGCGTTTCTCGACGGTCACGCGCCGTTCCTCGGTGCGCTCGCGATCTGGCCTGTTCGCATGAAGACCGAAACTGGCGAGATCTCATTTGCGAGCCACGGTGGGTTCGTGCAAGTTGGTTCAGAAGGCGTAATCGTGTTGTCTGATGTCGCGGAACTCAGCGGCGATATCGATGTCGAGCGCGCTCGTGTCGCGCTAGCTGCAGCAGAGGCTGTACTTGGGTCGAACCCAGATGACATCGAAGCCACAAGCGCAGCACAGCGTGCGAGAACACGCTTAGAGGTCGCTCAAGCTTCTTAGTTTTCCATCGCCGCCGGGCTTAGTGCTCGTGCGGAGCGCTGTGGTCCATTGCGGTTGTGTCTGTTGCGTGGTGGTCCATTGCGGTTGTGTCTGTTGCGTGGTGGTCCATTGCGGTTGTGTCTGTTGCGTGGTGGTCCATTGCGGTTGTGTCTGTTGCGTGGTGGTCCATCGAAGTCGTGGTTGTAGTCGTTGACGTATCGGCTGGTCCGTGAGTGTGTACGCCGCCTGTCTGGTGTTCTGGGTTGTAGGCGCCGACATAGTTGACGGCTAGGACCGAAGCGATCGCTACAGCCATGAATCCGACAACTTTGATGTTCGGGCGATTTCTAGTTGCAGGTTCGAACACCGACTTCGGCAGTAGCAACCCAATCACGCCAAGCACTAAGAAAAGCTCGAACCATTTGGTGACAGTGTCGCCCCAACCAATGATTTCTGGGGTTTCTAGACCGGGATACCAAGTAACGCCCGTGCTGTGCGCGAATACCCACAGCACAGTGCTCGCAAATGCGACGATTCCACCGATCACTGTGATCTGGCGACTCGGGTTCTTGATGAGCCAGGCCGCCCAAGCAATCTGCAATACGCCTGTGGCCAAGAAACTCTGTCCTAGAAGGACATGGTGGTCGATGTGGGGGAACGCGTAGAGGATGTGCCATAGCCCTGCGGCGACGGAGCACAAAGCTACGAACCATCGCAAGTTGAGAGTGAATACGGAGTCTGTGCTCGCCGGAGCGGACTCTGTAGCAGTGTTGGCCTCGTTTGAAAGTGTTGTCATGAGCGCGGAGTGTAGGACAGAGCAAGTTGGTCGCTGTGCTCGCGACAGAGGTTCTGTCTTAGTCGAACTGGTCGACTTCGATGGTCGGGTAGTTACGAAGTTTGTTCCAACGATGAGTCGACTCGATCTTGCGAATCGTGCCAGAGCCCGAGCGCATCACGATCGACATAGTGCCAGCGCCATCGCCCCAGAACCGGACGCCACGCATGAGCTCTCCGTCTGTGACCCCAGTGGCAGCGAAGAAAACGTCATCGCCGCTCACGAGATCGTTAGCTGTGAGTACAGCATTGAGGTCATATCCGGCGTCGAGTGCTGCGGTTCGCTCAGCGTCGTCACGTGGCCAGAGGCGGCCGTAAATCTCTCCGCCTAAACACTTAAGCGCACACGCTGCTGTGACTCCTTCGGGCGTTCCACCAATCCCGAAAAGAATGTCAGCACCGCTACCGCGCCATGCAACAGCTATGGCGCCCGCGATATCGCCGTCGGGGATGAGATTGATTCGCGCGCCTGCTTCTCTGCACTGCTTGATGATGTCAGCGTGCCGCGGCCGGTCGAGCACGATTGCAGTGACATCACGAACCTTGCCGCCCTTGGCCTTCGCGACAGCTTCAAGGTTCGCGATGACTGGAGCGTCAAGATCGACGACGCCAACACACTCTGGGCCGACGGCGATCTTGTCCATGTAAACACAGGGTCCTGGGTCGAACATTGTGCCGCGTTCGGCGAGTGCGATCACGGCAATTGCGCCCGGACGGCCGAGCGAGCACAACGTGGTGCCATCGATTGGGTCGACGGCGATGTCGACTTGCGGGTAGCTGCCATCTCCGATGCGTTCGCCGTTGAACAACATCGGGGCTTCGTCCTTTTCGCCTTCGCCGATCACGACGATGCCGTCCATCGCGATTGTGTTGAGTTGTTGGCGCATAGCACCGACTGCTGCGCCGTCGGCGCCGTTCTTGTCGCCACGACCCATCCAGCGAGCGGCGGCGAGGGCTGCGGTCTCTGTAACTCGAACGAGTTCGAGGGCGAGGTTGCGGTCGGGTCGGTTGCTGGTATCCATTTAGCGTGGTGTCCTTCTTGCAATGCGTTTGGTCTAGGTGAAAGTGGGTCGACGCTAGCAGCGGTCCTGCGGGTTAACCCAGAGGCGCGTAGGGTCTTTAATAGAACATCGAAAGGGACCCAAGGTGAGTCGTCTACAAGGCAAAGTCGTGCTGGTCACTGGCGCTGCTTCCGGTATTGGCGAAGCGTGCGTGGGCAGGTTTTTGGCCGAAGGGGCGACCGTCGTTGGCTGCGATTTGGCGGTGCCGACGACGGACCTCGCAGTCACTGAAGGAATCGAACCAGCGGCTTTCGTTCAGCTCGATGTGCGCGACGAAACCGCTATCGCTGAAATGATCGGTGCAATAATCGCCGAATACGGCCGACTCGATGGCGTCATCAATTCAGCTGGCACCGCTGGTGGCGGTCCGGTCCATCTAGTCGACGCGACCGAGTGGGACCGCGTGATCGGAATCAATCTCACCGGCACATACTTGGTATGCAAACACGCGATCGACGCGATGTTGAAGCAAGACGCAGTGGACGGGGAACGGGGCTCGATCGTTAATCTGGCCAGCATCGAAGGCCTCGAAGGAACCGCTGGAGGAAGCGCATACAACGCCTCTAAGGGTGCAGTCGTGATCTTCACGAAGAACATGGCTATCGACTATGGCAGACAAGGGATTCGTGTCAACGCGATCTGTCCAGGGTTCATCGACACACCGATGCTCAACGGGGTGTTTGGGGCTGAGGGCATCGAGCATGTCCGTGAGGGGATTCGTGACGAACACAAGCTGCGACGCTTCGGGCGGGCAGAGGAAATCGCCAGCGTCGCATTGTTCTTACTTACCGATGATGCAAGTTTTGTAAGCGGCGTGGCGCTCCCCGTGGATGGCGCTTACACAGCAGGTCGCGATCATGGCGTCACCGAATTGATGGGTCTCTAACGATGGACCCGAGACTGCTCGAAGCTGCTCGCTCAGCAAAGGGGTTCATGCCAGACGACGAAGGCCGTGCTCTCCACGATGCAGCGCTCGCCGCCTCGCTCAGCGTCGGTGGGCCGCTACTAGAGATTGGCACATATTGCGGAAAGTCTGCGGTATATCTAGGAGCGGCAGCACGCGCAGCGGGCACGATTGTGTTCACTGTGGATCATCACCGCGGGTCGGAGGAAAATCAGTCTGGCTGGGAACACCACGACACCGAAGTCGTCGATCCACTAACGGGTCGGATGGACACGCTCCCATATTTCCGCCGTGTCATTGAGGGTGCTGAGTTGGAAGACGTAGTCGTTGCGCTGATCGGCTACTCAGTGCCGATTGCAAGCGCATGGCAGACACCGCTGGCGTTTTTGTTTATCGACGGTGGTCACGCGCTCGATGTCGCTATGGCTGATTTTGAGGGATGGGCGAAGTTCGTGCCGGTCGGTGGGACTCTCGCAATACACGATGTATTCGAGCATGAGTCAGAAGGTGGCCAGGCGCCGTTCGAGGTCTATCGCCGGGCGTTGGCCGAAGGTTTCGAAGACCTCAACTCTGTCGGGAGTCTCAGGACTCTCGTCCGTAGCAGCTAGCGCTATCGGCCGGTCAGGGTCGAGCGAGCCGACGCTCGGCTTCGATGCGAACGCCAGCATCGATGAGTTCTTCTGGCGTAAGTCCCGCTGGCAGGCCTTCGCCACGGAACAGGCCGCAAGTCGGTCCAGTCCCACCCAACGCGTTGGCGGCAAGGACTACGGCAGCAGAGTTCCATGTGGGTTGTTCGACAGGGAAGAGTTCGCCTTCGAGGTCCCAGTGTTCGCCTTCGAAATTGGCACCAGTCCAGTACGACCCGTCACGCGAGCGAAGGAATTGGGCCCACTCGAAGAGTTTGTGGGCGCTGTCGGATGCTCCGACAGCATCAAGGGCCATGACAGCCTCGCAAGTCTCGGCTGCCGTCACCCACGGTTGATCTGCCACGCACTTGACGCCACGTCCTTCGACAACAAAGTCTTGCCAACGCGATGCCAAGCGAGCGTGCGCTGCTTCGCCGCGTAGCGCGCCTCCGAGAATTGGGTAGTACCAGTCCATTGCCCAGCGACCCTTGTCTAAGAATCGCTCGGGCCGGTGGTTGATCGCTATTGCGAGCAGTCCGACCGAAAGTTCCCAGTCGGGTCGTTCTTGGCCGAGGCGTTCGGCACATGCGAGTGCGCAGCGGACGGACTTGTAGATAGAAGATGACCCAGTTAGTAGGGCGCCGCGGCCATCGGTGCGGTGGGGGTCGGCATCCCAGTCGATTTCGCCAGTCGGGTTTTGGCTCGCGAGAGCAAAGTCGATCGCTCGCTCAACCATTGGAAAAAATGCTTCGAGAAATGCTGTGTCGCCTGTGCAGCGGTAGTGGTGCCAGACCCCGACTGCGACATAGCTAGTGACGTTTGTGTCGAGCCAGTGTTCCTTGATCTCGCCGTCTAGGTAGTAGGCGTGAAACGCCCCATCTGGACGTTGGATCGCTGCGAGCCACTCGTATGCGCGGGCAGCCTCTGTAAAGCGGTTACCGACATCGAGAGCCATCGCGGCTTCGACCATGTTCCATGGGTCGGTGTGGTTGCCTGCGCTCCATGGGATGTCACCATTAGGACGTTGGACGGCAGCTATAGCTGTGCATGTCTCTGCAACCTGATCAGCTGTCATCACGCCGTCGACGGAAGGCAGCGCGTGGTGCTTCAAGCCAGACTCCGTTTGCCATATTGAGCCATATCTGGGGTGACCTTTTCGCCATAGATGACGAAGCTTTTGCCAAGCATCGGGTTCAGCGCCTTCTCCGCTTGCGCTGGCCAGCGGTCGTGGTTTTCGATACACCAGACAAGAAAGTCGTGATACTTGCGGACTGGCGCAGCGTTGGGGTTGTCGAGTCCGCAAATGTTCTTGAGCCACCAGTAAGGCGAGTGAAATGCATGTGCGTGGTGAGAACCTCGTAGGTAACAACCGGCACGCTCGATCTTTGCTTCGATTTCGCGCTGACGAAAAATCCGGACATGGCCACCCGGGACGTCGTGGTAGCGCCAGTTGAGTGCCCAGTTGACGCGCTCGGGCCAGTAATTCGGCACCGTTACCGCGATACGTCCACCTGGCCGCAACACGCGAATCATTTCGGCTAACGCGCGCTCGTCGTCCCAAATGTGTTCAAGGACTTCGCTCGTAATCACCCTGTCGAATGAATTGTCAGGGAACGGCAGGTCGAGCGCGTTCGCGTTTGCAACCCCTGCATACTGCTCCCACGAGATCTCACCTTCGACGAGCATCGCACCGCTAACGGCAGCCACGTCTTTGAGGTCTGTTGCGGAATAGTCGAGAGCAACCGTTACGGCGCCAAGTTTCATTGCCTGAAACGAGTGTCGACCTCCGCCAGCGCCGACGTCTAGCAGGCGCTCTCCGCGTTGCAAACCGAGGCGTTCGAAATTAACGGTCAGCATCTATAAGTCGTTTCTGGTGGGCTTCGAGTTCGAGGTAGTAGTGCTCAACTGTGCCTTGCGCGCAGCGTTCCCAAGTGAAACGGTCGAGAACTCGGTTGCGGCCAGCTTCGCCCATCTTGGCTCTGAGTTCAGAGTCTCCGAGCATCCGCAGGATATTGATTGCAAGCGAATCAGGGTCGGCTGGTTTGCACAAGAGCGCAGTGTCGCCGCTAGTGCCTGCAACTTCGGGGAGAGCGCCACCCATCGTTGCGATTAGGGGAGTACCAGAGCACATAGCTTCGATCGCTGGTAACGAAAAGCCTTCATATAGAGACGGCACGACTGCAGCTTCTGCTTCGTTGTACAACTCGACGATTCGTTCGTCTGTGACTCCACTCACAAACTCGACAGCGCCTTCCAGGCCTAGTCGCTCTATCTGACGTGGAATCGCGCTACGCAGGCGCGGATGGCCGATTACAACTAGGTGAGCATCCGGTCGCTCAACACGGACCTTTGCTAGAGCGTCGATCAGATAGGTGAGACCCTTCAGCGGCACATCAGATGACGCCGTCGTCATGAGACGACCAGTTACTTTCTTGACGTGAGCCATCGGCCTGAATTGCCTTGGGTCGACACCGACATTCACAACGTGCATGCGCTCTGGTTGCACGCCCATCTGACCAATAATGTCGCGCTTGGAGTTTTGCGAGACTGTGAGATGGCGAGGGAGTTGACGAGCAACTCTCATCTGCATATCTAAGAACGCGTACCAACGCTTGAGGGTGTATTGCTTGCCTGGGCGCTGATGATCTGGGTGTAGTAGATCGAGATCGCGGTCAACTGTGATCGGGTGATGAAGTGTGTTTACAAATGGGAAGCCGTCGTCGACAATTCCGAGCATTCCAGATCCGAGGCACTGATTGTCGTGGACCAAATGGAAGTCGCCGACACGTTGCTGCAACATCTTGCGGACGCGCATGCTGAATGCCCACGGCTCTGGGAATCCTGCGGTACACATGTAGAGCCATTCGCGCAGGTCGATTAGATCGTGGAACTCATGCGGCCACGGCGTGCGAAACGGATTCGCTCTCGGGTATAGGTCCATCGACCGTACGTTGGTGTGCACGACTGGTTCGTCGACGATAGAGAAAGGCGGCCCACTAAATACTTCGACTTCGTGGCCGAGGTTCGCAATCTCTCTTGTGAGATGGCGCGTGTAGACCCCTTGCCCTCCTACGTGTGGATTGCCGCGGTAACACAGGTAAGCGATTCTTAGCGGGTCGCCAGACTTAGGAAGTTCCGTACCGGGTCCGACAAGTTGGCGCGCGGCAAGGCCAGAAGATTTCGAGGAAGACATGAAGTTGACATTCTCCCAATTATTTGGTCTGTAGACCAAACCGGGCACTAAAGGTTTCTGATCCGAAGAATGCTGAAGCGCAGGTTTTTCACTAGTTTTTGGTCGGTTACATGTGTTTGGAGGCAGCGTTGAGCATCATCCCGAAGATCTCGCCCATGATGGTGGCGCGGTCACACAGCGTCGGCGAAACGCGTATTTCGCCAGGTGGAGAGCTATTTGGCTGGATCGATAGCTTCGACGGCCGCTCCGATCTTGTAATTGCTGCCGCCAATGGCCAGCGTCCACCTGCTTTGGTTAGCTCAGACATACCTATTTCGAGCCTCGGCTCGTACGGAGGGGGCGCGTGGTGTTTTGGTCCAGACGGCACAGCGATTGTGGTGCTCGCCGACGGATCACTCGCGCAATTGCGGTGCGATGGGGGAGGTGTCGAGCGAGTTTTCACCACAACCGGAAGGGCGTTCGCTCCCGCTGTCAGCCACGACGGAACGACGGTCGCTTTCTGCATCGAAGACAGTGATTCATGTGTCGTAGCGACCCTGGACCTAACCGCCACTCGCCCGCGACATACGGTGGTTAGTGGAGGCGCGGACTATTCATGGGATCCTTCGTGGTCGTGCCACGGGGACCTGACTTGGCATGAGTGGGACCTTTCTGGAATGTCGTGGGACGGGTCGCGAATCGCGGTTCGAGACCCATCTGGCATCGTGCGCATCGTGGCGGGCGGCGTAGAGGTAGGAGTAGGTCAGCCGCGATATTCGCCCGACGGAAAACATCTTGCGTACATCTCTGACGAATCTGGTTGGTGGAACATCCACGTGGCGCGCCGTGACGGAACTGCATCTCAAGTTTTTCGCGCCGAATCCAACGACCATGCTGAACCGGCATGGGGTCCGGGGCAACGGTCCTTCTCGTGGTCTCCGGATTCGCGATCCATTGCGTGGTGTCGCAACGAGGATGGGCATGGCCGACTCGTCGTAGCGAACCTTCGGGGCAAGTCGAGTTCGAATATCGCAAAGGGATGGCACCACGGATTGTGTTGGGGCACTCCAGGAATTCTTGCGACCCGGAGTGGAGCTTGCACGCCGCAACAGATAGCACTGACTCAGCCGACTGGGGGAAGGGTTGTACTCGCCCGAGGACCAGTAGCAGGGTTCGAGGCATGCGGCCTCGTCGAACCGGCTCCGATCACCTGGAAGTCACGCCAAGCAGTAGTTCATGGCCTTCTGTATTCGCCAGCGTTTTCCGCGTCAGGCGAAGGTTCGAAACCGCCGCTATACGTGCATGTTCACGGTGGGCCGACGGACCAGACAGTGGTCGAATGGAATGCTCGCATCGCTTTTTGGGTTTCACGTGGCTTCGCCGTACTAGCGCCCAACTATCGAGGTTCTACTGGCTACGGCAGGGATTACTGGAAGGCGCTCGAGAATCAGTGGGGTGTACGCGACGTAGACGACACGGTTGCGGGGATACGGCACGTTGCGAGGCAAGGCTCCTGCGACCCGCGGCGCATCGTCGTAGCGGGAGGCAGCGCCGGTGGCTATACAGCGCTTCTTGTAGCTGCGCGGTACCCGATGTTGGCACGCGCCGTCGTGAGCCTTTACGGCGTCGCTGACTTGCAACGGCTAGCTAGCACTACACACCGATTCGAGTCGCGCTATCTCGATCGACTCGTCGGCGACCGAGAGCGGCATGGGCAGCGTTACGTGGATCGCTCACCGGTTCACCTGGCCGGAGCTATTCGATCGCCCTTACTTGTGTTGCAGGGCAGTGATGATCCGGTAGTGCCACTCGACCAGGCGCGGGCGATCGTTCGCGCTGTACGTGCTTCTGGAACCCCAGTCGAGTCACATGTTTACAGAGGCGAAGGTCACGGTTTTCGGCGTCTAGAAAACAGAGTCGATGAACTGGTGCGCACCGAGAAATTCTTGAACAAGTGGGTTCTCTCGCGTTGAGTGTTGTCACCGAATACGCATTCACGAAGGCAAAGCGCAACGAGTTGTTCCAGCACGACCGCGCTGTATTGCTAGCGCATGGCGCTGGTGCCGACATGAACGCTGATGCCCTCGTAGCAGTGGCCGATGCTCTGCGCGGCGCGGGAGTCGACTCGTTGCGATTTAACTATCCATACAGAACCGCTGGCAAGCGATTTCCTGATCGACCTGAAGTTCTGCTCGCTGCAACTCGCGAAGCTGCGGTGGCCTTGGCGAAGCGAACAAAACTCGACATGACCAGAATTGTTCTTGGGGGCCGTTCGATGGGTGGTCGTTATTGCTCACTCGTCATCGGCGACGCCACGGATCCGCTTGACGCCCTCGGTCTGGTACTCCTCGCCTATCCGCTCCACGCGCCAGGTAGACCACACTCGGTCCGCGATGAACACTTCCATCGCATCCGCGTACCAGTGCAATTTGTTTCGGGAACGAACGACAGCTTCGGGTCGCCCCAGGAACTAAAAAAGTCAGCGAAAAATCTCATTCGTCCTCCTGTCTGGCATTGGATAAAGACAGCTGACCACGGATTCAAACCGAGAAAACGCGAAACCGGTGCGACGATAGAAGATGCGCACAGAGAGATGAGCGCCGCAGTAGTCAGCTTCGTCAACGCGCTGTGAGTAGGTTCTTGCTTGGTTGTCGGGCGATTCGGCCCCTGCTCCTACTCTTGGTGCCATGACTCGCTTTGTCGTGCGGCCGTCGCCGCGCCTCTCCGGCACGATAAAGGTTTCAGGCGCGACGAAGAACCTCGGATGCAAGGTCATGGCAGCATCGTTGCTTGCCCCTGGTGTTACGACAGTCCGTAACATCTCGAAAGTCGATGACCTCGCGATCATGATCGAGTTGCTCGGTTCGGTCGGAGCCGCAATAGCGGTCGTTGGTGAAGATTCCATCGAGATCGATACCAGCGGAGCGATAATTCCGGAAGCGCCATTCGAACTCGTAAGCCGGATGCGCGCATCGTTCAATATTCTCGGGCCGCTATTAGGGCGTTGCGGCGAAGCGAGGGTCGCGTTACCAGGAGGTGACAGCATCGGGAGCCGCAAACTCGACATGCATGTCGACGGATTGCGGGCAATGGGCGCCTGCGTCGAAATCGACCAAGGTTTTGTTGTGGCTAGAAGCGAAGGCGGGCTCCGTGGTGCTCGCCATTTGCTCGAGTTTCCAAGCGTCGGCGCTACTGAAAACCTGTTGGGTGCTGCGGTACTAGCCAAAGGCGTGACGGTGATCGACAACGCTGCTCGCGAACCAGAAATAACTGAGCTTTGCGCATTGTTCAACCGAATGGGCGCGCACATAGTTGGCGGAGGGTCGAGCACGATCACGATCGAAGGAGTTGAGAGCCTTCATCCAGTTGACACCACCCTCATCGGCGACCGAATCGAAGTTGGCACTTACCTCAGTGCACTAGGAATCGCCGGTGGCGAAATCGAGCTTGTCGGAACTCGCATCGATCACGTCGAGATGGTCGTGCACAAGTTCGGCAAGATGGGCATGCTCATTTCTCCTACAGCCGACGGAATATGGGCGCGCGCCAGCCGAAGGCTCACAGCGCAAGACATTTCCACACTTCCGTTTCCCGGGTTCGCAACGGATTTCATGCCGCTTGCAGTCGCACTGCTGGCAGTATCAGAGGGCACAGCGATAGTCACCGAAAATGTTTATGACGATCGATTTGCGTTTGTGACTGAACTCGCACGCATGGGCGCCCAGGTTCGCAATGAGGGTCGTCATGCGGTTGTTAGTGGGGTTGAGCGACTGCGAGGGGCGACGGTTGTCGCCGCAGACGTTCGTGCCGGAGCGGCGCTCGTAATAGCTGGGCTTGCTGCCGATGACGAAACTGTTGTCGCCGACGCGCACCATATCGATCGGGGCTACTCCGATCTACCCGGCAAACTCCGTGCGCTCGGAGCAGATATCGAACGCCTTGGCTGATCGCTTCTCTGACTTCGGCCCTAACATGCGGACATGACTACCGACGTAGATGTAGATCCATCCAACGAGATGGAGGCCGGAATCCTTGAGGCCATTGAGATTATTCGGCCGGCGTTGCAGGCCGACGGAGGCGACATCGTGTTCAACAGCGTCGACGCAGATGGAGTTGTCACGGTTTCGCTAGTTGGAGCTTGTGGCACTTGCCCTGTTTCACAAATGACGCTAAAGGCCGGAGTCGAGCGCATCATCATGGACCGCGTGCCTGGGGTAACCGAGGTCGTCGCAGCTTCGTGAGCGAAACTGCGACCGAAATCGACGATCTCATTAGTCGAGCGAAGAGCGGAGATCGTCGAGCGCTCGCTCGACTAATTACATACGTCGAGATCGCCGGTCCAGCGGCGCGGATAGTTACCTCGGCGTTGCATCCACTTTCTGGAAATGCATCGTTGGTTGGAGTCACTGGTGCGCCAGGAGCTGGCAAGAGCACCTTGGTAGACAAGCTTGTTGGCGCGATTCGCGACGACGACATCCGCGTCGGTGTCCTTGCTATCGACCCAAGCAGCCCTTTTACGGGTGGCGCGATTCTCGGTGATCGCGTCCGCATGCAAGACACGGCTATGGACGAGGATGTATTCATTCGGTCAATGGCTACGCGCGGTCACCTTGGTGGCTTGTCTCTAGCCACACCCCACGCAGCCCGGGTACTTGACGCGCTCGGATATCCGTTGATCCTGATTGAGACCGTCGGGGTAGGACAAGCTGAGGTCGAGATAGCTGGCCAGGCGGACACGACGGTGGTCGTGCTGAATCCCGGTTGGGGTGACGGTATCCAGGCGGCAAAGGCTGGCCTCATGGAAATCGCTGACATTTTTGTGGTCAACAAAGCTGATAGGCCTGGCGTCCACGAAACGGTCGGCGACATTCGAGGAATGCTCGAACTAGCGCGCGGACGTGCCTGGGTTCCGCCCGTAGTCGAAACCATTGCCACAGACGGGTCAGGTGTCGGTGAGCTCTGGCAAGCTATTCGTGACCATAGAGATCATCTCCTCGCAACCGGTTCGTTGCGAACTCGTCGGATGATCCGCACTGCCGAAGAAATTCGCGCGCTAGTAATCGAAGAACTCGGACGTGATGTGCGAAGACGTTGTAGCGGAACCGAGTTTGATGCTCAAGTGGCCGAAGTAGTCGATCGAAGTCGCAATCCATATCACGTTGCTTCAGCACTCATCGATGCCGGGTGACGCCCCGTAACGTGTGGCTATGACAGATCCAGAGCCCTATGTGCTGCGTGAAGTCCGACCGGATGGTGTCGCGTTATTGACGCTGAATCGTGGGCCGATGAATCCACTTTCAGCAGAGATGCTCGCAGCGATAACAGACTCGGCTACTGCACTCGCAAATGATGACACCGTCAAAGCTGTCGTTATAACCGGTGGCGAGAAGGCATTTGCTGCTGGCGCAGATGTGAAACAGTTTGAACCTAATGAAGCATCAGCTATACGCGTCGCGGCAGGCTTTCGTGCGGCGAGCGATGCACTCGCATTGATCGACCGGCCTGTCATTGCCGCAATTAATGGTTACGCGCTTGGCGGTGGAATCGAACTCGCGATGGCGTGTGATTACCGAATCGCGGCGGATACCGCACGTCTTGGTCAACCCGAGATATTGCTTGGCATCATTCCCGGCGGCGGCGGAACACAGCGACTAGCACGCTTAGTCGGCCCCTCGCGGGCTAAGGAATTGATCTGGTCAGGGAGACAAGTCCGCGCCGGGGAAGCTCTAACCATCGGACTCGTAGATGAAGTTGTGCCAGCAGATGAAGTTCTTAGTCACGCGATTGCCTTCGCCACTCGGCTTGCAGCCGGTGCGGTCGAAGCTATGGGATTAGCGAAGCGAGCGATCGACGGCGGACTCGACATGATTCTGTCCGACGCGCTCGATCTAGAGGCCACTTGTTTTGTCGACAGCTTCAAAACCGAAGACGCGGCTACTGGGATCGCGAGCTTTAATGAATATGGCCCTGGCAAGGCGAAATTCAACGGCCGATAGCAGCAGCGATCGTGTCCTTGACTGTGGCTGGTCGGTCTTCACCCCACGGTAACGGGAAGACAATCGGATCATCGACGCCAGCGTCGACATATTCCAGGACGGCATTGCGAACGTGCTTTGCGTCGCCCATGATCTGTACGCCGTCGACCCATGCATCGCTGATGGCTGCAATTGCTCCATCGCGATCGCGTGCGGCATGTAACGAGCGCATCTCCGCTACGGATTCCGAATACCCCGCGCGCGAAAAATTGTCTGCATAAGCATCCACGACTGCGTACGAGAAGAGATCTTTGCGGGCTGCGGTCGCGTACCGGTCGCGATCGGTCACGCCGCAGTGGACGTACGCCATTATGCGAGCGTCGCCTCCGACACGAACTTGTGCCACGGAGGCAGCGACATGACTTGCGGGCAGGTAATTGAGTAGGACGCCGTCGGCAATTTCGCCAGCTAATGCGAGCATCCCGGCGTTGAGTGCACCGATCACGATCTTTGGCGAGCGGTCGCCGAGACGAATGCCGAGACGGAATCGCTTGACCTCGTAGAAGTCGCCACTAAAGCTGACAGTCTCGCCCGTAAGACATTCGCGGACTAGCGCGACGTATTCACGGACTTGCGCGAGCGGTCGCGAGCCATAGCCAGCTCCGTGCCACATCCCAGCAACGGCCGGAGAACTAATACCGATACCGAGGAATACATCGCGATCGGGTGCAAGTTGCTGCAGCGTCGCGGCGGCCATTGCAGCGAGTGGCGGCGTGCGGAGTTGCAAAGCCAAAACTCCCGTGCCGAGCGCGAGAGCAGGAGCGGCTTGTGAGGCGGCACCAAGGATGCTGAATGCCTCGGCGGCACTTGCTTCTGCAACCCAGAAGCTTGAGTAGCCGGACTGCTCGGCCCAGCGCGCCACGTCGAGTTGCAGGTCTGTGCCTAGGTTTTGCACAGGTGCGGAAGTAACTCCATATTCGACAGTCTCAGAATTGTTCGTGGGTCTGTTCATGATCTCGGCTTTCACAAATTGTGCGGAGGCTCACCAAGTTGGCGCGCCAAATACGTTTCAGAATTGGTCTAGCAAAAGGTGTCGCGATTGGACCACCCATCCACCAAGGAAATGACAAATGTTCAGTCCATGAGAATCGAGTAAGTCCGTTGCTTTGAGTAGCGAGCGTAAATCGGCCAACTCCTTGGACAACGCCTTGATGCCTGATTCCCATCGCAACTGGTGGCTCCCACTCAGTGACGCACATCTTGTCTCGGGTCTGGAATGGGCCTACGCGGCTAATGCAGTCGAATGTCGTTCCGATACCTCGATTATTGGTACTCGTGAACCTGATGCTCATCGCATCGGACATCCAATCGACGTGGTTTTCGATTGGTTCGATAATTTTCCAAATGTTCGCGGGGCTTGCGGCGATGTCGACTGTCACATGTAGCCGCATGTTCTGAACGTATCGCGCCAGCGTCCGAATCGCGTCCTAACGTGTTGGACGTGACTGTGCGTTTCGTGATAATTGGTGGAGGCCCTGCTGGTAACACAGCGGCCACGGTTGCTGCGAGTCTCGGTGCACAAGTCACCATGATCGAACGCGACATCGTCGGCGGCGCGGCGCACCTCTGGGATTGCATTCCGAGCAAGGCGCTCATCGCTACCGGTGGGGAGCTAACAGAACTTGATCGTGCCCGGGTTATGGGTTTGTCCGCTACCGGGCAGATCGACTTCGCCGCGCTACGGGAACGGGTCGCTTCTATTGAAGACAAGCTCCATACATCGGTAACGTCATTGCTCGAAAGCCAGGGAGTTCGGATGATCTCTGGCACCGCGACCTTGTTGTCGGAGAACAAAGTCGGGGTAACGACGTCTGAAGGCGAAGAGGTGCTTACCGCCGACGCGATCTTGATCGCCACGGGCAGCCGCCCGCGAATTCCGGATTGGGCACCGATCGACGGTGAGAGAGTTCTCACCACGAGACAGTCCTATCCACCACCCGAAGTTCCTGAACACCTAATCGTGATTGGGTCGGGAGTTACGGGTGTCGAGTTCACTCACATGTTTTCGACCTTCGGCTCGAAGGTAACGCTCGTTGTATCCCGCCAACATGTGCTTCCGACTAAGGATCCAGAGGTAGCAGCGGTCTTAGAAGCGGAGTTCGAGCGGCGCGAAGTACGGCTGCTTAAGGGCGCGAGGGCAAGCTCGATTCGCCGTGAGGGCAATTCGGTATTTGTGGACTGCGAAGACGGAAGAGCAGTGAGCGGGTCACACGTGTTGCTATGCGTTGGTTCAGTCCCAAATAGCGCCGGGCTTGGATGTGACGTCGCTGGCGTCACAGTCGATGCCCATGGGTACATACCTGGTAACCGTCACTGTCAGACGAATGTTCCGCATATTTATTCCGCTGGCGATATCTCAGGCAGGTTGCCTTTATCGAGTGTCGCTGCGATGCAGGGCAGAAAAATTGCCGAACACGTGATGGGCCTAACTGCCGTTTCGCATCGGCATCTCGACTACGACAAGGCAGCGTCTGCAATTTTTACCGAGCCCGAGATAGCCGAGGTCGGCATTGCGGAAGCAGAAGCCTTCGCAGCGGGGCGCAAAATCCGCGTAATGAAAGTACCGTTTTCGTCTAACGCCAAGGCACTCATACTTGGAGACGCGCGGGGCTTCGTGAAGATCGTCTCCGATCCTGCAACTGGTGTCGTGCTTGGAGGCTCAATCGTGGGCCGTGGCGCTGCCGAACTTATTTCGGTGCTTGCCGTCGCCGTGTCCAACAGGTTGACTGCAAGCGACATAGTCGATTCTTTGCTAGTGCATCCGGCGTTGTCTGAGTCGCTAGGCGAGGCCGCGACTTAAGTCGTTACGCGATCACAACGAGCACATCGCCGGTTCCGACGCTCTGGCCAGTCGTTACGCGTACCTCTGACACGGTGCCGGCCTTGTCTGCGACGATGACGTTCTCCATCTTCATTGCTTCGAGAACGACGAGGCTTTGCCCGGCTTCGACCGAGTCTCCCGGCTCTACGGTGACCTTCACGATCGTCCCTTGCATCGGCGCAGAAACGGTGCCTGAACCGGCACCCGATCCGCCGGAGCTACGCGCAATCTTGGGACGTGCCTTGGGGCTAGCCGTTACAGCGACGCCACCTTGGGGAACCCACATCTTGACAGTGAATCGTTTGCCATTGACCTCAACCGGAATGACTCGCTCAACAAGCGGCGTTTCGGAAGCGGGGTGAGGTGCCGGTTCTGTTGAGGTCGACGAGTCGGCGAAGAGGCTCGAATCGACCTCGGTCTCCACCCACTTGGTGCTGTGTCGCACAGCTGCGAAATCTGGGTGCTGAAGCATTGGAAGATGGGCTGTGACAGTCGTCTTGATGCCAGCGATCTCGAATTCTTGTAGCGCTCTGACCATGCGACTTATTGCTTGGCGGCGGTCGGGGGCAGTAACGATGAGTTTGCCGACGAGGTTGTCGTAGTACTGGCTGATCGTGTCACCTTCGACGTATCCGCCATCCCAGCGGACCCCGGGGCCAGAGGGAACCCGCAGGCGCTCGATTTTTCCGGGCGACGGAATGAAATTCTTCGATGGATCTTCGGCGTTGATGCGACACTCGATTGAATGTCCGGAGATGGTGACCTCGGACTGAGTGAGCGGCAGGGTCTCGCCGTTCGCGACCGCGATTTGCAACGCGACGAGGTCGAGTCGCGTGACCTCTTCTGTGACGCAGTGCTCAACCTGAAGTCGGGTGTTCATCTCGAGGAAGTAAAACTCGCCGTCTTGGTAGAGCATTTCGATGGTTCCGGCACCGCGATAACCACAGGCGAGAGCGACCTTGACCGCGGCCTCTCCCATCGCTACGCGAGTCGCGTCGGACAGGTCTGGCGCTGGAGCTTCCTCTATAAGTTTTTGGTGGCGACGCTGTGTTGAACAGTCGCGGTCGCCGAAATACACGGCGTTGCCGTGAGCGTCTGCGAAAACCTGAATCTCGATGTGTCGTGGCTTCGTTAGATAACGCTCCATGTAGCACTCTGAGCGACCGAAGTACGCCTGAGCTTCTCGTTGCGCCGACTCAAGTTGCGCCGCTGCTGACTCTGCGTTCTCAACGACCTTCATCCCTCGACCGCCGCCGCCGTATGCGGCTTTGATAGCGATCGGATACCCAAACTTTTTCCCGAATGCTTGGACTTCTTCAGCGTCGACGATGAATGTCGTTGTTCCGGGTACGGACTCAACCTTCGCTCGTTCGGCAGCGAGCCTTGCTGAGATCTTGTCGCCCATTACTTCGATGGCTTCTGGCGGCGGCCCTATCCAGGTGACACCAGCATCGATGAGAGCGCGGGCGAAATCGGCGTTCTCTGAAAAGAACCCGTAACCAGGGTGGACGCCGTCAGCACCGGACCTTGCGACAGCGGCGAGGATTGCCTCGGTGTTGAGATAACTCTCGGCTGCCGTCTGGCCACCGAGAGCGTATGCCTCGTCGGCGTACCTGACGTGCAGCGCATCTGCGTCTAGGTCAGAATAAACAGCAACGGTCTTGATCCCTAGCTCGCGGCAGGTTCTCATGACTCGCACTGCGATTTCGCCGCGGTTCGCTATCAGAATCTTTGTTAACACCCGTGCACTCCACCTTCTAAAAAGAAACGGTTCCGTATCCTACGAGTGATGACGGACTTCGCCTACAACTCTGCGCTGCCCACGAGATTTCCGAAGGTCGAGCAATTCGCCACGATCGACTCGACGAACCGGTATCTGCTCGATGCTGCCCGTGACGGTGTGGCTAACGGATTAGTCGTCTTGGCGGACGAGCAGACGGCAGGCCGTGGGAGGTTGGGTCGGACCTGGACCGCTCCGCCTGGAGGTTCGTTATTGGTTTCGGTGCTGCTTCGCCCGAGTATCCCTGTCGATTCCTGGTATCTGGTCACGCTTGCTGCAGGGATCGCGGCCGCCGAAACGGTGGCGGAATTGACCGATGCATCATTAGTCCCGAAGCTCAAATGGCCCAATGATCTCGTAGTGCCGGAAGGGAAACTCGCGGGGTTGCTTGCTGAGCGTCGAGGTGATGTCCTCGTGGTTGGAATGGGCCTGAACATCGACTGGCCGGCGGTCCCAGACGAGCTAAGGGACATAGCTGCGGTGATTTCGCTTTCTGGAGCAACGAGGGTGCCTAGTCGCGATGAAGTGCTAATTGCCTGGCTTCGCAGATGGAATGGCTGGCTAACAATTCTTGAGTCTCCAGCAGGCGCTGAGCGCGTGCGAATCGCAAGCGAAGCAATGAGTGCAACGGTGGGTTCGACTGTACGAATCCAACTCGCTGAGGAAACGTTCGAAGGACTCGCTGTGGGAATTACTGCGAATGGCCACCTGATTGTCGCAACGGCCGAGGGTCGGCGCGAAATATCGGCAGGAGACGTGACGCACCTGCGAGGAGTGTCAGGGGTTTAGGTCTCGGATGACTAGCTCGCGGAACCCTTGGGCTAGTGCCGTTGTGACAGGGCCTGGAAATGCGGGCAACTCGATACCGTCGACGCTCCTGATCTGTTGAGCTTCGCGAGTCGTAGATGACAAGAAGGCCTCATCGGCACGAACTAAATCAGTAATTGGCACGTCGGTTTCCTCTGCAGGAATGCCTACCGAGTGGGCGATTTCGAGCAACAACGCTCGAGTCACGCCAGGTAGACAGCCGGCGCTCGCCGGAGGCGTGCGCAAAATGCCAGCGTGCACGACGAAGACATTTGAGCCTGTCGCTTCGCAAAGGTTGCCAGCGGTGTTCGCAAATACCGCTTCGGAGGCGCCTCGTTGCTCAGCGTACGCAAGCGCACGGACGTTGCCTGCGTAGGAAATGGTTTTGAGCCCGGCTGTTGCTGAACGTTCGTTGATCGTCCACGGAGCGATTACGACATCTGCTGGTTCGGCGAACGGCGAGAAGGGCCACGCCACGATCCACGCGTGCGGGATGGATCCAGCGCGACTTGAACCTGGAGGGCCTTCGCCGCCCGTGACCGTAATTCGCAACCTCGCGTCACGGACCGCGTTGGCAGCCAGAACAGCGTCGGCCGCCCGCCTCAGTTCTTCGTCAGACGGGACCTCTAGACCTAGGGCGTCGGCCGAATTGCGAAGTCGAGACATGTGCCGATTCCATGCAAACGGTGTGCCGTCATAGACGCGCAGCGTTTCAAAGACGCCGTCGCCGACCGTCACGCCGCGATCTAGCGGTGATAGCCGCGCTTGTGCGAGGTCACAGATATCGCCATCGAACCAGATAATCAAACTGACCTCGCGATACCGCTCGTCTGATCGGCGCCAGCGGCTTCGAGCAGTCGCTTGGCCTTCAGTTCTGTTTCCTGCCATTCGGCAATGGCAGTCGAGTCCGCGACGATGCCTCCACCAACTCCTAGATCTGTGTTGTGTGCAGTCACGGTGAAAGTGCGGATCGCCACGGCCAATTCGGCCCGATTAGCAGCAGGATCGATCCAGCCGACGGCTCCGCAATAGATGCCGCGCCTGACGGGTTCAAGGTCTTCGATGATTTGCATGACAGATGGCTTCGGAGCGCCGGTTATAGACGCCGCAGGAAACATCGCTTTGACTACCGAGCCAAGCGTGACACCGTCGCGGCGGATGCCGACGACTGTGCTGACAAGGTGATGTAACCCGGGGTGCGCTTCGAGTCCCATGAGGCGGGGGACACGCACGGTGCCAGGGATACAGACACGCCCAAGATCATTACGCGCCAGGTCGACGATCATTATGTGTTCTGCCGCGTCCTTTGAAGATCTCAGCAGAGTTTCTGCATTTTGATCTGTTCCCTTGATAGGACAGGTGGTCAGTTCGTTGCCATCGATTCGTAGAAATAATTCTGGTGACGCTCCAGCGATCGCCAGCGATGGCCCGCGCGTTCCAAAACTTAGGAGCGTTGCATGCGGCGCAGGATTGTGTTCCCATAGCTCGCCGAATAATCCAACTGGGTCGATCGCCCGTTTATGGGTAAGGCGCCGCGTCAAGTTGACTTGATAGCAGTCTCCGGCATGGAGGTGACCTTGTATCTGAGACACAGCTTCTGCATGTTCGTCTAGGTCGAGGCTCGAATTCCATGCTCGTTTCGAGCTAGCGGCAAAAGCGGTTCGTCGCGGACCGGTCGCCTGCCACATCGCCCTACGCAGCGCGGACGCTCCCTTCCCGTCGCCGACGACGGTCGCCGATCCATCTGGTTCTATGACTAGGCGCGATTCGAATCGCGCGAATGCAAGGTCGGGTATCGAGCGGTCGTCTGCCACGCGTTGGGTTAGTGGCTCAACTTCGCGTCCAAGGTCATAGGAACAGAAGCCAACCCAAAAACCGTCTGAGGATTCGATCGTGTCTAGTGCTGTGAATGCATTGGGGCCGTCGGCAACCAAAACGTCGGTCGGCGTGCTCAACACGATTGTCTTGTCGCGATCTCTCACTACAGCGATACCAGCGTTTCTTGGGAGGTATGTGAGCAAGGCTGGTAGCGACCGGATGTGCACGAAGCGCACCGTAGCCAACGGGCATCGAGATATTGCCTACGTGCCGTGCCGCGTGCGCGAACATTGGGTCTATGGATTTCGAGTTGAGTGACGAACAACAACAATTTCGCGGTGTCGTACGTGAGTTCGCGGAAGCTGAAATCGCTCCGAACGCGCAAGTTTGGGACCGCGACCACACGTTCCCCGTGGAGACGGTGCTTGCTATGGGCCGGTTGGGCCTCTTTGGGCTTGTGTTTCCAACCGAGTACGGCGGTGCCAGCGCTGACTTTGCTACCTATTGCGTCGCGCTCGAGGAGATCGCCCGTGTCGATAGTTCGATGGCAATCACGCTTGAAGCAGGAGTCAGTCTCGGTGCCGCCCCATTTTTTTATGACGGGACAGAAGCACAGAAACAGGAATACCTAGTCCCGATGGTTGCTGGCGAAGTACTTGGCGCATTCGGCTTGACAGAAGCCGATGCAGGTAGCGACGCGGGCAACACGCGAACTACCGCCAACCTTGATCACAGCCGCGAGAAGTGGACTGTGAACGGTCAAAAGACGTTCATAACTAACTCAGGCACACCGATCACGAAATGCGTTACCGTCACGGCGCGCACAAATAGCGATACGACGGGGCCTCCTGAGATAAGCACCATCGTGATCGATTCCGGCACCGAAGGGTTCACGGTCATGCCGGCGTACCGCAAGATGGGTTGGCATGCAAGCGACACGCACGAGCTTGTATTCGACAACTGTGAGGTTCCCGCAGATCACTTGTTGGGCGAACCAGGCGGCGGCCTCAAGTCTTTTCTTCGCATACTCGACGACGGACGCATAGCTATAGCGGCACTCGCGGTTGGAGTGATACAGGCATGTCTTGAACAGAGCGTCGAACATGCCAAGGGTCGAAATGCCTTCGGCGGTCCGATTGGCAGGTACCAGTCGATCGCGTTCAAGTGCTCCGACATGGCCGTGTCTCTAGAGAATGCACGCAACCTCATATACAAGGCCGCATGGCTTCGCGACAAAGGACGACCGATACGTCGCGCAGCCGCTATGGCAAAGTTGTATGCGACCGAAGCTGCTGTCAGGGCGACTAGCGATGCTGTGCAAATTTTTGGCGGCTACGGGTTCATGGACGACACGCCCGTTAGCCGGTATTACCGCGACGCGAAAATCCTGGAGATCGGCGAAGGCACGAGCGAGATTCAGCGTCTCGTGCTCGCTCGTGATCTTGGCCTGCCGGTGGAGTAGCGAGACGGAGAGAACACTGCACAAGGTTTTCACCTTCAGCGAACGAACCACATGCACCTAGCCGGGTACGATTGAGCGCCCGTGACCGCTTTACCGAAAAATCATTGGCGCTCGTTTGGGGCGAGACTTGCAATCGCGCTCGTCGGCACCGCTGTCATCACCACCAGTGGTCTCGTCATTAGCAAGAGGGTTGCTGACAGGACTCTCGACGGCACCCCGTCAGTAGATTTTGGCGACGGGATTCTCGCCGAGGACGAACTAGATGACGAAGTAGCCGAACCCACGAACTTCCTGATTGTCGGGAGCGATAGCCGTGGCGATGCCGAAGTCGAGGATGGAGCCGACCTCGGCGAGGTGACCGGACAGCGCAGTGACACGATCATGGTCGCTCATGTAGACCCGCGTACGAAGACCGCAGCAGTCGTCTCGTTCCCGCGTGACTTGATAGTCGATATCCCAGGGCATGGACGCCAGAAAATCAATGCAGCCTTCAACGCCGATCTCGGTGGCGGCCCCGAGCTATTAGTCATGACCCTGAAGCAAAACTTCAATATTGACGTCAGCCACTACCTAGAAATCGATTTCGGTGGATTTGCTCGAATCGTCGACACGATCGGCAAGGTAAAGATCTTCTTCCCTGCACCTGCGTACGACATGTACACAGGGCTGAGGGTCAAGTTTCCGGGGTGCGCCCAACTCAACGGCATTGATGCGCTCGCATACGTGCGATCTCGCCACTACTACTACCTCGATTATGAAGATGACAGGTGGCGTTCGGACCCGACCTCTGACTTCGGACGCATCAGGCGCCAGCAATATTTCATTCGTTCACTAATGCAACAAGCGTTGGACCGCACCGCACGCCAGCCGTACAAGGCCTTTACGTTGATCGATCGAATGTCCGACATGATCACGATCGACGAAGGCATCGAAATCGAAGATGTAAAGAAACTCGCTAGGGCATTCATCAATTCTGATCCCGGAGCGATCGAAATGTTCACCGTTCCAACCGAGTCCGGCGGTGGCGGTCTATTGCTACGCACCGAAGAGGCGCAACCGATGTTTGCGAAGCTTGCGCTACGACCTCTTGAAATCGGCGTAGTCGATTATTCCGCGTACGAAATCGATGTCGAAAACGCTGACGCAGCCAAGGGAGCGGCTCAAACAGCGATGGCCGAGCTAGCGGCGCTCGGATTTAGCCGCGGGCAAATCGGTGATGCAGATTCAGTAGCTCGGACTGAACTGCACTACACGACCGAAATCGGTCGCGCTGCAGTGGAATTCGTGAGGCTTTTTCTCGGCGGCATCGGCGAGCCTGTGGAGGTCGAGTCGATTGCTTCTGGCGCGGACGTTGTTTTGGTTCTCGGTCCTGATTTCAAGGCAGTGCAGGACCCAGGTGTTGCGCCATCGACTACTTCGACGTCGGTTGTGACTCAGCCAACTATCTCGCCGAATCCTGGCGAGATTCCTCCCGAACTCGACGATGGTAAGACCCACGCGCAGTTGGTCGGCTGTGACTGACACTCGTTCCCATAGCCAATTACACGCGTTGCTCAGAAGGTTTCTCGTGGCGCTTGTCGGCCTCACGTGGCTTGTCGGTAGTGGCATCGGCTACGCGACCTGGGTGGCGAATAGGGCAGTCGATCAGGGCGAGCGAGTCAAGAACCTCGATCTGACGACAGTGGAGCGTGGCGAACCGACGAATTTCTTGATCATTGGGTCAGATTCCCGTGAGTTTGTAGAAACACAGGTCGAGGAAGATCATTTCGGGCGGCCATCGGAACAAACTGGCCAACGGTCAGACACGATGATGGTGTTGCACCTCGATCCGAAGGCATCGACGTCGCTACTGGTTTCATTTCCCCGCGACCTTTGGGTCGATATTCCAGGCGAAGGCAAGGCGAAACTCAACGCGGCATATGCACACGGTGGTCCGAAGCTAGCGATAGAGACGATCGAGACGAACTTCGACATAAAGATCAACCACTATCTAGAAGTCGACTTCGAAACGTTCCGTCAGATGGTTGACACGATTGGGACCGTGAATATATTTTTCCCAACTCAAGCGCGCGACATTATGACCGGCCTGAATGTGACCGAGCCGGGCTGCGTTGCGCTCGATGCCGAAGACGCACTTGGCTATGTTCGGTCACGCAGCTACGAGTACCTCGACGCAGACGGAGACTGGCACCAAGACCCGACAGCAGACATCGGCCGTATTCGTCGCCAGCAATACTTCATCCGGAGTTTGATGGATGCAGCGATGCGCAAGGTCGCGCGAAACCCGTTGAGAGCCAACGGTCTTATCAAGGCGGCAACCAAGTACCTGCGAATGGATCAGGATCTGAACATTCACGATATCTACGATCTTTATGTCGCGTTCAGATCGTCCGAGGCAGACGGCGTAGATATGGTCACGATCCCGAATGATCTTGCACGTAGCGGCGATGGTCAATCGATACTTGTGCTTCGCAATGGCGAGGCGGCACCAATTCTGAAGGAGCTGCGCAACGGCGTCGCTCCGACCAAGTCGCCGAACAAGCATTTAGAAGAAATCGACCCACGCACAGTCTCTGTCGGAGCTCTGAACGGATCAAATATTGGTGGGGCAGCGGGTGACACTTTGGATGCTCTCATCGAAGCCGGCTTCCAGCCGGGAATTGCCAACAACGCCGATAACAATGACTACGAAACGACAGAGGTGCACTACAGGCATGGGAAACGAGACCAAGCTGAACTTGTCGTTGCCTACCTTGTGAGTGGTGGCATCCTCGTCGAAGACGACGCGAACGAATATGACGTTGTAGTTGTGATCGGCGCAGACTTTGAGGGAGTCGAAGACCCCTTCGCTGACAGAGCAACGAACGTCGACGAACCGTCAGAGACGACGAACGCGGTCCCCGCGAATCCAGGATCAGTCGCTGGGATCACCGTTCCGCCTAGCGAATTTGGCCGACCGCTTGTCGGTTGTGGATAGCCTCGCATAGCAGACTTCGATGTAAATATGAGGCGGTCGGTGTTGAAGAAAGTCGGTGATCCGTGCGGGTCGGTGTAATCGGATCTGGATATGTTGGGCTAACGACCGCAGCATGCCTCGCGCACCTCGGACACGAGGTCGTGGCTGCGGATCTCGACTCCGACCGCGTCGCGCGTCTCAATAAGGGTGACATCCCGATCCTCGAAGAGGGGATGCCGAAACTGGTAGCAGATGGGCTGGCTTCGAGACGCCTTCGCTTTGTTGTCGGAGCAGCCAATGCGGCCCGCGACGCTGAACTGATTTTTATTTGTGTAGCGACGCCGCAGGGTGACGATGGGGCTGCGGACCTGTCATTTGTGGAAATTGCAGCCCGGGAGATCGCACCGGTTTTGTCGCCAGGCGCAGTTGTCATCAACAAGAGCACTATGCCGGTCGGCAGTACTCGCTTCGTGCAACGCGTTCTACATGAGACCGCTGGTGGTCAACTCGATCGTGTAACTGTTGCATCGAATCCCGAGTTCTTGCGTGAAGGCCAAGCGGTGCGCGACTTTCTAAATCCTGATCGAATCGTGATCGGCTGTGATGACCCCGAGGCAGCGGTGAAAGTCGGAGACCTATACCGGTCGGTGCGCGCCCCAGTCATCGTCACAGATCCCGCCTCCGCCGAGATGATCAAGTATGCATCGAATGCCTTCTTGGCAACCAAGATCTCCTTCATCAACGCGATCGCGAACTTGTGCGAAGAGGTTGATGCAGATGTGCGTGAAGTCGCGCTCGGGATGGGTTATGACCCTCGAATCGGATTCCAATTCCTGCACCCAGGGCCGGGATATGGCGGATCGTGCTTCCCCAAGGACACCTCGGCGTTGTTGTACACAGCACAAACGCACGGCTACGACTTTGGTTTGTTGAAAGGCGTAATCGATGTCAACCGCAACCAGTATGACCGAACTGTTGCAAAGATTCGGTCAGCTGCTGGAGGAAGCTTCGAAGGTCGGGTAGTCGGTGCGTGGGGTCTTACGTTCAAGGCCGATACTGACGACATGCGCGACTCGCCAGCTTTACACATATTGCGTCAAGTGATGGCCGAGGGGGCAACAGTTCGCGCTTACGACCCAGCGGCGGGTGAACAAGCCGAGAATCAACTGCCGGGTGTAGTCGCGTGTCAAGACGCGTACGAAGCAGCCAACGGCTCAGACGTGCTAGCCGTACTTACTGAGTGGGACGAATTCCGCTGGAAAGATTTTGACAGGATCTTGTCCTCGATGCGCAGCGCTTCGATTGTCGATGCTCGCAATCTCTTGGACCCCGCAGCGCTACGTCGCCGCGGATTCAAGTACGTCGGCATCGGGCGCTGAACGTGTCGGCAACTCGGGCTCCACTGCGAGTCGTCATTACCGGAGGCGCTGGCTTTGTCGGTTCGCATCTCGTCGATGCGTTGGTTGCGAGAGGCGACTCTGTCGTCTGCGTCGACAACTTTTGCACAGGACGCAGGTCGAATGTTGCACATCTTGTTGGCCACGAGCGATTTGAATTGGTCGAAGCAGATGTGATCGCAGCATTGCCTGTAGATGGGCGAGTTGACGCCGTCATGCACATGGCGAGTCCGGCTAGTCCGCCCGAATACCTGCGTATGCCTCTCGAGTCGCTCGACGTAGGCTCAATAGGCACGCGCAGGGCTCTCGAACTCGCTCGCCGTCAGAATGCTCGGTTTGTTCTTGCTTCGACGAGCGAGGTTTACGGCGATCCGCTCGTACACCCTCAAACGGAGGAATACTGGGGCAACGTAAATCCGATCGGTCCGCGCGCTGTCTACGACGAAGCGAAGCGATTCTCTGAGACCCTTGCGATGACATACAAGCGTCAATTCGATCTTCCGATCGGCATTACGCGGATATTCAATACCTATGGTCCCCGTCTCAGGCCAGCAGATGGGCGGGTCGTTTCGAACTTTCTCGTACAGGCAATCGAAGGCCGGCCACTAACGATTTACGGAGACGGCAAACAGACCAGAAGTTTCTGTTTCGTCGACGACCAAGTGCGTGGCCAAATAGCGATGCTCGACAGCGACTGCACCGGTCCAATAAATATCGGCAATCCGGTCGAGTTCACGATGCTTGAGCTAGCGCATCTAGTACTCGAAATGATTCCAGATACGGGCTCCGAACTCGTATTCGAGCACTTGCCACAAGACGATCCGACGCGCAGAAGGCCTGATATCTCGAGGGCAATTGAGCTGCTCGGCTGGGAACCGAGGGTCGACTTGCGCGAAGGTCTACGTCGAACATACGAGAGTTACTTAGTGGAGCGCGCACAAGCAAATGTCTAAATCTGATCGCAACGCAATTTCGAAGAATGATCTAGTAGATCCAAGCGAGCGATATCGAAAGCTGTCGGTAATTATCCCGGTGTTCAACGAGCGCAACACCGTTGTCGAAATTGTGAGGCGTGTTAGGGCAGTCGAGTTGCCGGGCGACATGGACCGTGAAGTCATAATCGTCGATGATGGGAGTACCGACGGTACTCACGAAGTACTCGACCAACTGCGTGACAGCACCGTGCGCATCATTAAGAGTCCATCCAATAGCGGGAAAGGTCATGCACTGCGCGTTGGTTTCGGAGCGGCGACTGGCGATCTCGTAATCGTGCAAGACGCCGACCTCGAGTACGACCCAGAGGACTACCCGAAGCTGATCAATCCTGTATTGAGAGGCAAGGCACGCGTCGTCTACGGGTCGCGCTTTACGGGTGAGCGTCGCAACATGATGTTCTTGCATTGGGTCGGCAATCGCTTCTTGTCGCTCACAACAAACATCCTTTACAACAGCACGCTTTCAGACATGGAAACTTGTTACAAGTTGTTCGATCGTGAACTGCTGCAGTCGCTCACGCTGCACTCCATGAAGTTCGAGATCGAGGCGGAAGTAACGGCGAAACTGCTCAAGAAACGCGTTCGTATTTATGAAGTACCGATTAGTTACGCGGGTCGCGAGTTCGATGAAGGCAAGAAAATTACGTGGCGCGACGGAGTTACTGCTCTGTGGACGTTGTTGAAGTATCGATTCGTCAACTAATGCCCGAAGCCGAGTCGCGCCGTGAAATGCCGCGATGGGCTGCAGTAATCGTCAACTACAACGCTGGCGAACATCTTGCCGCTTGTGTTCATTCAGTTCTTGAAGATGACTCCGCTGGAGATGTAGACGTCTTAGTCGTAGACAACGGATCGACCGATGGTTCGCTAGACGCACTTGGCACATTCGGTTCACAAGTAAGGGTTGTGCATTCTGGTGGCAACGTCGGTATGGCGACGGCAGCAAACCTCGGGATCGCGGCGACGCTCGCGCTAGTCGTTGCGGTACTGAACCCAGACACCGTCGTCGCTCCCGGTACCGCAGGCGCGCTTGTCGGCCGCCTAGAGCGGGAGCCACAACTCGGCATAGTTGGGCCGCGGATCTTCAACGTCGATGGCTCTACTTATCCGTCGGCGCGAAGCGAGCCTGCGCTACTCGATTCCATCGGCCACGCACTTTTCGGGCTCGTCTTGCCAAGGAATCGGTTCACGCGCCGGTATCGCCAACTTGATCGGGATCCCGCGATTCCACGGGAGGTCGATTGGCTCTCAGGTGCCGCCATGTGGATTCACCGAGATGCGCTCGACGCGATCGGCGGTTGGAACGAGCGCTACTTCATGTTCATGGAAGATGTCGACCTTTGTAAACGCCTACGTCTGCGTGGTTGGCGCGTGGCTTACGAACCGACTGGTTCCGTAGTCCACGTCGAGGGAGTCAGCCGCGCGGTTCACCCATACCGCATGATCGCCGCCCACCACCGGAGCGTCTGGCAGTTCGCAAGGGACAACTGGACGGGGCCGCGTCGTGCGGTTTTGGCCCTAGCTGCGCCAACATTGTTCGCTAGAGCTTTGGCGCAAATGGCATCGGTTTGGATTGCTTCATGCCGACTTTTCAGTAGGGGCGAGGGCTAATCTCGGCGACATGGGAAAGGCATCGAGAATCAAACGTCGCGCTCTGAAATCGCAAAAGCGCGTCCGCCGTGGCGGCGGCTCGTACGGCTATTACGCAGCAGTCGTAGGAGTCTGCGTAGTCGGCATTTCGCTCATTGCTGTCAGCAAGGCGAGTGAATCCGATGCTGAGTACCCCCGCGCAGGTAAGGATCACTGGCATATCGCTATCGGGTTCAACGATTGTGGCGAATGGCTCGATGGCGGAGTTGCGCTCCCAGAGAACCACGAGCGCGCCAAGAACACAAACCTGCAAGCTGGGCTCCACAGCCACGGCGACGGTCTCATGCACTTCCATCCATGGCAGGCCGACGAAGCGGGCAAGAATGCGACCGTCGGTAACTTCATGGAGTTCGGAGGCTGGGACGTCAGCCGCAACGGGTTCAGCGTCGGCTTCCCTGGGCCAGCGATTGAGCGTAACAACGGCGAAATGTGCGGCGACGGAGATAAGGCCAAAGAAGGCGTTTTACGTTGGACAGTTGACGACAAGGAGCAGAAGGGCAATCCTTCGAAATACCGCCCGAATGACCAGGAGACCATCGCGTTCTATTTCGTGTCGGCAGACCAGGATCTAAAAGAACTCGGCGAAGTTCCGAGCAAAGCGAACCTGGAACACCCGATCGACGATGCTCAGAGCTCAGTCGGAACAGGAAGCACGACGACTACTTCTGTCGGCGGCGCCTCGACCTCCGCTCCACCCCACGACTCGTCTGATGATGCCACCACTGTGCCGTCGGAGGCATCGGTTCCGGCTGAGACAACGGTGCCTGAGACGGTTGCCCCCTGAGCCTGGCGTTAGAGATGTCGACGGCGCCTAGGAGCGCTCCCCGCAAATGAAGGCTGTCCTACTCGTCGGTGGCGAAGGCACGCGCCTACGACCGCTCACGTACACGACACCGAAGGCTCTTTTGCCGATAGGCAACGTCGCATTCCTGGAGCGACAATTGGCGTGGCTCGCAAGCCATGGCATCGAAGAAGTAGTGCTGTCGATGGGGTATCTGCCAGAGCCCTTCAGGGCGCACTTCAAAGATGATCGTTTCGATAATGTCAAGTTGCGCTACGCCGTAGAAGAATCACCTCTGGGGACCGCTGGTGGTATTCGTTTCGCAGCGGCCGGAATCAAGGAACGCTTCGTCGTTTGTAATGGCGACGTGCTCACGACTCTCGATCTCTCTGCGATGATCAAGTTCCACGACGCGCGCAAAGCGAAGGCCTCGATCTATCTATGCGAGGTGGACGACCCTTCGGCGTTTGGTGTCGTTCCTACCCGCGAAGACGGTGAAGTCGTCGGTTTTATCGAGAAGCCACCACGCGAGCAGGCGCCAACTAACTGGATCAACGCTGGCGTCTATGTACTTGAGCCATCGGTGCTTGAAGGCATTCCCGACCGAGTCAACGTTTCAATCGAACGCGAGACTTTTCCGAAGATGGTTGAGAGTCGCAAGGCTCTTTACGGTTTCCACTGGCCCGGATACTGGCTAGATATCGGGAGTCCAGAGAAGTATCTGCAAGCAAACCTAGATGTATTGAACGGCTTGCTCCCACGGGAGTCGACAGCGATTGACCCGACTGCGCAATTGCTAGGCGAGGTCGTCGATTCGGTTGTCGGGCCGGATGTAATTGTGGCGGAGGGTGCCGTAGTCGAACGTAGCGTTCTGCAGGCCGGAAGTCGCGTTGGGGCAGGGGCGCGGGTCGTGGATTCCGTGTTGGGCGTTGGCGCAAAAGCGCATGAGGGTGCAGTGGTTGTTGACGTCAGTCTCGTCGGCGATGGAGTGGAGCTACCTCGCGACTCGCGAGTCGTAGGTGGTCGGATTGCCCCTGCTGGCTACGAAACTCAAGCGCAATGAGCGCGAAAGCACTAGTTACCGGCGGTGCTGGGTTCATCGGGTCGACGTTGGTCGATCGGCTGCTCGCCGAAGGTTGGAAAGTTGACGTCGTCGACGATCTCTCGACAGGGTCTTTGGCGAATCTTGCAGAAGCGCGTCAAACCGACGGACGGCGTTTCTCGTTTACGCGGCTCGATGTGCGAAACACGGGAATTGTCGAGCACATCAAGCGCCAAGCCCCGGACGTAGTTTTCCATCTTGCTGCGCAGTCAGACGTACGGGTGTCTATTGCACGCCCTTCGTTTGATGCCGAGGTCAACATTCTCGGCACTCTCAATGTCCTCGAAGGTTGCAGTGCGGCGAAAGCCACGAAAATCGTTTTCGCAGCAAGTGGCGGAACTCTGTACGGCACGCCCGATGAATTGCCAACGCGCGAAAGCGCTCCGTGGAAGCCAGAGTCGCCATATGGGGCTTCGAAGCGGGCGGCCATCGATTACCTTCAGTTCTATCGAGATGTCAGATCGATCGAATACTCAGCACTCGCGCTAGCCAACGTTTATGGACCCAGACAAAATCCTCACGGCGAGGCCGGGGTCGTCGCAATATTTGCAGGCAAACTTCTATCTCATCAGCGTGCCACGATTTTCGGCGATGGCAACCAAACCAGAGACTTTGTATATGTGGACGATGTTGTAGATGCATTTTTTCGGTCGGCGACACGTGGTAGCGGTCTAGTGATGAACATCGGCACGGGTAAGCAAGTTTCAGTCAGCGACCTATTCGCAACGATGTCCCGGTTGTGTAACACGAAGGAACTGCCAGAGCGTGCCGCGGTCCGTAAAGGCGAGGTCATGAACAGTGCACTAGATCCAGCGAGGGCGGAGCTTCACCTCGGCTGGAAACCTTGGACTGAGCTAGAAGACGGTCTTGCTCGGACGCTCGAGCACTTCAAGGGTCTCCGTGCTGCGCTACGCAGATAGCTAATGCCGGCACTTCATCAGAGGCCGAGGTGTAGATCTTCGAGTGGAATCGGGGGGCGAGGTCTACCTACGTAATGCGGGGCTGCTTCACCGATCACAACCATCGCGTGAGGCAACCAAGTTTGTGGTAGCCCCAAGGCATCGCGAGCAGCTTCAGGGCAGAAGATGGGCGATGCCACCCAGCACGAAGCGAACCCGTCGTGCGCACACGCGAGCATCAGATTTTCTACTGCGGCGCCCAGCGACAACAACGCCATCCCGAATTCGGCAGTATTGCGGCGCTCGTCTTGGTAGCGATCGAGCCCGTCCCATGTGAGGCATCCGAGGACGATGGCTGGAGCGCCGTGAATCTTTTCGCGCGACGCAGAAGTGAGTTCGTAGATTCGTTCGTCAGAAACACCGTCCGATTCGAGGTCTGACTTCCACGCATCTGCCATACCGGTGGCTAGCGCCTCTTTGCGCGACTTCGAACTGACGCTCACGAAGCGCCAGGGTCTGCTGTGGTGAGGGGCCGGTGCCGTGCAAGCAGCCGTAATCCAATCCGTGATTAGCGCGTTGGGCACTTCTCGATCGGTAAATGATCGGATGGAACGACGAGCTTCGATGAAGGCAGGTACGGTCATCGGAAGAGGTCCTCGCCAGGAGGCCTGATTAGTTCGCGAACCGAACTTTCACGAAACCACTCGGGGTCAAGGCCGCGCACGATCGCTGCTGGTACGGCACTCGCTTTGCCCATAACCATTTCGGCGGCCGAACATATCTCGTCTGCAATAGCGACCTCTGTCACTTCCAGGATCCGCCCTGTCGCATCGGGGGTTTGCCGAAGGTCGACGACGCCAGCGATGCCACAGATGCCAATGGCGACATCGGTGAGCCCCATGCGCCAAGGCCTTCCGAAGGTATCGGAGATGATGACGCCAACCTCGACGCCGTGACGAGCGCGCAGTGAATCGCGAATGCGCTTCGCCGAACGATCAGAGTCGATAGGCAGTAGCGCCGCAACGCCGTCTTCGACATTGGAAAGATCGATTCCGGCATTTGCGCAAACGAAACCGTGTTTAGTTTCGCTGATGATGAGGTCGCCCCTGCGACGCAAAACGCGTACCGATTCTTGCTCCACGAGCGCTTGTTTTGCGGCTCTGCTAGTCGTGTCGATTTCGACTAGACGGCCCTCAGACTTCGAGACGATCTTTTGTGTGACTACAAGGCAGTCTCGATCGACGAGCGGTGTTCCTTGGGCCTTAGCTGCGTCGGCAATCAGTGTGCCGAGGTTGTCGCCCTTGCGGATTTCCGCGATGCCTTCAACTGCGATGGCTTGAATTGTCCGTGCCATTACCGCATGGCTCCGACAACGATGCCCGCAAGTTTTGCGGCGACGTCAGGACTCGTCATCATCGTGTCTGCGGATACACAACGAACTCCGACGGCTTCGATGCGTTCAGCTTGGTCTTGGTCGACGATATCGAACACGACTGTCGAACAGAATTCGCGATACTGCTCGGCAACTCCGAAACAACTCACTTCGATTCCGAGTGGCCTCATTAGAAGGTCGGCGGGGCCTTTCACTGGGGCGCCAGCAACGATCGGAGAAATCGCAACTACCCGGTCTCGACGGTCGGCGAGGAGGTCCTTTATCCCAGGAATTGCGAGGAGTGGACCGATCGATATGACGGGATTCGAAGGACAGATGACGATTATCTCCGCGTCGGCGAGTGCTGCAAGTACCCCCGGAGCTGGACTCGCGCCGTCTGCGCCTTCGAAATGGACTGCTCTCACGATTGGTTCACAGCGGTCTCTGACGAACCACTCCTGCATCGCTAGGTCGTGAGGTTCGCCATTTGCGGCGGCTGCCGTGATGACAGTCGTGATTCTGTCGTTGGTCGCAGGGATTAGGGTCGCTTCTATCTCGAACGACCGAGTTATGTGGTTGGTCACCTCGGCGAGCGTGCGTCCTTTTCGGAGTTGATCGGTCCGGAAAATGTGTGTAGCAAGGTCTAGATCTCCAAGCCGGAACCAATTCGCAACGCCGAACCGACCAAGTTCGTCTATGGTCCGAAAAGTCTCAGATTCTCGACCCCAGCCCAGTTTCGTATTGTTGACCCCGCCGAGCGTGTAGGTGACAGAGTCGATATCTGGGCAGACGTAAAGACCGTGGAATTCTTGGTCATCTGCGACGTTGACAATGGCCGTAATTTCTCGCGGCGGTTCTGATCGTACGAGGCCAGCGAGGAATTTTGCTGCGCCGACGCCTCCGGCAAGTGCTGCAATCACAGATGGCAAGTTAGGGCGCAAAAATGCTGATGGGGGCACCGACTAACGCCGATGCCCCCATCAGTTTGGGGGGATCTTATGAAGGGTCAAACGCTGTTATGCGTTGATGAGGCTTTTTGCTGCTTTCACCGCTGGCGCTACAGCCTGGGGCAGCGGTGTCGGTAAGTCATTGACTCGCGTCTCGAGTTTGCTAACCGCAGGGGCTAGACGCAGGCGTGTCTGTTCGCCGATCTCGGTAGCTCGCTCTCGTGCACCTTCGACACGGGTACGGACCTCGCCGAGGAGTGCTGTGATGTCTCCGAGGCGAGAGGTCACGCCTAAGTCGCTGAGTGCTTCGCTGACACGAGAAGGAATTTCTCCGACTTGCTCGCCACTCTTCTTGGCGCGTGCTGCGATGTCGTCGGTGACTGAGGAGATCTGCTCAACTAGGCGCAAGCGGGTCGCTTGAGCTTGCTGAATGCCGAGTACACCTATGCCAACAGCGATAAGGCCTGCATCGGTGATTGACCTACGAAGCTCGAAGCCACCATTGTCTACGACGGTTTCGGCTACAGGCTTCGGAGAGGGTTTCGTCTTTGCGTTCGCTGTCTTGGCGGCAGCGGGTGCTTTCGGGGCTGCTACAGGAGCCTGGACGGCTGGCGTTGTTGCTGGCACATCTGTTGTTTCCATGGGCTTTTCTTTCTCCTAGATGGTTCACGCAGAGGTCTTAGGAAGTCGTTCGGTTTCATCGATGCCGAGTAACTGCTTGCAACATACACCATTCTGCTAACTATTGCAAGCATTGAGGCACACGAAGGTCGAAGTCGTCTGCGGGTAGCCTCGCCGTCTCATGGTGATGCCAGGTGATGATGGCCTCCCCGAGGGTGGAGAAGCCGATGCCGTACAGACAACTCGTGTCGATGCGCCTGCAGTTGTCGCAGTAGTCGTAACGACGGGAGCAGAGCATCTTGAACGATGCCTGACAGCAGTTTCATTACAGGATTACCCGGCGCTCACGATTCTCGTTCTAGACACCGGCTCGCTAGCCGACCGCGATCTTCGGCGTGAGCGGATCGCTGCAGTCGCTCCAGCAGCCCTTCTGCGGACCCTCGACAGGCATCCGGACCCCGTCACAGCATCGAATGACGTCATAGAAACCGTCGACGGGGCATTGTTTTTTTGCTTTATTTCTGACGACGTAGAACTCGAACCGAGAGCCGTCAGCCAACTCGTTGAGGAGGCCTTTCGGTCGAATGCCGCTATCTGTGGTCCGAAGATCGTCGATCGTAACCACTCAGAGGTCTTGCTCGAAGTGGGGATGGCGGTCGATCACTACGGCGTTTCGATGACCGGAATCGAGCCAGGAGAGATCGATCAGGAACAACACGATGCAGTTCGAGACGTGTTTTTTGTATCTCATTCGGTATTGCTCGTGCGATGCGATTTGTTTCGTGAACTCGGTGGCTTCGACCCATCGTGTGCTCCCGGTAGCGAAGATCTCGACCTTTGCTGGCGTGCGAGGACCGCAGGGGCGCGTGTTGTCGTGGTTCCCGATGCCAGGGCGCGGCGAGATCGGGAACTCGCACGTCGACCAGAGTTGAGCGCAGCGAATTTTGGAGATGCTGTTCGGGCTAGGGCGCGCACGCTCCTAAAGAACTATTCCATAGCTGCCCTTGTCTGGGTAATTCCAGTGGCCACGTTGTTTAATGTTGTTGAGTCGCTTGCGTACTTGGTAGTTCGAAAGCCAAGGCTTGCCCGAGCGAACTTCGTCGGCTGGTGGTCGTCGCTCTTGCGTATGCGATCAGTCGCAAATGACCGCCGTTCAGCGCAGGCGTTGCGCCACGTTGACGACAGAGACGTGCGCATGTTCATGGCGAAGGGAAGCGCCCGTGTCCGTGTCCTGCTTGCGCATCGTGCACATCGCAACTATCACCAGATCGAGATAGCGGAAGGCTGGTTGCGGTCTCGTTTCAATCACATGAGAAGAGGCGCTCGCAAACCTGAAGTCATGGTCGGCGTCGTTTTCGCCGTGTTGCTTATGTTTGGCGCGCGTCGATTCATTTTTGAGTCGGTTCCTTCGTTTGCTGGATTCCAGAATTGGACGAGCGCGGGAGACTTGTTAGGGGCATGGGGCGGCCGGTGGCGATTCAACGGTCTCGGCGCTGACGCGTCGGCTCCAACTTCTCTCGGAATCTTTGGGATGTTCAGTGCCCTGTTGCTAGGCAACGCGGCGCTAGCACAATCGCTGGTTATTTTTGGGTCGATCCCGGTCGGGCTGCTCGGCATGTACAGGCTGACTCGAAGTCTCTCAACTAGCGCGTTGCCGGCGAGCGTGGCCGTCATCGCTTACGGCGCAAACCCAATTCTGCGCAACGCCTTCGCTAAGGGCCAGCTCAGCGCACTCGTATTTTTCGCACTGATTCCTTACATTGCAAGTAGATGCGTCCTTATCGCCGACGGGACAACTGGTTCAGAAAGGCGACGAGCAGGGGCAAGTCTGCTGCTACTTACGGCCCTAGTCGCGTCCGTCGCGCCGATAGCGGCGCTGTTTCCCGTCCTCATCGCAATCGCGTTGTTGGTAGCCGTTCCGATCGTTGGCGGCGGCAGGTCGGCAACGCGAGTCGGGCTAGTAGCCGTCGGTGTCATTGTTGGCACGGTCGTGTTGCTTTGGCCTTGGTCCCTGAGTGTGCTTGGCGGCGATGGCTTCATGCCTGGTTTCTCGGTCCGACAGAGCTTCACGTTTTCTCAGGTAGTTACATTTCGAACGGGCAGCTCTGGGGCAGGGATTCTCGTGTGGTTGCTTTTTCCTGCTGCTGGCTTGCCTCTCTTGGTCGCGACTGAGCAGAGGTTCGCGTGGGCGGTGCGTGCGTGGTGTCTTGCACTAGTTGCGTTCTTGGCCGCTTGGCTCCCGGGTTGGCTTGGCGCTAAGGCACCGGTACCGCCGATAGAACTCGTGCTCATGCCGGCTGCATTCGGGTTGGCCCTCGCAGTTGGACTCGGCTACGCCTCGTTCATCGGCGAGATACGTAGTTTCGTGTTCGGAATCAGGCAGGCCGCGGCGATCACGATGGCGTTATGTATTACGGGACCAGCGCTCGGAGTGATCCCAGACATCTTCGAAAGCGGGTATGACGCGCCGCGAGAATCTTGGGCATCGTCGCTGGAGTTCCTGGCGCGCCAAGCTGAGGTAGACGGCGATTTTCGAGTGCTTTGGATAGGCCGATCAGAGTCTTTGCCACTAGACCCTGTAGTGAGCAATGTTCGTTATTCGCTCGGCGTTTCGCGTAACGGAGCGGGCGACATCAGGGACGTGCTGCCAAGTCCAGACGGCTCGGCTAAAGCTCACCTTGAAGACGCTATGGATGCGGCCATTGGTGGCAGCACGGCTTTGCTCGGAAATGCGTTGTCTTCTATGGGTGTGAGGTACCTAGCGGTCGTTGATCGTGCTGCACCAGACGTCAGGCCCACTGCAGGGGGCGACCTTGGAATCACAGCGACGCTACGTGGCCAGCTCGACCTCACGCTCGCGCGAAGTTCGACCGGTTTGTCGGTGTTCGAAAATGAGGCGTGGGTTCCGATGCTGTCGCTTGTCTCTCGCGATGTAGCCGAATTGGGCAGTGACAAAGTCGCGGCGCAAGACGCGCTTGGCATCGCCACGCGCACAGATCTCAAGTCGGGCATGAAACAGGTGCGTGGACCGAATCATGCACTCAAAGTTGCATCGCAGGGCACGTTGGTTCTGAGTGAGCCATACAACACTGCATGGAAGCTCAGCGTCGACGGCAAACTGATGGAACATGAGCGAGCGTTCGGTTGGACCAATGCATTCACCGTGTCGAGTCCGGGTAAAGGCCGACTTTCGTTTGACGGTGGGCTATTGCATCCGCTGGTAGTCGTAGTGCCGATCCTTATGTTCGCAGCGGCGATAGTCGCGGCTTTGTGGCGCAAGCGCGAAGAGGTGCCGGCACGTGCGTTGGTGTTTGCGGAGCCAGCAGTTGTACCTGCAGCTTCTCGTCGCGCTTTAGTACGCCATCGCCACTTCTCGCCAAGTTCTGATGATCTCGGTATCGCAGCCGAAGGACCAGACGACAACGATGACCTCGCAAGCTTCGAGGCAAGTGCGTCAGAGTTTTCAGATGACTTCGACTGGTCGGTTCTGAGCCCCGAACATCCTGGAGCGTCGGAATGAACCCACGTCGTCATTTGTGCGCAATCGCGCTAGCTGTATTCGCCGTGAGCGGTTTCGTGTTGCACGACCCTTCGCAGCTTCGAATTTCTGTCGCTGAACCGCCCATCGAGGCAGTGGCGATGCCGAGTTCGGATGTCGTCTCAGCTACATGGTTCTGCGCTGGAGGCGTTCCGGCCGACAGCACGGCCATTACCGGTACCCCAGATGATGATGCAGAGTCCGGCGCCGTCGAGGACAAGGTCTTCATAGCGAACGTTGCAGCGACGACAGCAGTTGTCAGGGTGAACGCCCTTAGCCGAGGTACAGCGCCGCGTTCTAAGGACTACACGGTTGCTGCCTACGCAACAATCGGGGTTGCAGTATCCGACGTTTCGAATGCGCCAGATGCAGCACTCATCGTCGAAGCATTTTCGAGCGGCGTTGTTGTCGAACAGTTAGTGAAAGTGCCGGGCATCGATGACGCTGCACTCGCTCCTTGCGCGACTTCGACAAGTTCGTCCTGGTACTTCGCTGCCGGTTCCACGTCGCGTGGCTCTTCGCAGTGGCTGTCATTGCTGAATCCGTACAGTGATGATGCCGTGGTCGATATCACGGTCGTACTCGAAGGCGAAGTCCGCAAGCCGTCTGATCTGCAGTCGCTCGTCGTCGGCGCGCGCAGTCGGAGGTCGCTGTTCATAAATGATGCGGCCGACAGGCAAGGCGCTGTAGCTCTGATTATCAATGTTGCGGGTGGTAGCGGCGTGGTCGCACAACAGACAATTGTTCACCCGAGAAGGTCGGAGCGCAGGGGAGTGTCATCGAGTCTTGGTGCAATCGCGCCGTCCACTCGATTCACATTCGCTGGTGGCTCTCGGTCGAAGGCGAAGAACCGCGTGATCTATGTACTCAATCCGGGGCCAGTAGCTACCGATGTCGACATTCAGGTAATCGGCGAAGGCGCGACGCCTCTCACAATTACCGTCGAGGCGCAGTCGGTTGAAAAACTCAACGTCGCTCGCCTTGTCCCGCCAGGAACTCAGTACTCGCTTGTAGTCCAGGCAGCGGCCGACCTCGGTGCGGCCACGGGTAGGCGTTCCGAGCGCGGCATTGTGGTTGAAGACATAGAACGCTTCGATGGGTTCAGGAACGCTGACGAAAGTGAAACGACGTACGGCGTGGCAAGCAACGTTGGGGGCGTGAGCCCGTCTGTTCAATGGGCGTTCGGGCCCAGCTTGGCTCCGGCGATGACCGCTACAGAGATGTATTTCTACAACCCAAACGAGAAAGCAGCGCTAATTGACGTGTCATTCTTCGTCGGCGGCAAACACGTGCGGCCAGAGTCTTTGCAAGGCGTCACAATCGATGGCGCCTCGCGGCTGATCGTGTCAACCACCGGTTTTAGCGAAACGAGTGGCGCGATGATTGTCAAGTCGACCTCGCCGATCTACGCAGAGAGACTTTTGCTAGGCACCAACCTCGTTACGCGAGTAGCGGGCATTCCGTTGCGGAATTCGTGAACTAGCTCAGATGTTCGTTTGCCTTCTGCGCCTGCTCGGCATTCATCGCCTTCATAACGGCTTCGAAAATCTTCATCGCGTCTGCTTCTAGGTGATACCGAGCGCGGTACAGCACATACGCGCCGATGAACACTGGTGGAGACACGAGTAGAAAAGCGACCCTCAAGTCCCAGGAGTCTGCGAGCCAACCAACGACGAAAGGTGCAGCAGCAACACCGAAGACAATTGATGCGAGATTGAACGCACCGAAGCCTGCGCCACGAAGATGGGCGGGTACGGCGTCTGCGAGTCCAGCACGCAGTGCGGGGATGCCCATAGTCGTCGTGAAGATGCCAGCTAGCTGCAGGAACAAAGACAGGGCGCGCGGAACGCCTTCGATGTATGACACCATCATGAAAAAGTTGCCGATGCCTAAGCAATAAGCAGGGATCACGACGCGAGCACCTTGTATTGAGGCCGTGAATTTGTCTGCCAACATCCCGCCAAGTAAAACCCCGGGAACTCCGCCGAGAACCAAAAGTGCGCCGACAGCTGAGGTGGCCTCTTGTTGGGTGAAGTTACTGAACCGATCGTGGAATTGCGGAAGCCATGCGCCGACGCCGGAGACAGTGAACATGAGTGCGCTGATACCAACTAGTGCGTATCGCAATGTTGTGATCGACCAGATCACGCGGAAATCTTGGATGAGTCCCCGTGCTGTGTCGCGAACGAATCGGAAGAATCCGTCCTCGAAAAGTGCAAGCTTTTCAGGCTCTTCCCACTCGTCAACGCCTAAGTGCAACTTGTCGCCATATCCGCGTGGGGGTTCGCGAAGCGAGTAAGCGAGGGCAGCAACAACTAGCCCAGGTGGACCAACGACGATGAATGCCCACCGCCAACTAAACGCACTAGCAATGGCGCCACCAATCGCGATTCCGAGACCAGCACCGATGAGACCCATCACCTGCTGGTTAGAAAAAACCCTGCCGCGTCGGCTCGTTGGGTAATAGTCAGAAAGGACGCTCGCCGCCGACGGCTCAGTAATGGCCTGTCCGAAACCGAGAAGTCCGCGTAACAGCAGCAGGGTGATGAAGTTGCCAGCGGCGGCGGTAATCATGGTGACCACTGACCATGCGACAACCGTGAAACTGATGGTGCGTGTGCGGTTCCATCGATCCGCGAGGTAGCCAGCGGGAACTGTCATCAGACCGTTTACTACGACAAATGCTGACAGCAGCAGACCGATAGCTCTGTCATTCACATGGAAATCATGTTGGATGTCAGTCGCCGCTCCGCGCACAACGCTCTGGTCGATCTGATCGACCATGATCACCAAGCCAAGAACCCACATCGGCCACGAGGAGATCTTGGTCTTCGTCGCGGTGGATGTTTGCGTTGTCTGGTTCGGCATCGGGTCGGTCATGGGGCATTGATATTCGCGCGTCTGGGCGTGCGATGTCAGCACGGACACTAATAACTCCTACGCTCGCCGAAATGGTGTTGCGTATCGGAATCGCTGCGGTCTTGTTGGTCGTGGCTGTCGTGATTGCAACCATCGGAAACCGTCGTAAGAAATCGAGTCTGGTTCTGGCACACCGGAGCTACGACTATCCACGCCAGGTTGAGCGCTCCGATTTTGATCGGGCAGATGCTCAATGGCTCGTGATCGTGTTTTCGAGTGCAGTCTGTGATGGCTGCGCTTTGGTAGTGGCTAAGGCCCTAGTGCTCGAGTCAAACGCCGTCGCAGTCGTCGATTGTGACTTCATCGAGCACAAGGAGCTTCACGCGCGTTACGCCATAGAAGGCGTTCCGACGACCGTGATTGCTGATTCAGATGGGGTCGTTCTGCGAGGGTTTATTGGTGCGGTCAGCGCGACCGACTTGTGGGCAGCGATGGCCGACTTAAGGTTCCCGCCGACACAAGAGCGGGTCTGTTTAGGCCACGACCACTAATCGGTCAGGTTCGGTTCTCGTCTGATAGTGCGGGGGAAAGGTTGAACCCTTCTGGCTCAAATGTCGTGCCGTCTGAGTGCACAACTAGGCGTCGCCCGCCAGCCTTGTAGCCCATCGCTTCGTCGACGCATGTAGCGACCTCGTCACCGTCGACTGTCTCTTTGTCGAGTAGTGCTTTGGCGATTGCGTCGAGGCCTGCCCGGAACTTCGTGAGAGTGTCGCGTGTTCGGTCCTCTTGTTCGCGCAGTATCCGTTCGGTTTCTTCGTCGATCACTCTGGCGGTCTCATCGGAATAGTCGCGGGTGTGCATCAGATCTTCGCCCAAGAACACCTGGCCTTGTGAACCCCACGCCATTGGCCCGATCCGGTCTGACATTCCGAATTCGCGCACCATGCGTCGGGCAATTTCTGTCCCTCGCACCAGGTCGTTGCTTGCTCCTGTGCTCTGGCTATCGAACACGAGCGACTCTGCAACCCGCCCACCCATGAGCACAGCTAGCAGATCGTTCAGGAAATGCAGATCATGGCTGTATCGCTCTTCCGAAGGAAGTTGCTGGGTCATGCCGAGCGCCATGCCGGTAGGCAAGATCGTGACTTTGTGCACCGGGTCCGAATGATCGAGTACGTAGGCGCAAAGCGCGTGACCGGCTTCGTGGTACGCGGTGTGCTCTTTCTCCTCGTCTGACATCATGACGGATGGGCGCTTGAGACCCATGAGCACACGGTCGCGGGCTGTATCGAAATCTTCCTTGTGGACTTCTTGCGCCCCGCGGCGGACGGCAAATAGCGCTGCCTCGTTCACGAGGTTGGCGAGATCGGCTCCGCTCATTCCGGGGGTACCGCGAGCGACGATGCTGATATCGACGTCTGGGTCGATGCGCTTGTCTTTGAAGTGCACAGCCAGAATCTGGAGTCGTTCCTCTTGTGTGGGCAGAGGCACCAGGATTTGGCGATCGAAGCGGCCAGGCCTCAACAGTGCAGAGTCGAGGACATCGGGGCGGTTGGTGGCGGCCATGATCACGATGCCTTCTGTGGCTTCGAACCCATCCATTTCTGAGAGCAACTGATTGAGAGTCTGCTCGCGCTCGTCGTGACCTCCGCCGAGTCCTGCTCCACGCTTGCGGCCGATGCTGTCGATCTCATCGACGAAAATGATTGCCGGGGCTTGTTTGCGCGCCGTAGCGAATAAGTCGCGAACCCGCGCGGCTCCGACCCCAACGAACATTTCCATGAAGTCAGAGCCAGTCACTGAGATGAACGGCACTCCGGCTTCGCCAGCGACCGCACGCGCGATAAGCGTTTTCCCTGTGCCAGGGGGACCGACTAGCAACACGCCCTTGGGTATCCGGGCACCGATCTCCCGGAACTTGCCTGGCAGCTTCAAGAAGTCGACAACTTCGGCAATTTCTTGTTTCACTGGGCCATATCCGGCCACATCAGAAAATGTCGTCGCAGGCTTCTCGGTTGTATACAGCTTGGCGCGGCTACGCCCGATGTTCATAACTGCACCCATTTGGCCTTGGGCGCGACGACTCATCCACATGAACAGGCCGACAATCAGCAGCAGCGGCAATATATAGCTGAGCAAGGTGAGAAGAGCGTTCCCCTGTGCCTGCGGCTTGTAATTGAGTTCGGCATCGTGCTTGGCGAGCATCGCCTTGAACTCGACTCCGAGGTCCTCACCCGGGCCTTGCGCACGGAACTCGGTCGCGCCTTCTGGACCCTTGCCGGATTTATAGGTGCCTTGGATGCTTCTCGTGTCGGGGTTGTACTCGACCTTGTCGATTAGTCCGGCGACGACTTGTTTTTCTAGTTCAGAGAAGGAGTCGAGTTTGTTCACGTTTGCGTCTGTGCCCTCCAAGGAACTCGACACAAAGATCATCAACGCCACGACCATGAGGCTGCCAATTACCCATGGGGTCCAGCGACTGCGCGGACCGCCGCTAAGAGGATTTCGAGTGCCACGCGAACCTCTGTTTGGCGGCTCCGGTGGACGCCACGGCTCGTTAGGTTGAGGACTCATTAAGGCTCCAGTGCCGTCCAGGCCAGACACCTGCGGACGGCTGCATTGTTAGCAATCGGTCAGTGGACAAAACATTGCGCCGAGCTAACGGCATTGGGCTCCATGTTACGGCGGGCATACGACAATCCCTAGTCGGCGACGTGTGGTCGCCGACTAGTTCAGAGGCCGTAGTGTCAAAGGCCAATATGGTCGAAGAACAAGGGCGTGTCGCTCCGGGAGGGCAACGGATTAGTTGGGGAATTGGCGATTTCGTAGTCACCTTCTTGGGTGGCTTGTTCCTGTCGATGGTTGTGGCGTTCACCGTGCTCGCCATTCTCGGGTGGGAGCCGACCTCTCTCTCGGACAATGAGCAGACCATCGTCAATAGCGTGTCCGGTACCGCACAGTTCCTAGGGTTTTGGCTACTCCTTGTCTTGATTCTGCGTCGCAAAGGCGGGGGATTGCTCAAAGACCTCGCCATTTTTGCCGACAGCGAAGTGGGGCCAATTTTCGGGTGTTTTATCGGCGGCATCGCATTGCAGTTCGGGCTTGGCATCCTTGTGTTACCGCTAACTGCTATCGGCGAGCACGAAACTCAAGCAGTCGTAGAGCAACTAGAGAACGCTTCCGGGATTTCACTCGCAGTCCTAGCGATCATGGCAGGGCTTCTCGCGCCGATCTTTGAGGAGCTGTTGTTCCGCGGGGTGTTGCTTAGGTCGTTGATGCGACGAACAGGAGCGTTCGGCGCAGTGCTAATTAGTGCAGTTGTGTTCGGTGTTGTCCACCTTGTCGACCCGAGCACCTTCGCAGAACAGCCAGCGCTGATCGGCCTAGCGACCGTGTCGGGCATCGTCGCGGTTTATGGGGGCGGGATGCTGCGCTCTATTGCGCTACATATGGGGTTTAACTTCGTAACACTTCTACTCATACTTGTATGAGCATTCGTGCCTATGCGTGACACTTGTCACGCATAGGCACGAATGCTGCTGTTTGCTCTTTAGGAAAAATGACCTACTACCGATACCTCATCTGTTGAACTTGGCAGGGAGGCTGAGATGGAATGCACCGGATGTGCAGGGGCAAAACTCATCACGATTCGCATGCGGATTGCCGGTGAGGAAATTGAGTTTCGTCGTTGTTCGAAGTGCGAAGTGAATCACTGGGCAGACGGCTCTGGGGATATCACTCTCGATGAAGTCCTCGAACTCGCCCGAACTCGTTAGGAATTAGCTACAGAGTTTTTCTCGGATCTGGTCGGGTTGCCCTGTTTGGGGCGCCCGACGCGGATCGTGTCGCCCGATTGTTTACATTGTGGCGTGGCATTGATCCCTCTCAACGACTCTCACGCTGAGGCGCGCTCAAAATGGGAGCGTCGAGGTGCGTGGCTAGTGGTCAGTATTTGCTGCCTGTTCGTAGCTAATCGAGTCCAGCTAATCACTATCGAAACCTTTAATGTGTCCTGGTTCCCGGACATCTTGCCGCGGCGCATTTCGAGCCTTGTGCTGCGCAACACGACCACCAACGGCGGCGACATGGGTGCCCACGTTTACTGGCCGAAGTTCTTGGCCGAGGAGTGGTTCACCAGGTTCCGCGTCCAAGGATGGTCGCCACACTGGTACAGCGGCTTCCCGATTGGGCAGTTCTATTTCCCTTTACCAGCTCTCGCCATTGCATTCTTAGATTTCTTCGCATTCGTCCCTTACAACGTCGCATTCAAGCTTGTTGTTGTTAGCGGTCCGATTGCGCTCCCCTTGGCGGCCTATTACTTCGGGTCCAAACTCCGGTTCCCGTGGCCAGCGCCACCGCTGTTTGCAATTGTGGCCGTGCGGTATCTGTTCGAAGTCCGTTACGGGCTCGATGATGCCGTCGACAAGACAGGCTGGACGATCTACGGCGGCAATTTGGCTTCGACAATGGCTGGCGAGTTCAGCTTCACGATCGCGTTAGCGCTTGCGCTGTTCTTCTTGGCGACACTCGCTACATCGTTGGAGACAGGCAGGCGTCGTTGGCTCCCAGCGGTTCTTCTCGCTGGCACAGTAACTAGCCACATTGTTGTTGCGGCGTTTGCTGCGTTCCTAGGCGTGCTGGTGACTGTGATGTACCTGTGTCGTTGGGTGGTCACGGACCGAATCCGCAAGAGGCACGCCTGGACGAAGGCATGGAAGCTCAGCATTCCGATTGCCTTCGTCGGGTTCTTGCTAACAGCGACATGGTCATTGCCGCTCGTCGGTGCACAGAGTTTGACGGCGAGCATGCGTTATGAAAAGAAATACAACTGGGGTTCGTTCCTCTTTGGTTTGGAATCGAAAAAAGTGGGTGGCACTTGGGGCTCTGTCGGCGACATCCCTCGTCCCCTTTGGTTGTGGTTGCTTGTCGGCTTCGCGGTTTTGACCGCAGGGTGGTGGCGTCGAGCGACCACCCTGGTATTGCTAGTTAGTTGTACGACTTTCGGCGTCTTGTTTGTCGTCTGGCCAGAGCACCACATTTGGAATACACGATTCGCCCCGTTTTATTGGTTGCTTCTCGGGTTCCTAGCCGCAGTAGGTGCTGCCGAGCTATGTCGCACGATCGCCTACGTGTGGGTCGGCGCGGCCGCATGGATACGCGACGGCGATCGCATCGACTATCTGGCTGCGTTAGCGGCCCAGCGCTCGGCGTTAGGACCTGAGACCAACAAGGAAGGCGAGGCTCCTTCCTCGGACTTTCTTACCGGGGTAGAAGACTTAGAACAGTTCCTCCCAGCGCACCTCAAAGAAGACGATGAGCCAGTTCAACGTCGTCGAAGGCGCAGCCAGATTCTGATCGTTTCCATCTTGGGTTTGGCAATAGGTGGGACTTCGCTCATCTGGACGGGCACGAACCAAGGTGTCGGCTACGGCTGGTCCAAGTGGAACTTTGAGGGCTACGAAGCCAAGTCGGGCTACAAGGAATACCAAGCGATAATGACCGCGATGGGCGAGCTTGAACCCGGCCGTGCTCTGTGGGAGACAGGCCACGATGAGTTCAACGCGTACGGCGGTGCGCTCGCTCTAGAACTCTTGCCGTATTACACAGACGGCCGAATCGGTTCGATGGAAGGGCTCTACTTCGAGAGCTCGGCAACGATGCCATACCACTTCTTGATGGTTAGTCGGCTCGCAAAAGCGCCATCAAATCCTGTGCGTGGGCTCTCATACGGCTCCACGGCTGACTTCGATGCCGGCGTCGACCAAATGCGCCTGCTCGGCGTCAGGTACTACATGGCATTCAGTACTGAGATGCACGAGAAGGCTGCGGCGAATTCCAATCTCACACTCGTTAAGAGCGTTGCGGGTCTCGATGGTGTCGAGCCAGAACTCTGGAATATCTACGAGATCGAAGACTTCGCACTCGTTGCTCCGCTCGTGAACGAACCAGTAGTAGCGGCGGTGCATGGGGGGACGACAGCCGAGTGTTTCGGGACGAGTCCAGACGCTCGCCAATTCGAGTTGGCCCCCTGGGAATGCGCAGTCGGTCCTTGGTGGATGAACGAGAACTTGCTGTCGCAGACGTTTGCCGAAGACGGGCCGAAAGATTGGGTGCACGTCGACATTGAAGACGTCGCCGACGTTGAACCCAAGGCATTGTCACCGGTCAGTGTTTCAGAAGTTGTCGAAGGTGTTGACTCGATTTCGTTTGCGGTAGACAAAATCGGAGTCCCTGTAGTGGTGCGGACCTCTTACTTTCCTAACTGGGAGGTTTCTGGCGCTGATGGGCCGTGGCGATTGTCGCCGAACCTCATGGTCGTGATTCCGCGCGTATCGCAAGTCAAGCTGACCTACGGGCTTACTTCGTGGGATTGGTTGGGGCGACTCGGGACCCTCGCAGGATTTGCTGGACTCTTCTGGCTTTTCCGTCGTCGCCCATCACCGAGGCCATGGTTTGATCCTGCACCTCGGGCGGTGGTGCAACACGACGAACTGACGAGTCACGAATACGATGCGCAACGAGGTGAGTGATTTGTCGTTAGACGCGATCTTCAAGGCATATGACATCCGGGGCGTGTTCCCAGAAGAGATCAATGAAGCAGTCGCGCGCAAGATCGGCAATGCGTTTGCCGCGTTCGCGCGGGCTGACCGCATTGTCGTCGGCTACGACATGCGACCGAGTTCGATCCCGCTCAGCGCAGCTTTTGCAGACGGGGCAAAAACCGCTGGGGTCGATGTGATTGACCTAGGCCTTTGTTCTACAGATGTCGTTTACTTCGCTTCTGGTTCCCTCAACGCTCCCGGAGCGATGCTTACAGCAAGCCATAACCCGGCCAAATACAACGGCATCAAACTTTGTTTAGCTGGCGCTGCTCCAGTAGGCGAAGACACAGGCTTGCAACACATCAAGAATTCGGTAGCTAGTGGCCTGATCGTCGAGGCGAACGTGAAGGGAAATATTGAGTCGCGTGATCTGCTCGCGGCGTTCGGTGAACACGTCCGTGGGTTCATCGACCGGTCGGCGCTCCGTCCTCTGAAGGTAATTGCCGACACCGCAAATGGCATGGGCGGCCTCGTTGTGCCCGAAGTATTTGCCGGACTCGGTTTCTCGCTTGAGGTCATGTTCGGGGAACTCGACGGCACGTTCCCGAATCACCCGGCCGACCCGATTCAGATTGAAAACCTCGCCGACTTGCGCAAACGCGTTCTTGTGACAGGCGCCGACGTCGGTCTGGCGTTCGATGGCGATGCCGATCGAGTATTTCTTGTTGACGATCTTGGCGAACCCGTGTCGGGTTCTACAACGACTGCAATTGTCGCAAAAGGCATCCTCGCGAAGCATCCGGGGGAGCGAGTCGTACACAACCTGATTTGCTCAAAGAGTGTCGCCGAGGTTGTGCGTGAGAGTGGTGGAACTCCAATCCGCACGAGAGTTGGCCATTCCTTCATCAAACAGGTGATGGCAGAGACGAACGCGGTTTTCGGTGGCGAGCATTCAGCGCATTACTACTTCCGAGACAACTGGCGTGCTGACTCTGGCTCGATCGCAGCACTCGTCGTGCTCGAGCAGTTGTCGTTGAGCAGTTTGCCTCTGTCTGAGTTGCGCAAGCCCTTCGAGCGATATTGCGCTTCGGGTGAGATAAATACGAAGGTCGCGAACCCTGCAGAGATGATCGAAACGGTTGCAAGCACGTATGGCGGTGACCAAGATCGAGTCGACGGTCTAACCGTCGACATGGGCGATTGGTGGTTCAACCTAAGGGCCTCGAATACCGAACCGTTGTTGCGTCTTAACCTCGAAGCTGCTAATTCAAGCGATTGTGAGGCACGAACCGAAGAAGTGCTCGCAATCGTGAGAGCATGACTAGAAGCCACTAGAAAGGCAACGATGGCACTAGACCCGAAACTGCTAGAGATACTTGCTTGCCCGCAAGACAAGGGCCCGCTGCTGTATTTCGCCGATGAGAACTCGCTTTACAACCCTCGCCTCAAGCGGCGCTACGACGTTAAAGACGACATCCCGATCATGTTGATCGATGAAGCGTCGACCCTCGACGATGCTGAGGACAAGCGACTGCTTGCCAAAGCCGAGGCTGAGGGCATCCAACCCACGTTCTCGTGACGGACTCGCTTGCATTTCTCGATGCAGTCGAGGGATTACCAGAGCAGTTCGCCGCGGCGCACGATACCGCGAGCAACGTTAATTCTGTTGCGTTCCCTTCGGCGGCTGACATCGACAACATTGTTGTGTGCGGAATGGGAGGCTCCGGAATATCTGGGGACGTCCTCGCTGCGGTAGCTAATGATCGGCTGTCAGTTCCCGTCACTGTACTGAAGCAGTATCGCGTTCCGGCGTTCGTGGGCCCAAGAACTCTCGTGTTCGCTGTCTCATATTCGGGCGGCACCGAAGAGACACTTTCGATGGCACGCGCTGCGTCCGAACGCGGTGCACACCTCGTCGCGATATCTACGGGTGGGCCGTTAGGGAAGCTTGCCTCAAGCACTGGTGCGCTACATATGCGCTGCCCCGAGGGCTATCTCCCGCGTGCGGCGCTGGGTGCTTTGGTCGCACCGATTTTTGTCACACTCGGCCGTACCGGGTTACTCGTTGACGCAGAGAATGAACTGCTCTCTGCCCATTCTGCGCTTCTAGCGAGGCGCGAAAAGTGCCAGCGCGCCGTTGGCGGCTCAGCAAACCCGGCTAGAGAAATTGCGCGCAAGATCGGTCGCACAATTCCAGTCATTTACGGCGGTGGGGCGCTAGGGGCAGTCGCTGCGTACCGCTGGAAGTGCGACATCAACGAAAACGCCAAGGCGCCAGCGTTTTGGCACAGCTATCCAGAACTCGACCACAACGAGATTTGCGCTTGGGGTCAACATGGCGACGTCACCCGACAATTGTTGAGTCTGCTCGAGCTGCGGCACGATTTCGAGCACGAGAGACTCGCGCCGCGTTTCGCCGCCACGACCGCAATTATCGAAGAGGCCCTCCACCAGGTGATCGAAGTTCGTGGCCAAGGCAACACGCGACTCGCCCAACTGCTCGACCTCATGTACCTCGGCGACTGGGTGAGCTGCTATTCAGCGCTCCAGAACGACGTGGACCCCGGGCCAATCGAAGCAATTTCGCGACTAAAGGAGCACCTAGCCGCGAACTGATCGGTTTGTCCATCAGCATTTACTCCGCCGACGCCGATTGCTACACTCACGAGTTGCTAGTCGGGTCCCTTGTGGCTGTCACCCGCTGATCCGGGCCGACGCTTTCACGGAAATGCTGTAACTGCATGCTCGCCATGCATTCAAGCGCTAAGGCGCGCACCGACCCATAGGAGAACATCCATGACAACCACTGAATCTTCACGTACGCGCATGTCTGTCGATCCGCTCGGCGACTTCCGCGTGGCAGACCTCAGTCTCGCCGACTTCGGCCGCAAAGAAATCGAACTCGCAGAACACGAAATGCCAGGCCTGATGGCAATGCGTGCCAAGTACGGCAAGACCAAGCCACTTTCTGGCGCTCGCATTACTGGCTCACTTCACATGACAATTCAGACCGCCGTGCTCATCGAGACGTTGGTTGATCTCGGCGCGCAGGTCCGCTGGTGTAGTTGCAACATCTTCTCTACTCAGGATCATGCAGCCGCTGCCGTAGCGGTCGGTCGCGACGGCACACAACAGTCGCCGGCTGGCGTCCCCGTGTTCGCATGGAAGGGTGAAACTCTCGAGGAATACTGGTGGTGCACAGAGCAGGTACTTCGTTGGCCAGACGCGAACGGCGGAAACAACTCGGGACCGAACATGATTCTCGACGACGGCGGCGACGCAACTCTCGCAGTCCACAAAGGAGTCGAGTTCGAAGATGCCGGTATCGTCCCCGACCCGAGCACGGCAGACTCTGAAGAGTTTGCAGTAGTTCTCGAAATGCTCGGGCGTTTGCACAAAGAGAACAACAGCTTGTGGCACAACATTGCTTCGGAAATCATTGGCGTTACTGAAGAAACCACAACAGGTGTACACCGCCTCTACCAGATGATGGAAGCGGGACAGCTGCTTTTCCCTGCGATCAACGTCAATGATTCGGGCACTCAGTCGACGGTCGACAACCTCTACGGGTGCCGGCACTCGCTGATCGACGGTATCAACCGCGCCACGGATGTGATGATTGCTGGCAAGGTCGCGGTCGTGCTCGGATATGGCGACGTAGGCAAGGGTTGTGCTCAGTCTCTTAGAGGTCAGGGCGCCCGCGTGGTGGTAACCGAGATCGATCCGATCTGTGCCCTACAAGCAGCGATGGAGGGCTATCAGGTCCTGACCCTCGAAGATGTAGTCGAGAGCGCAGACATTTTTGTAACCGCGACTGGTAACCACAACATCATCACGGCTTCTGACATGGGTCGCATGAAGCACAACGCAATCGTCGGCAACATCGGCCACTTCGACAACGAACTCGATATGGCTGGACTTGCAAAGACGCCCGGCATCCAACGCATTGTCGTGAAGCCGCAGGTTGATGAATGGAAGTTCACCGACGGTCACTCGATAATCGTGCTCGCTGAAGGTCGCCTATTGAACCTTGGTTGTGCGACAGGCCACCCGAGCTTCGTAATGAGCAACAGTTTCACGAACCAGACAATTGCTCAGGTAGAGCTTTTCAGCAATCCTGGCGATTACAAGAACGAGGTGTACACGCTTCCGAAACATCTCGACGAAGAAGTCGCTCGACTCCACCTAGAAAAACTCGGAGTCAAGCTCACAGTCTTGAGCGATGACCAGGCGAGCTACATCGGCGTACCTGTAAACGGTCCTTACAAACCAGATCACTACCGTTATTGAGATGCGCTCCGTGTAACAGTTGATCCAGAGTTACTTGACGACCGCCTCGACTGGTTCGGGGCGGTCGTTTCTTTGTGCGACCCACTTCTCGAACGTTGTAGCGAGTGTCCATGCGGGCGCAGCAATCAAAACAATGCGCACACCAAGGTTTGTGTTCGGCCAGTCGAATGCTGCATATGCCATCGCCGCGATCCAAGCGACAGTCACTACGAGATTTGTCTTGCGCCGTGCAATGACCTGCACCGGGTGAGCGAACGGGATATCGGTGAGCTGCGCCACTGCGAGCACGATGATGATGACCCCGTTGGTGAGGTGACTTGTGTTTAGCAAGAAACAGCTCGGGGCGACGAGATTCCATGTTGCAGGGAAGCCTCGGAACCAGTTGTCGTGCGTGGTCATGTCTGTACGGGAGAACCACAAAGCAGACGTGAACAGTACGAGCGCACAGATGCTCATGTTGAGCGCTGGCGGTAACAGATCAAACTGATACATGAATGCAACAGGCACGACGACGCACGTGACGTAGTCGACGACGAGATCAAGTAGATAGCCGTCGAGTTTTGGATACAGCTTTGAGATCTGCCAGGCTCGCGCCATCGGCCCATCGATGCCGTCGAGGATTTGAGCAGCGATGAGCAGAAGGATCGCCGAGCGTGGTGCATCGTCGATGACGGCTTGCAGTCCGAGGAAGCCAACGATCACTCCGCTAGCGGTAACGGCGTGCACTAGCAGCGCTCGCCACGCTCGTGTGGTTGGCTCTAAGACTTCGTCGACATCCGATTCGTCGTTGTGCATCGATCTCCTATCGGAGTGAACTAAGGCGCGCGTATGAGTAGCAGCCAACAATTACTGTCAGCGTATCTGCCGATCAGGCAGTATTTCGGTACGGGTGTAGAGATCGCGCTCGCTCTTGCCGATAAGTTGTGCATGATGTTGAGGGCGGCGCTAGGGCGCGAAGAAACACCGCGTACTGCGCGTCGAAAACTTCTAGAGCGTGTATGGGTTGCCGTCACGATTTCGTACGGACTAGCTCGCGCCGTTTTAGTCGGTGCAACACTGAGTCAGTACGGCGTGAACCCATGGGGTTATCTCGTGATCGACCTTGCTACGTCTGTCCCCCTCGGTATCGCAACCGCACGAGTGATTGGCGCATTAGTCGATCGCGACATGCGGGCGGCGCGTAACTGGGCGATAGTCGCCGTAGTAACCGACTTCATCCCAGATATCTTCATCCTCGTCGTCGGGCGCGATATGCCTGTCGCCGTGTATGTCGCACTAGGCATCATTGCGGGGGTCTCTGTTGCTTTCGGCGCTCGAGGTATTGCACGTAAAGTCGCCTCGCTTCGCAAGCCAGGGCTCGTCCCTGCAGAGGAAGTTCTCGTACCGGCTGCGTAAACTGAACCACTCCGTGGGTGTAGCCCACACGAAGGGTGTGCTCTGTGAAGAATTTCGAAGGCCGTGTCGCGGTTATAACCGGTGGTGCTAGCGGGATTGGTCTGGCGCTCGCCCACAGGTTCGGTGGCGTTGGGATGAAGGTCGTAGTAGGCGACGTCGAAAAGGCGTCTCTCGACACTGCCATCTTTGACCTGCGCGACAAAGGAATCGACGCGCACGGTATTCCATGTGACGTTACGAGCGCGAACGATGTTCAAGCACTCGCCGATGGCGCAATCGAACTATTCGGTGGTGTCAATATTTTTTGCAACAACGCCGGAGTGGGTGCCGGCGGACTTTCATGGGAAGCTTCGTTGTCAATGTGGGAGTGGGTCATTGGAGTAAATCTGTGGGGAGTCATCCACGGAATACGTTCCTTCGTGCCACTTCTGCTCGGCCAAGACGAAGCACACATCGTGAACACAGCATCAGTTGCTGGACTTGTCTCTGCGCCGATGATGGGTCCGTATAACGCAAGCAAGCATGCTGTAGTGGCGTTGTCTGAGACCCTTCACCATGAGTTTGCGCTTACGGGCGCTTCGGTCGGAGTTTCCGTACTTTGCCCCGGATGGGTACGAACCAAAATAGCTACTAGTGAACGCAACAGACCCGATCACCTAGCGGCTGAACCGAGCTCAGTAGACAGTGTGAGTGGTGAGATCGCGTCGTCTGTCATCGCAGGCATGATTGAAAGCGGGATGCAACCGAATGCTGTTGCAGACAAGGTGTTGCAGGCCGTGACCGATCGACAATTCTGGGTGTTGACCCACGACGAAGACGACATGTGGATGCGCGCAGTGAACTCAAAGGTTGAGTCTTTGTTGTCGCGAGACAACCCAGTCATGAACCTTCTTGGCTAGGTGTCTCCAGGATGTCTCTGAGCGATTCCGCTCTGCCTCTAGCTATTGAATGGCGCTCGAACCAGATTCGGTTGCTTGATCAGACCGCACTACCGGCGACTCTTCACTTTATAGATTGCGCTGCTGTCGATGACTTGTGTCGAGCGATAATGAGCTTGGCGGTGCGCGGCGCACCAGCGTTGGGCGCTGCTGGTGCCTATGGCGTCGCTCTCGCTGCTGTGCTCAGCGACGACCTCGACAGAGTTCGCGATGCTGCTCGACAGATCAGTGCAACGCGACCGACGGCCGTGAATCTTGGTTGGGGAGTTAGACGTGCGCTAGATGCGTATCAATGTGCTGGCGCTACCGGCGCGTTGCAGTGCGCACACGAAATTGCCGCACAGGATGTGGCAGCGAATCATGAGATCGGTCGTGTCGGGAGAGATTGGCTCCACGCAAACTTCGGCGAGCGTCCGCTGAACATGTTGACCCACTGCAATACAGGGGCATTGGCAACGGTTGGATATGGCACAGCACTCGGCGTGATTCGTAGTCGCGCGGAAGCCGGGGGACTAGCACACGTCTGGGTCGACGAAACTCGGCCGCTCCTACAAGGCGCACGCCTGACCGCGTGGGAACTAGCTCAGCTAGCAATACCGCATGCGGTCGTCGTCGATAACGCGGCCGCTTCGCTCATGGCGATGGGCTTCGTTGACGTCGTGATCGTGGGCGCTGACCGTGTCGCAGCCAATGGCGATGTCGCTAACAAGATTGGCACCTATGCGCTCGCGGTTCTCGCGAAGTATCACGGCATCCCGTTTCTGGTCGCCGCGCCGCTGAGCACGATCGACTCAGCCACGGCCACGGGTGCTGACATCGAGATTGAGGAGAGGGACCAGTTGGAAGTTGCGGAGGTTTATGGGAATCGAGTTATCCCGATCGAGTCACGGGCCTTCAATCCGGCTTTCGATCTAACGCCAGCTGCACTTGTCACTGCTCTGATCTGCCCTGCAAACCGCGAGTCTTAGACATCACGTCCGAGACGACTTGTATGTTCGTTTCGTGGCAAAATCACTGCTGGCCTGTGCGGCCGAATCATTGTTCACAGTTGTCTTCCCGCTTCGATGTCGAGTTTGTGGCGATCTCTCAAACATTCCGTTGTGTAACCAATGTGCTGGTTCCCTCAGGCGACCGGTTGGCACCCAACTACCACCAGGGCTAGACGGATTCTGGTCAGCGTTCGCGTACGAAGGAGCGGTCCGCACCGTGATCGCTGGTGTGAAGTACAAGAATCTTCGCTCCGCGGTTCCCTGGCTGGCCGACTCAATCATTCGGGTCTTGCCGTCGTCGGATTTTGAGTGCGTAACGCATGTCCCTACCACTAGGCGTAGGCGCTCCGAACGGGGATTCGACCACGCCGCCCTGCTCGCTGCGGAGGTAGCCAAAAAGATCGACCTGCCATACCGTGACTTATTGGGCAGGGCCGATGATCACGCGCAAACAGGCAGGGGCGCCTTCGCTAGGCGAAACTCACCACCGTGTTTCACCTGCAGCAGGGCGCGTGACCTCCCCAAACACGTGCTGATTATCGACGACGTTATGACTACAGGAGCGACCCTCAGCGCGGCGGCAGCGGTTCTGCGTTCTGTCGGATGCGTCACAATTGTGGCCGCAACTCCTGCGAGTGCCTAGCAATCGTGTTCTCAGCACCGATACAATCAGGGTACGAAATCAGTACCGCTAGTGCCATCAACTGCTCAATACAGATCTGAGGTATGAATGGATGTCGTAGTAGTAGGCAAGCACCTAGAAGTGTCTGAAACACTTAGGGAATCGGTAAATCGTAAGGCCGAGGGACTGTCGAGATACGCCAACGACGCTCGGCGAGTCGATGTTGAATTCGAACACATCGAAAGCAGAAGCGCAGAAGACTCACATTCCTGCGATGTACTTGTGCATGTCAGCCGCAAGCTTCTGAAGGGCCACGCAACTGCGGCAGATCCCGAACGCGCGCTTGTTCGCGCGATCGAGAAGGTCGAAGAACAACTGCGCCGCCTGCACAACCGTCGGGTGACGAAGCCTGCGAGTCGCAGAGACGGCGGGCCAGGCAACCACAACGGCGTGTCTGCCGCTTAGGTAGTTCCGGCCTCGCCCTGACAGACTGACGCCTAGTTGGACTCGACGAGTCCAACAGGTCAGACTTTGAGTCCACCAGAAATCTTGAGGAACGCGAAAAGTTGTCCCGGGCGGCTCACATTAGAACTAGCGAAGAATTCGGATATCGGCCCGCGCTCGACGGACTGCGTGCCGTGGCGGTCATCGCCGTCCTGCTGTTTCACTCTGATTTCTCCTGGGCGCGGGGCGGGTATCTAGGGGTCAGTTCTTTCTTTACTTTGTCTGGTTTCCTGATTACGACATTGCTCGTTGTCGAATACAACCGCGAAGGTCGCATAAACCTGAGGACCTTCTGGGCGCGCAGGGCGCGGCGTCTTCTTCCGGCAGCGTTCCTAGCGGTTCTGCTCGCGAGTTTCTATGTGCTGCTCGCTGGTCCAAACAATGTCGTTGAATCATTTCGCGGTGACGGCCTAGCGGCTCTGCTCGATGTAGCGAACTGGCGATTCGTGTTCGCAGGCAACGGCTACTTGGAAACTTTTTCATTAGCGACAGGCGTCCGAACGGCACAGTCGCCTGTCTTGCATTTTTGGTCGCTTGCTATCGAAGAGCAGTTCTACGTATTTTTTCCAGCATTGTTGGTCGGGCTGCTCAGACTGGCAAAGGGTCGCCTTGTTCGTATAGCCATCGCAATTGGGGCGCTCACAGCGATCTCAGTGGGACTGGGAATATTTCTTGGTTCCGGTGCAGATAACAGTCGCGCATACTTCGGGACCGACACTCGTGCGGCCGAACTACTTGTCGGTGCACTGCTTGCACTTGCATTATGCGCTCGTGGCTCAGCAGTCAGTTCAGGCAGTCGAACATCAATCGTTGGCGTGATTTCGCTTGGTGTGATGCTTGTGGCATGGATGACCGTCGATCATCATGACCGGCTGCTATTCCGGGGTGGACTCTTGGCTAATGCCGGGCTGACAGCAGTCGTAATTCTCGTTGCAATACAGCAGAATTGGTTCTCACGGGCGCTGTCGTGGCGTCCGTTAGTCGCTCTGGGAAGAATCAGTTACGGCATCTACTTATTTCACTGGCCGATTTTTCAATGGACGGTCCCGTGGGCTGGGTCGACGTCGCCCGCGGCGCTGCTAGTCGTGCGCTCGCTCATGACTCTCGCCGTCTCAGTAGTCTCGTACTACCTACTAGAGCAACCGATCCGTTTGGGTCGGGTGGGGCGCAGGACTCGGACCACGGTGATTCCGGCGTGGACTGCAGTGAGCGCATTTGTATTCGTGGCTTGGGCACTAGCCCCAGCGCCGAGAACAGTGTTTGCTCCAGTGGCTGCCGATTCTGTTGCTGATGGGACTAGCCCGACTGACTTGGCTTTAAGCAAACTCGACGATGAGCTGCCTGCTATGCCGACTGGCACAGTCGACTTGAGCGGGTCCTCGACGTCGACTGCCCAAGGAACCACCGAGAGAACCCAGTCGACAGCGACATCCTCGACGGCTTCAGGTCTGACCGACCCGACCGCGGTTACGAATTCAACCACCGCTTCGTTCGCCGACCCAAAGAGAATATTGATAGTCGGCGACTCCGTTGCGCTCACGCTCGGTCGAGGCTTCGAGCGATACGCGCGAGACGAATCGATCCTCGCGTGGAATATCGCCCGAAGTACATGCGGTATTCCACGGGCTGAGATTCTCGTTGGTGTCACCATTGTGAAATCGAAGACATGTGAGAATTGGCCCGAACTGTGGTCAGTCGCTACTAAGGGATTTGATCCAGACGTAGTTGTCGTGCTGTCGCCGATTTGGGATGCGATGCCGCATAGGGCCGACGGCTGGGACACGATGTTGGCAATCGGAGATCCGGTGTACGACGATTGGCTTCTCGCAGAGTACGAGGCCGCCGCAGACATACTCACAAACGGGGGGGCCAAAGTCTTCTGGCTCGACTCTCCGTGCGCGGAGAACAAAGACATGAGCGAAGCAGCGCTGAGATTAAACGCCGTCATCGCTCGACTCGATATGGCACGGGGCGATACCAAGGGGATCGAGATCTCAGACGTGCTGTGCGATCCGCAAGGTGACTGGACTCACTCACGAGACGTCGATGGCTTTCATTTTTCAGATTTCGGTGCTGATCTAATGGCCAAGTGGCTCGTTCCGAAACTTCACTAGCCGCTCGATTCTGCGTTAGGCATCACCGCTACCGGTAGGATCGATCGCCTCATGGGTCTTTTTCAGAAAGTTCTTCGCGCCGGCGAAGGTCGCAAGCTAAAACTGCTCGAAACGATGGTCCCGGATGTCGCGGCATTCGAACCTCTCGTCGAGCGTTTGTCAGATGAGCAACTCGCGGCTAAGACCACAGACTTTCGCAATCGAATTGCTCGGGCGCAGTCAGACGCCAAGAATGCAGATCACGAACGCGAATTAACGAACGAAGTTCTCGACGATCTGCTGCCAGAAGCATTTGCGACCGTTCGCGAAGCGAGCAAGCGGGTCCTCGGGCAACGGCACTACGACGTTCAGGTCATGGGTGGAGCCGGCTTGCATTTCGGGTGGGCATCTGAGATGAAGACAGGCGAAGGCAAGACCTTGGTCTCGACTTTGCCTGCATATCTCAATGCGCTGCCCGGTCGTGGAGTTCACCTCGTGACAGTTAATGACTATCTAGCGCGCCGAGACGCAGAGTGGATGGGGCGCGTCCACCGTTTCCTCGGAATGTCAGTTGGAACTGTGGTACCCGGATTCAAAGAGAGGCCAGACGAAAAGCGCGCCAACTACGGCTGCGATATCACCTATGGCACAAATAACGAGTTCGGGTTCGACTACTTGCGGGACAACATGTGCACTTCGCTCGACTCGCAGGTGCAGTGGGGCGGCCGCCAGCGTGTAGCCGGGCGCAAAGCTCATTACTACGCGATCGTCGACGAGATCGACTCGATTCTCATAGACGAGGCACGCACGCCACTCATCATCTCGGGGCGCGCTACCCAAGCCGCCGACCTCTATTACCAGTTCGCAAGAATCGCCCGTGGCCTGCAACGCGAACGCGACTACGAGGTCGATGAAGCAAAGCGCACGGTTGTCGTTACCGAGGATGGTATCGAGCGCGTTGAACAGGCGATGAGCGTCGAGAACCTTTACGACAACCTGAACCAGAACCTTGTTCATCAACTACAGCAGGCGCTGAAAGCCAAGGAACTTTTCCATAAAGACAAGGACTACATAGTCGCGAACAACGAAGTCAAGATCGTTGACGAGTTCACCGGACGCATCCTCGAAGGTCGGCGCTGGAGCGAAGGACTGCATCAGGCAGTCGAAGCAAAAGAGAACGTTCGCATCAAGGAAGAGAACCAGACGCTCGCGACGGTCACGCTCCAGAATTACTTCCGCCTTTACGAGAAACTCTCGGGCATGACGGGTACTGCCCTAACTGAGGCAGGCGAGTTCATGCACACTTACGAACTTGGCGTAGTACCGATTCCCACGAATCGCCAGATGATCCGTGCAGATGAAGCAGACCTTGTGTTCAAGGGCGAGTCAGGAAAGTACTCAGCGGTAGTCGAAGATATTCGTGCTCGCAACGCAACAGGTCAGCCAGTACTCGTCGGAACGATATCGGTCGAACAGTCAGAAAAACTTTCGCGCTTGCTAGGGCAGAAGGGCATCGATCACGAAGTGCTTAACGCCAAACAGCACGAGCGTGAGGCGCACATCATCACCCAGGCCGGGCGTCTCGGAGGCGTGACGGTAGCGACGAACATGGCCGGGCGAGGCGTCGACATCTTGCTCGGCGGCAACCCAGAAGGTCTCGCCACGATCGAACTACAAAAAGAAGGTATTTCCGAAGAAGAAACCCCCGATGAATACGCAACTCGATACAAGGAACTCGTCGCCTCATTCAAGATCAAGTGCGAAGCAGAAGGCGCAAAGGTCAGGGAACTCGGCGGTCTATACGTAGTCGGTACCGAACGTCACGAGAGCCGGCGTATCGACAATCAGCTTCGAGGTCGTGCTGGGCGCCAAGGTGACCCTGGCGGGAGCCGTTTCTACCTGTCGCTCGAAGATGAGCTAATGCGGTTGTTTGCTACGGGTTTGGTGCAACGCGTAATGGGTGCGAGCTTCTCAGATGACATGCCGCTCGAATCGAAAATGGTCTCAAAAGCGATCGAGCGAGCGCAGCGAACGGTAGAAGATCGCAACTTCGAGATTCGCAAAAACGTTCTGAAGTACGACGAAGTCATGAACGAGCAGCGCAAGGTCATTTACAAAAGGCGTCAACAAGTACTCGATGGCGAGGACCTGACCGAAGCTACGCACGAAATTATCGAGAGGGCGATCGACCGGCTTGTAGAGGTTCACTGCGACGGCGATTTTTTCGAACAGTGGGATGTCGAGGAACTTCTTGCTGCGGTCACTAGCTATTTCCCGACCACGGCAACCCCAGAGGTGCTCAAAGAGTGTTCTAATCGCTCTGGTCTACGCGAATTCCTTCGCATCGATGCAGCGACCAACTACGCGAACCGCGAAACCGAACTTGGCTCAGAAGCACTTCGCGATATCGAACGCAAGGTCATGCTGTCGGTAATCGATCAGCACTGGCGCGAACACCTTTATGAGATGGACTATCTGCAGGAGGGCATCAACCTTCGTGCGATGGGTCAGAAAGATCCGCTGTCGGAGTGGCAGCGCGAAGGTTTCGACATGTTCGAGGCGATGATGGGGGCCGTCGAAGACGATTTCGTGCGGTACGTATTCCATCTCCAGGTCGTCGAGGAATCCGAAGCGGCAACGCAAGTCAGCAATGTGCAGTACCAGGCGGCCGACGATCCAGTTTCTGGCGCAGGTTCGATTCGCCAAGCTGTGCAGGCCGAAGCCGCAGCGCAGGCTGGCCACGATGTCGGCGGCAACCAATTGCCCGCAAGACAAGCCGCGTTGCCGACATCGGCCCCATCCCATGAGCCTGTCCGTGTTGAAAAAACGCCAGGGCGCAACGAGCCATGCCACTGCGGCTCAGGTAAGAAGTTCAAAGTCTGCCACGGCAGGTAACTATGGCTGATTTCTCAAATGATCTCGCCGCCCTCAGGCGACGCGTAACCGAAGCGCGGTCTTACCTCAAGATCGAAGCATCACGAGACCGCCTCGTCGAACTCGAGGAGCAGGCTGCGGCACCTGGCCTTTGGGACGACCCAGACAAGGCGCGCGCCGTAACCACCGAAATGGCGCGCGTGCGCGACGACATCGTTCTGGTCGACGGGCTCGATGATCGCGCAACATTCTTGATCGAGCTTTACGACCTGGCGCGCGAAGAGAACGACGAGTCTCAGGATTCTGAGATTGCTAGTGGGTTAGCTGAACTTGAGCGTGAACTGAACGCTCTTGAACTTCGAGCATTGTTCACGGGCGAGTACGACGAGCGCGACGCGATCTGTTCGTTCTCATCTGGTGCGGGCGGTGTTGATGCTCAGGACTGGGCTGACATGCTGCTGCGCATGTATCTGAGGTGGGCGGCGGGCCGCGGATTCACGGTTGAGATCGAAGACCGCAACGAAGGGCAGGAAGCTGGCATTTCCTCTGCGACGATCGTCGTGAAGGGGCGTTACGCATACGGTCTGCTTCAGGCCGAAAAGGGAGTCCATCGCCTCATTCGGATTTCGCCATTCGACGGCAATGCGCGTCGCCACACGGCGTTCGCTGCGCTCGATGTAGTTCCGATGCTCGACGATGCAGAGGCGCCAGATATCAGAGACGACGATCTGCGCATCGACACATTTCGGTCGTCTGGAGCAGGTGGCCAACATGTCAATGTCACCGATTCTGCTGTACGCATCACTCACCTGCCGACGGGGATTGTTGTGAGTTGCCAGAACGAGCGGAGCCAGCTTCAGAACCGTGCGAGCGCGATGCACATCCTTGGGGCGCGGCTAGCCGAGAGGTTGCGTGCAGAACGTCAAGCAGAAATCGACGGGCTTTCGGGCGACAAGCGCGATGTTGCTTTTGGGTCTCAGATTCGGACTTACACGTTGGCGCCATACCAGCTCGTTAAGGACGAGCGAACGCGATACGAGACCGGCAACGTTGAGGCGGTTCTAAATGGTGATGTCGATTCTTTTGTCGAAGCCTGGCTCCAATGGCGCCGTAAAGGCTCAGTGCCGATCTAGAGCGATGCATCTGACCAGGGTAAACGATGTCCGTGGCCGGGTAACGCGAGCGATCGCTGATACCCTCGCCGTACTTCATGATTCGTTTCGAGAACGTCACCAAGGTTTATTCAAATGATGCCGTCGCGTTGCGCGACGTCAACCTCGAGATCAATAAGGGCGAGTTTGCCTTCTTGATCGGTCCATCTGGCTCGGGTAAATCGACTTTTCTCAAGTTGTTGCTACGTGACGAGATCACTACACACGGCTCGGTCACCGTCGCTGGCCGTGACATCGGCAAACTTTCCACCTGGAAGGTGCCCCAATTGCGGCGCAATATTGGCTGCGTATTTCAGGACTACAAGCTCCTACCAACAAAGACCGTGTATGAAAACGTCGCATTCGCGCTTCAGGTGCTCGGACGGCCAAAGCATTACATCGACTCGCAGGTCCCGACAATCCTCGATCTTGTGGGTCTGACTCCGAAGGTCGACGCTTTCCCGACAGAACTTTCAGGTGGCGAGCAACAGCGGGTTTCTATTGCTAGGGCTTTCGTGAATCGTCCGCTGATTCTGCTCGCCGATGAGCCCACTGGGAACCTTGACCCGGCGACGACGGTTGGCATTATGCGGCTACTAGACCGCATCAACCGGACCGGCACAACGGTCGTGATGGCTACCCACGACCAGCGAATCGTCGACGCGATGCGACGCAGGGTTCTCGAACTCGACCGGGGTGTACTCGTCCGCGACCAATCCCGTGGCGTTTACGGGGTCGGCGCATGACCGCCTGCACGCGACCGGCGCAGGAGATGTTCTGATGGCGCGAATTCTCTACTTTGCTCGCGAAACACTTATTTCGTTACGGCGCAACCTCATGATGACTGTCGCTGGGATACTTACGATCGGCGTGTCGATGTCGTTGCTGGGTAGCGCATTGCTGCTTAGTTCACTCGTGGATAACGGTGTATCGAAGATCCGGACCCAAATCGAGTTCGAAGTCTTCATGAATATCGAAGTAACGCCTTCGGAGCTTGCTGCGCTCGATGAACAAATGGCCACAGCAAAAGCCGATGGAGTCATATCGAGCTTCGATTTCTTAGACGAAGCTGAGGCATTCGCTCGTGCCGAAGAACTCTTTAGTGATCGCCCCGAAGTCTTGTCCGGCATGAAGGTAGGAGATTTCCCGCAGTCGTACGTAGCGACTCTTGCCGATGCTGGCTTCGCTAGTGAAGCGCGTGCGATGTTTGACGGGCGTCCCGGAGTAGACCGCCTGATTAGCCCAGACAAGACCGCCGCTGGCATCAAGAGTGTCTCTAATTTTATTGAGATGGCACTACTAGTAATGGTGATTGTGCTTGGTGCGGCGGCGTTGTTCCTTGTAGTCAACACGATCAGGCTTGCTACCTACGCTCGACGCCGTGAGATAGAGGTCATGAAACTCGTAGGCGCATCTAACTGGTTTGTGCAGGTGCCGTTCATGGCCGAAGGGCTAACACAAGGGATTCTCGGAGCCGGGTTCGCTGTCGGGGTCGTGTACTTCCTGAAGGGTGTCTTGGTTCGAGCGATCGATAGCGTCGATAAGGGCGTTGTGAAGACCTTCGAGATGACATCGGCGGATGCGTTTAGCGCTGGACTCTTCGTACTCGTGCTTGGAGCGTTGATCGGTCTTATCGGCTCGCTACTTGGCTTGCGCCGGTTCCTCGACGTCTAGCGCTGTGTGTCTCGTTAGGGCACTCGGTCTTCTTCGCAAAGCATTCATCGCCTTAGTCCTGCTTTGCGCGCTCGTGCCGACTGTTGCCGCCGCCGAGGATCAGCCGCCGACACGAGCCGAAGAACTCGAACGAGAAATCGGCGAAGCGGGCAAAGCGGAGGTCGCGGCGCTACAAGAACTCGTCGCTACTCAAGCACGCCTAGCTACCGCGAGCGATGCGCTAGCGGTAGCAGCGGCCGATCTTGAGTCGGCTGCGGTGGCGTCGGAGATATCTCAAAGGGCATCCGATAAGGCTGCCGAGAAATACTTCTCATTGTTCTATGACGTTGGAGACAGCGAAGCTCGGGTTAGGAGCAGTAGCGCAGCAGCGCGCTCGGTAGCGGTCGACATCTATGTTTCTGGTTCGGCGAGCGCCCATCTCTCAGTCGTTGAACAGTACCCAGGCGACGAATTGTCGGACTCGGGTGCGCGATCGGTATATCTCGATCGCATCTCAGAGAAACGCCAGTCAACTCTCGACTCAGCCCAGACAGCGTTATCTGATCTAGAGACCGCAAAGGTGGTTGCCGAAACGTCGCGTGCAGCCGCAGATTCAGCACTGGCAGAGGCGGACGAGAAGCGAGTCGCGGCTCAGAACCTTGAGACCGACCTAGAGGACAGTCGCGCTGAATTAGCGATAGCCGAAGCCGACGAGACTTACGCGCTCGATCAAATTCGTGCGCGCAAGAGTGAATTTGAAAATGAACTTGCTGCGCTAGCCGTCGAGTCCGGCACTATCGCCCAAATGCTCATCGCGCGCCAAAGCACTCAGCCTCGCGGCAACCCGTCGTTTATCGATCCGGTCGACGGCGTAATTGTTTCGGCCTTTGGCTCTCGAATGCACCCAATACTCGGTTACCTGCGCATGCACACTGGCATCGACATGGATGGTGACACGGGCGACGAGATTCGCGCTTCCGCAGGTGGGATTGTCGCTTGGGCAGGCTCGCGTGGCGGGTATGGCAATTGTGTGATTATTGACCATGGCAATCAGTTCGCGACGCTTTATGCGCACCAATCTGCGATGGCTGTCCAGATTGGAGACACCGTTACCCGCGGGCAGACAATTGGTTATGTCGGCAGCACAGGCATGTCTACGGGTCCCCACCTGCATTTTGAAGTTCGGGACTTGGGGACACCCAAGGATCCTGAGCAATACCTCTAGTTACTTGTTTGGCTGAGGTGTCACTCGCAGGTATGGCTTGAGCGCCTTCCAACCTTTCGGGAACTTCGTCTTAGCGTCTTCGTCGGAGAGCGCAGGCACGATGATCACATCTTCGCCGTCGACCCAGTTGACCGGTGTCGCGACGCTGTAGTTGGCGGTGAGTTGCAGAGAGTCGATAACCCTGAGGATCTCATCGAAGTTGCGACCAGTCGAAGCAGGGTAGGTGATTATCAATTTCACCTGTTTTTGGGGCGAGATGATGAACACCGAACGCACCGTGAGCGTGTCGTTGGCGTTCGGGTGGATCATGTCGTAAAGGTCTGACACAGTGCGATCTGGATCCGCAATGAGTGGGAAATTGAGTGCGTGCCCTTGAGTCTCTTCGATGTCGTCTGTCCAGGCTTTATGGCTCTCGATTGGGTCAACAGAAAGGCCGACGACTTTCGTGTCACGCTTTTCGAACTCGGGCTTCAGTTTGCTGACCATGCCGAGTTCTGTAGTGCAAACAGGGGTGAAATCCTTGGGGTGGCTGAATAACACTCCCCATCCATCGCCTAGGAACTCATGGAAATTGATCGTGCCGTCGGTTGTGTCTGCTGTGAAATCTGGTGCGATGTCGCCGAGTCTTAGTGTCATTTTTGGTCCTCCTAGAAGTTGCGATGGCCGAGTGCCTCGGGTCGAATCGTAGCCATTCGAGTTCAAAAAGACGATCTCATTAGTCGGAAATTGAACGCCGTAGGTGCGAGCAAGGCATGGCAGTTGCAAAAGTGCCTTGCTACCCGCGATACTCACTCCCGTGGCGGGAGCACCCAATAGTTCTTTGTGTAAAAAATTAGGCATCAAGCAACGTTCTCAGGTCGCGCTCGTGCGCGCTCCCGATGGTTTCGATGAGAGTCTTGAGCCTCTACCTACCGGCGTGAGCGTGCGCACCGATGTTCGTAGCGAACAAGATGTGATCACTTTCTTTGCGACACGTCGAGCAGAGTTGACGAGACGGATCCCAAGTTTTCATCGCGCTCTCCGACCGGCTGGCTCGCTCTGGATCGTGTGGCCGAAAAACACCGCTGGCGTTGCCACCGACCTCTGCGAGGCAACCGTGCGCGAAATCGGTCTGAGCGAAGGCCTAAGCGAACAGCGAGTTTGTACCATCGACGATTGCTGGTCGGGTATACGGTTTACTCAACCTTGTGAATGATTGGGGTGTTGCGCAGTGTGCGGTCGGTTTGTATCGACGACTCCTGTAAGTGTCCTAGCCGAAACCTTCGGCGTTGCAGACTCAAGCACCGTTACTAATCGCCCGAACTTCAACGTAACGCCGCGGTCATCGATCTTGTACGTTGCGCTCTCCGTTGCGGGCGATCGAGTCCTTGGTCGAGCGCGATGGGGCTTGATCCCTGCGTGGTCAAAGGACTCGTCGATAGGGGATCGGATGATCAACGCCCGTTCCGAAACAATCAGAGAGAAGCCATCATTCAGAAGCGCATTCGCTCGACGTAGGTGCCTGATACCTGTCGACGGGTTCTATGAGTGGCGCGCTGTGGCTGGATCGAAAATCAAGCAGCCGGTGTATATCAAACGCGCCGACGGAGCAGTCACGGCGTTCGCAGGAATATATGAGGACTACGAGAGCAAAGAAACTCTTGAGGATCGAATGGTGCGAACTTGCGCAATTATTACTACGGCTGCAAACGCCACGGTCGCACCGGTTCATGACCGCATGCCCGCAATCCTCACACCCGAGGATTTCGACGAATGGTTAGACCCGACAAACAGTGATCTTGATGATCTTCAGAGTTTGCTGGTACCAGCGCCTGATGATTACCTGAGCTACTACGCCGTTTCGACCGAAGTCAACAAGCCATCGAGCAACGGACCAGAACTGCTCGATCCGATCGATGCCCCGACCGTCTAGCTGATGCTGTCGATCGCTACAGCGGTCTTCAGGATTGCAATGACGTGTTCGCGGCGTGCAGCGAGGGCTGGTTCGCTCTGTGGGTCTTCGCCGAGGAGACCACCGATAAGTGGAGCATCTGAGAGGTACGACAAGATCGCTCCGTAACCAGTGAGCAATAACTGGCGAGCGTCGTAACGGCGAAGTCGGCCTTCATCCATTTCGCGCTCGAGGTAACTCGCTCCACGCTCAAACAGTGGTTTCAAGAGCACAGTGAGTTCGTCTCGGAGCATTGGCCCGCCGTCGAGCGCCTCACGCCTGACGAGTCGGACGAATTCAGGGTGTTCTTCGAAGAAGCGGAAAGCAGCGCGGATCACTCGCTCGGCTTGGCCCCAGCCCTGTTTAGGTCCGGCGGTCGCTTCTTCTACGAGGTCGACCCAGTCGACGAAGGACTCAAGCACCACGGCTCGATACAGGACGTCCTTAGAAGCAAAATGATGTAGCAAGCTCGACTTCGCGATACCTACCGCGTCGGCGATGTCAGCAAGCGACGTAGACGCATAGCCGTCTTCCGCGAATTTCTGCAATGAGACGGCGAGAATTTGATTTTTGGTTGAAGGAGCAGCGCTCTGAATTGTCATCGGTATCTGCGAGGTTAGGCCAGCGGTGCGGCTCGTCGGACCGCCTGAAGATCGTTGTTACCGGTTTGCAGGAGCAATTGCCCGCGTTAGCGCCATTGCCTGTTCGGCGTTGGCGAGTATCGCCGGAGCGGGAGTGGTGACCCCTGCCTCGATGTATCGCCCGATGTGTTCGGCTATTCGCTCTGGCGGACCCGAGATAATTAGGGCATCGATCACTTCGTCGGGGATTGACTCGGTGGCCGCAGCGCGATCGCCAGCTTGCCAGTGGTCCCACATTGGCTGCAGGAGGTCGCCTCGCCCTAGCCATTCGTGAAACGCCGCGTAGACGGGCACGTTGAGATACTGGGCGATCGCGCGTCGTCCGACGTAGCGAACGAGATCTCGGTCCTCAGTTGGCAGCACGAAGAGGCGCGCGACAATTTCTTGCTGTAGTCCGTCTGCGTTCTTCACGAATGGCGTGACCCTCGGTACGTCTTCGACTGCCAACCAATTGAGAATTGCTCCATCGCCTTGTGTCCCCGCGAGTTTCAACATTTGTGGACGTAGAGCAGCAATGAGGATCGGCGGTTGTTGTTTGACTTTCACGCCGAGACGAAAGCCACTGACAGAAAATGTCTCGTAGGTCTCTGTCACCTTTTCGCCAGAGAGGGCGGCGCGCAAGAATCGCACGGTGTCGCGCACTCTCTGGTAGGGCTTGTCGAACGACATTCCGTTCCATCTCTCGACAATGATGTTCGAGCTGCTCCCGATGCCGACCGCAAACTGGCCCGGGTTTGCTTCGCAGAGCGACGCAACCTGACTAGCGAGTGTCATGGCGCCGCGCGTATATGCGGGGATGATCGCGGTGCCGAGTCGCAACTCCGGCGCCCATGCTGCAGCTAACACCAGGGGAGTGAACGCGTCGTGGCCGCCAGATTCGGCCGACCAAACGTCTGTGTAGCCCAGATCAACTAGCTCTCGATACCACTCGCGATGTTCGACAAGCGTTAGGCCATCGAACGGAATCGTGATACCGAATCTTGCCTTGGTCATCTGGTCTCCTGTTAGGTGAGTGGGCCTTCGCGCCAGGCGCGGACCATCGTGGTCTGGCTGGCGGTGGCTAGCAACGTACCGTCGTCGGCCCAAAGATGCACGACGCCGTGGCCAAATCCGTTCTGCACGGCCTGGATTCGGACGTCGGCGAGCACCCACTCGGTATCTACAAGCTTGACGACTCTTAGCGTGTTGTCGAGGCTGTTGCCGCCAGCGCGCTGTCCAAGTGCCTGGCTGATCCCGAACGGCACGAAGTCGCCGATGATTGCGAGTCCCGCAGCACCCATGTCGGAGAGGTCTTTGATGCGTACCCACAGAGCGGCGTTGCCGGTCGCCGATGGGCCATCGAGTTGATCAAGGTTTCTCGACCCCGCCAACAGCATTTCCATGCGTGAGGAGATTGTGCCCTCCATGTGAGCGAGTGATGGACGGGGCTCGCATTCGTGTGGAGGTGGGACTTCAGGCCTGTTCGCCCACTGGCCTTCAAACGGGGTGTTGCGGTTGCCGAATGCTCCGAACACTGTGATGATCTCGCGCCCGGCTACAGAACAGATGACCCTGCACTGGCTTACCTGGTTGCCACGGACAATCTCGTGCACCTCGAGATCGAGTACAGAGCCAAGTGGTGCGTAGTTGAGGAATTGTGCTGTCGCCCAGGCTGCAGGCCGCCCTGTCACGATTTCGGCGACTCTGACCCCTGCCCCGAGTCCAGCCCCTCCGAATAAGGAGCCAGTCCCCGAGATGAGCGACTTAATCACAGGCATACGCCAGCGGATGTCGTTGACGCGTTCAATTCCGAAAAACTCCGGGTCTGTCACGGCGCGGAGCTTAGAAAATTGCCGTTTGACGTCTGAGATTCGGGCCAAATTCAGCACGCATCCGCACTATGTCTTATAGCGCATTTGCATTAGAAATTTCTAGCAATCGAACGTACGGTGGCGCATGATGCATCTAGTACTTCATTTGGGGTCGCACAGATCGCCCCACATGATCGGCGTAGCCCTCTGGGTCGGTCCGCCCGTCGGCCCACGGGGCACGCCGTAATTCGACCAAGGTCTAAGACCTCTGGTCGGGTCCCTGGCAGGGCGTGGCTATCCCCCAGTCTCGCCCTGCCCAAGACTCGTATTCGCTCAGCCTGATCGCGCAGAGTCCCGTGCTCATGTAATTCACCTTTAGTGTCGCGCTTCGTGCGCGAGCATCTGCGGATCCGCATCGACCAGCGCGATAGGCGAGTAGCGATAGTTCTGCTGACTGCGGCAGTCGCTCTCACGATAAACAACTTCGCCGCAGACGATGCTCGCTGGCTTATTACGAGTCTCGACGCGCTCGGACTTAATGCCGTAGCCGCGCGTCTTAACGAATCAATGTTTCTCTCTAGTCACAAAGAAGCGAACGATCTGACATTCTGGGCGACCGTGCAAATAGCGAGTTACGTATTTCCTCCACTCTTAGTCATCCGATACATATTTCGTGATTCGATTCGCGACTTTGGTGTTCGCGTTCGGGGTTCTGTGCGGTTTGCTCCAACCTACGCAGCGCTATTCGTTGTCTGCCTGCCCTTCTTGATTTTCGTATCCACAACAGTCGAGTTCCAGGCGCGCTACCCGTTCCTTGAATTCAACGAGAACGATCCGCTAGGACCGCTCTTGTTCTGGTGGGTTCTGTACGCGTTGCAGTTTTGCGCGCTCGAGTTTTTCTTCAGAGGGTTCATGGTCCACGGTCTCAGTGAACGGTTCGGAATCTCGGCGGTGTTCGTGATGGCAGTGCCTTACAACATGCTTCATTACGGAAAACCAATGCTTGAAGCGGTTGCGGCGATCCTCGGCGCGATCGTGCTGGGAGTATTGGCGATCCGGTCACGCACGATCTGGTGGGGGGCGTGCCTGCACATAGCTGTTGCTGGCACGATGGACTTGCTATCGCTACACCAGCGAGGGATTCTGTAGACGGTCAGTCTGATTGGCGGAAAAGCGCCGAAGCTAAAGCCAGCATGAGGCCGCCGAGAACGAGCACTACGCACGCGTCTGCCCACAGCGGAACAACGTTTCCGTTCCAAGTGACGGCGGGTGCACCAGGAAGCAGCGTTCGGCGAACGAGGTCGACGCCGTATGTGGCTGGGTTGACTCGGGTGAGCACATTTAGCCAAGAAGGCAAAGACTTAAGCGGAAATATTGCGCCGGAAAGAAAAATCATTGGTTGCGTAACGAGCGTTGCGACCATTTGGAAGCTTTCCATGCGTTGCATGCGAGCGCCAAGCACAATGCCGAATGCCGTAAGGGCGAAAGCCAGAAGTAGGAGCGCGCCGACAAGTCCGACGACGCGCGTGACCGTGAGATCGACACCAACGAGTGGGGCGACAACGATAAGAATTACACCTTGGATAACCGCGACAGTTCCGCCTCCAAGTGCTTTGCCGAGTACAAGTCCAGTGCGTGACACAGGTGCAACCAGCATTTCGCGCATGAAACCAAACTCGCGGTCCCACACAATCGACATCGCCGAGAAAAGTGCCGACGTGATGATCGACATAGCCATGATCCCAGGGAACAGGTACTCCTGGTAATCGAAGGTCGCGCCAGCGCCTGCTGCGCTGAAGGCCTGTGGTGAATTGACAAGATTTTTCATGCCTGCGCCTAGCACGAACAGGTAGAGAATCGGCGTCGCGATCCCTGTGATCAGACGGGTAGGCATGCGCTTCAAACGAATGAGTTCGCGGGTCCAGACCATCATGACGGTAGATGTGTTGCGAGTGAGTGGCCTGTCTGGAGGTGTCGTCGCAGTCATCGGTTTGACGTCTTTCTGAACGCGGCAACCATCTGGCGATTGCCGTCGCTACTGCTTGCTTCGGCTTCTCTGATGTCGTGGCCTGTGTACTTGATGAACACATCGTCGAGGCTTGGCCGTCGGACGTTTACGCTCCGAACGCCAACAGTAAGTGCCGAGAAAATTCTCGGGATGAAGCTCTCACCGTCTGGTACGTGCAGTACCAGGGTGCCGCCCTTGGGTTCTGCAATGATCCCTAACTCGACGGAAATTTCGCTTGCTGCAACAACATTGTCAGAGGTTTCGATCGTGACGGTGTCGGCACCAACTGATGCTTTTAGATTTGATGGCGTGTCGATCGCGACGATTCGACCGGCGTCGATAATCGCAATTCGATCGCAACGCTCGGCCTCGTCCATGTAGTGCGTCGTTAGGAACATCGTTGTCGACTCGCGGTGTCGGAGTTCGTCTACGTAGTCCCAGATGTGCGTTCGCGTCTGTGGGTCGAGGCCAATTGTTGGTTCATCAAGAAAGAGCACACGAGGCTCGTGTAATAGCCCCCGCGCTATTTCGAGTCGACGCTTCATGCCACCTGAGAATGTTCGGACCAAAGAGTCGGCACGATCGGCAAGCCCGACCATTTCGAGCAGTGGTTGCATCCGAGCGCGGGCTTCGCTACGAGGAACGCCGTACATGACAGCATGGAACCGCAGGTTTTCTTCAGCGGTCAGATAGTCATCGAGGGTGAGCTCCTGAAAGACAAGACCGATCGATCGGCGCACTCTGTCGCGCTCTCTCACGATGTCGTAACCGGCGACCCGCGCTGTACCTGAGGTCGGCTTCAAGAGAGTGCAGAGGATTGAGATTGTGCTTGTCTTGCCAGCCCCATTCGGCCCGAGAAAGCCGAAAAGCTCGCCTACGGGGATATCAAAAGAAATGCCGTCGACGGCAGTGAAGGAGCCGAACTTCTTACCTAGTGCGTCAACCTCTACGGCCAGTTCAGACATGGTGAGCATCTTGTCAGTAACGGTTGTCGGGTAGGGAATCGGTGCCGCCGAAAAACGAGAGTCAGAACGTGACTCGAAGTTCTGCAAGCCCGCGCAATACGAGTCGGCCGTTCCACTTCTGCTTGTCATTCTTGAGCGCAAGATTTGGGAACCGCTTTACGAGACCCCCGATGGCTTCCTGGCCTTCGAGGCGGGCGAGAGCGATGCCGAGACAGTGATGGAAGCCACCACCGAAGCTCATGTACTCGGATGCATTCACCCGAGTGAGATCGAGTTCCTCTGAGTTCGCACCAAAAACCTCTGGGTCGTGGTTCGCCGAACCGAGACATACGAGGACAAATGTGCCCTTTGGAATCGTCTTCTCGTCGACGTTGTAGTCAGCGACCGTGACCCGGCGACTGAACTGCACCGGGCTGTCATAACGCAAGAGTTCGTCAACCGCGCCTTCAATTATGTCCGGGTTCTTTTGCAACAATGCGAGTTGCTCAGGATTGCGTAGAAGCGCAAGTATTCCGTTACCGATCAGGTTCACTGTCGTCTCGTGGCCTGCGATAAATAACAGCGCCATAGTGCTCTTGAGTTCCTCAGAGCTGAGACGGTCGCCGTCTTCTTCTGCTGCGATCAGAGCCGACAAGAGATCGTCCGCTGGGTTGGCGCGCTTGTACTCAAGTATCTCTTCGAGATAATCAAACATGTTGTCTGCCGCGTTGACTGCCGCGGCCGCATCCTCGTCTGAAATGATCGGATCGAAGGTCTTGACCATCGCCCCAGACCATTCTCGTAACTGATCACGTCGACCGGTATCTGGAATACCGAGCAGTTCCGAGATGACGATGAAAGGCAGAGGAAAAGCGAGATCGGCGATGACATCCATCGACCCCTTGCCTTGCGCAGCGTCGATCATTTCTTCGACTAGTTCAGCGACGCGCGGGCGCAACTCCTCGACTCTGCGCGGCGTGAATACTTTTGCTACTAAACGCCTGATTCTGTGGTGATCCGGCGGGTCAAGGTCGAGCATCGATCGGTTGGCCCTTTGGCTGTGTTGTTCATAAAAGGCGCCAGCGCCGGTACCAACAGTCAGACGGTGTTGCGTCGCGTGACGTTCCTCGACTGAGAGGTTCGGGTCGCGCAGGACACGACTCACATCAGCATGGCGAAACAGCGTCCACGGGCCAAGTGCGGTGATGTGAATAGGGTCGTGCTCTCGTAATGCTCTGTACTGAATGTAAGGGTTGTCTGGAAAGTCAGGGTCGAATGGGTTCAGCATCACTGGTGTTACTTCGGCGGCAAGGCGCGTGTCGGTGGTTTCGCTCATCGTTACTCCTTGTTCCAGTTGAATGCGCGTAGTAAGGCAGTCTGAGTTGCGATTGCAAGAAGGTTTCCTTCGGCGTCCCAAAGTCTCGAAGGCCCGGTGACGTAGCCGTCGCTTGATTGCCATGCAGTGATCTCTTGCAGAACCCACGCTGGCTTTGCGATCGGCACAGAGACGATGCGCAAACCGATCTCTAGGCTCAACGTCATCCAGGCTTCGTCGGTCGGACCGAACTTCGCGCCGATAGCTGAGCCGATTGAGTCGCCAGGAATTGCTAGCGCGATCGGGTCGTAGGTGCCGTCTTCGAGGCGCGGTTCATTTAGCAAGCGAGTCCATGATGCGAAACGTGCGGGGCCTGGCTTCCAAGTTGTGCGGTCGAAGAAGTGGGGCATCGCCGGTCGCCACTCGTTTTGTTCGTGAAAGTTCATAGGCTTCCACGGGTTGTCCTCAGATGGCGGCATCGGCGGTGGGCACTCATCTGGTGGTTTGACGTCGCTCGGAAACTCGATGTCGACAAACGACTTCGTCAGACTTTGAGGTGAGCCGAAAACACTGTGTGTTCGTAGCGCGATTTGGTCTTCGCCGGTTACGCGAAGATCACAGCCGACTTGCGCTGCTGTGCGTCCACTACGCAACACAGTGACATCGATCGTGATCGGGCCACAGGGGATCGGGGAGCTAAAAACGGTATTCGCTGTAATGAGCGAAAGGTCTGGCCGATCTAGGTGGGTCTGCATCGCGCGCATCGACACACCCATCGTGACTCCACCGAAGGCGTAACGAATCTTCCATGCCTCGGGAATGATTCCGTGGTACCTGCCGGGCACTATCGGATCTGGTACGAGAGAGGTATCGCGGAGGAAGTCTCCAGGGGCGACACCGCTGACTGCTCCAAGGATCTCAACCATCGCGTTCGAGGTTATTGTGCGTCCGTGGCGATTATTCAAAAACGTGATCCAGAAAAAACCAAGTCATCGCTCGCGAAATGGCTATCGGTGCGCATGCCTTCTGCAACTGATATCGAGATTCACGTAGCAGGTGCATCCGAGGTGTCAGGCTTCAGTTCAGACACGATCATTTTCGATGCGACTTGGACGGAAAACGGCATTCAGAGGCGTGAGGGTTTCGTTGTCCGTGCGGCGCCGATAGGAGAAGCGGTTTTTGAGACGTATGAACTCGGACTGCAGTTCAGGATTCTCCAAGCAGTAGCTCAAAATTCATCAGTCCCTGTACCCAAGGTCTACTGGCTCGAGGAGGATCTGAGCGTGCTCGGCGCTGAGTTCTTCGCAATGGAACTCCTATCTGGAAAGGTCGCTCCAGACAACCCTCCGTACACGATGGGCGGTTGGGTCGCAGAAGCAACGCCAGAGCAACGTCGCACGATGTGGTTCGAAGGTCTGAGCGTCTTGGCAGGAATTGCAAATATTGATCTTGAGCTCGCGGCGCTACACGAACTCGACCGCAAGGAGTTTGGGCCACTCGGACAAGCGCAATTGTTGGGATGGCAGCGCGCATACCTCAAGTATGCGTCACGCAAAACCGTCCCCGTTCTCGACTACGCATGGCAATGGCTAGAAGACAACCGACCGGATGATGACCACCTCATCGGCTTGTGTTGGGGCGATGCTCGCCTAGGCAACCTCATGTTCGATGACGAGTTTCGAGTCAAAGCTGTATTCGACTGGGAGATGGCACGGATAGGCAACCCAGAGTTCGATCTGGCTTGGTTTATGTGGTTCGACAAACACTTCACAGTCGCGCTCGGGATGCCGCCACTCGAAGGTATTCCGACCGATGCTGAGTCGATTGCCTACTGGGAAAGCTTGGTTGGGCGCAAGGCCGAACATGTCGAGTGGTACACAGTTTTGACGATGGTTTTCTTTGCAGCGATCATGATGCGGTTAGTGCAAAGCAACATCGCGCATGGAGCGAACGCTGATGAACTTGAGCCGATGGAAACCAACAACCTCGCAACGCAAATGCTCGCAAAACACTTCGGATTGCTAGCGCCGACGTAGGGCGATCAGAAATAGACACCGTGTCGCCGGTAACTTATGTACCCCTATGGCGACTCGTGAAGACCTAAGAAACGTTGCGATTGTCGCTCACGTTGACCACGGGAAGACAACTCTCGTCGATGCGATGCTCTGGCAATCGGGTGCATTTCGCTCAAATCAAGAAGTCGCAACGCGCGTCATGGACTCGATGGACTTGGAG